>ERZ1292630.4724-Hain-H41-02um-R3-4724-length-11455-cov-6_pt1 | contig 11455 bp, 13 predicted proteins | sample MGYA00564408_ERZ1292630 | MGnify/ENA primary metagenome ERZ1292630 (study PRJEB36523, sample SAMEA6512641) | groundwater metagenome | collected 2019-01-08 | study: AquaDiva: Metagenomics assemblies of 32 groundwater samples | reverse complement strand
GTAATGATGGTGTCTGTTGGTCCACAACGTTTACATATTGTCATAACCTAAATTGAGCGATTTTGTAGCCGCCCGCCTGGGCGGGCGGCTACTATGGCATATAATATAAAATCGCTCAATTTAGGTTGGATATATTAATGACTAAGAAAAAGGAATTACCAAATCATATAGCAATTATAATGGATGGAAACGGGCGTTGGGCGAGGCGAAAGGGTTTTATGAGGGTCAGGGGACACGAAGAAGGCGTTAATTCTGTAAGGGAAATAACAACTGAATGTGCTAAAAAACATATAGGACAATTAACGCTATATGCATTCTCAAATGAGAATTGGAAACGTTCAAAGATGGAGGTAAACTTTTTAATGAGAATGTTGAAAAAGTTTTTAATCGAAGAGAGACCGACCATTAGAGATAATGACATCATACTCAAAACAATCGGACGGACAGAGGCCCTGCCGGAAGATGTCCAAAAGGAGCTATCTATCAGTATGGAGGAAAGTAAGAATAATACAGGGATGATATTGTGCCTTGCGCTTAATTATGGAGGAAGGACTGAAATAGTAGATGCTGCAAAGGGTCTGGCAAAGGATGTGAAAAAAGGTGTGGTTAAATTTAAAGATATAGATGATGATGTTTTTAAGAGTTACATGTATACGGCTGATATGACTGATCCGGATTTGCTTATCAGAACTGGCGGGGAAATGCGCGTGAGTAATTTTCTGCTCTGGGAAGTATCTTATGCCGAGCTGTGGTTTACGCCTGTCTATTGGCCTGAGTTCAGGAAGGAACACCTGGAAGAGGCCTTAAGTGATTATGCTAAAAGGGAGAGAAGGTACGGCGGGTTAATAGAATGAGCGTGCTCAAGACAAGAATTATACTTGGCGCTGCCATGCTGGTTGGATTTTGCGGTATAGTTTTTCTGGATTATTTCTTTGATGTTGACATTGGTCTTGGTATTTTGGGTATTGTAACCGGAGGGTTATGTTTATTTGAATTTTACAATATACTGGAGAAGAAAGGCTTTTCTCCATTTAAGGTATCGGGAATAATTGGAGGCGTGATTGTCTTTTCGGGACTCTGGCTGTCGATCTATCAGGAAGGGCTGAAACCAATATATACGTGCATATTTTTCCCTATAATTTTCTGGTTATTTTGTGTCCAGGCCCTTAAGCGAGGTGTTAATGATACGATTAAGAATATCTCTGCCACGGTTTTCGGGATAATCTATATATGTTTTTTCCTCTCATTTATAATGCCGATTCGGCATATGTCCAATGGATTGAGTGTTGTGCTTATCGTGTTGCTGATTACCAAAGGCGGTGACATAGGAGGATATCTTTTTGGCAGGAAGTTTGGCAGGCGCAAGTTTTCATCCTTTAGCCCGAACAAGACTGTTGAAGGCGCATTGTTCGGTTTGTTCAGCAGCCTGATGATAGCCATTGGACTGAATACCCTGCCGGGAATGAAGATTTTGCCTTTTTACATAATAGCGCCTTTTGGACTATTGGTCGGGGCTTCAGGTATATGCGGAGATTTAATAGAATCTATTATAAAAAGAGATATGGAGGTCAAAGATTCAAGCAGCGCTATTCCGGCTTTTGGCGGTTTACTTGACATATTAGATTCATTACTCATAAGCATACCTGCAGCATATTATTTTTTAGTAATTATAGGATATTGATCAACGTTATAATATGAGTGAAGTATCAGGTAACAGTACAATTGTTGAGGAAAAAATACATCTGGCAAACGACCGGGAAGCTTCTGTTTTGTTTGGCATCCATGATAAGAACCTTAAAATTATGAGGGATGTATTTGGCGTTAAGATTATTGCCAGAAACGGAGTGTTAAAATATGAAGGCGAGTTTGATCGGGTTAAAAAGCTGACTGATGTTGTTAACAGCCTGTTAAAAATAATAAGAATGTCCGGAAAGCTGGATGAAGACGACATTGATATTGTTATTGCGGATATAGACAAGGGAGGAAGAGATCATATAGAATCCGAACAGTCAATTGAGGTATTTATAAAAGGGCAACCTGTAACACCCAAAACTGAGGGGCAGGCCGGATATATTAATGCGATAAGAAATAACGATTTGGTCTTTTGTATTGGTCCTGCAGGGACAGGAAAGACGTATTTGGCTGTTTCTCTGGCCCTTTCTACAATGAAAAGCGGTATTCTAAAGAAGATTATCCTGGCTCGTCCTGCTGTAGAGGCGGGAGAAAAATTGGGTTTCTTGCCGGGTGATATTCAGGCAAAGGTAAATCCGTATCTGCGGCCGTTGTATGACGCCCTTGCTGACATGATTGAAATTGGGCAGGTGAAGAAATACATAGAAAACGATTTAATAGAAATACTGCCTCTGGCATTTATGAGAGGCAGAACACTTAATGATTCATTCATAATACTTGACGAAGCCCAGAATTGTACTATAAAGCAAATGAAGACTTTTTTGACGCGTTTTGGGATAAGAACTAAGGTTGTAGTTACGGGTGATATAACCCAGGTTGATTTACCTTCTGGTGAAAAGTCAGGACTTATAGATGTCCAAGAAAGGCTGAAGGGTGTGTTCGGGGTTGATTTTGTCTACCTTACACGCAGGGATATCGTACGGCACCGGCTTGTCCGGGATATTGTTGATGCATATGATAATTAAAAAGTGATTATAGAGATAGCCGATTTACAAAAGCATTATGAGATTAAGAGAAGTAAGATTAAGCGGGCCGTCATGGAGGTCTTAAGCAGAGAGGGAAAGGACGCCAGGCTAAGCATTGCCTTTGTTGACAATAACGAGATTAAAAAGCTTAACAAGCGGTATTTTGATTCTGATGAAGTTACAGATGTGATATCTTTTCCATTAAGCAATAATAAGAATTTCTTAAGTGGAGAAATTATCGTTTCTGTAGAAACGGCAATAGATACGGCAGGTGAAAGAAGCATAAGCATTGAAGGTGAAATAATCTTGTATATTGTGCACGGTATATTACACTTATTGGGATATGATGATGACAACGAAAGAGATGCCGGGATCATGCATGAAGAGGAAGCAAAAATACTTAAGGTCCTGGGTTATGATGCTCCAAGAGTAGAAGATGGATTTTTGTAAAACCCCTGCTATTACTTTAAGAAGAACCGATTATAAAGATTCCAGTCAAATAATTACATTTTATACACGTGATTATGGTAGGATTCAGACATTAGCCAAAGGATTAAAACGTTCTGTAAAGGGCATAAGCGGGGGCATAGATTTATTGACGTATAACAACATAGTGTTTATTCAAAGAGAGAGTTCTACTTTGAATATTTTAACCGAGTGGGTGTTGCGGGATGATTTCCATTTACTGAGGAAGAATTCAAAAAAATACTATTCAGCCCTTTATATTCTTGAGTTGGTTAGAGAGTTTACTGAAGAAAATGATAAAAACGAACATCTCTTTGATCTTTTCATAAATACGTTGTACGAGATGGTAAATAGAGGTGATCCTACTGTAAACACCATTGCATTTGAGGTGCAAATGCTTGCATTGATTGGATACCTGCCTGAAATGAATCATTGTGTCAGATGTAAGGCGAAGATGGATGCAAAATCATTTTCTTCTTTCAGCGCGTCCGAAGGTGGGTTGCTTTGTTCCGGTTGTGGCAGGAGCATTAGAGAAAAAGTAAAGATATCCGGTGGCGCTATAGCTACTATAAACTTTTTGGTTGGTAAGAAGATTCAAGATACAGGCCGTTTATCTATTCAATCGTTAATTCAAGTTGAGATCAGAAAATTGTTAATTTATTATTTATCGTTTACCTTAAATAAAAAACTTAAGATGTGGAGATACATATGAAAAAAGAATTGCTGGTGTTTTTCATTCTTACCTCTTTCATTTTTATTGGCGCAAAGGCGTCATATGCAAAATGGGTATGGAGCAGCGAAACAAGTTGGGTTGATCCTGAACAACTGCCAAAAGAGACGACTGATCAACAATTCAGATATGCCATCGCATTAATGGTTAACAGGGAGTATATAAGTGCTGTAGGGTTGTTTAAGAATATTATTAAGAATAATCCTGGAACAGAACTTGCGGTTGAATCTCAAATGAACATGGGCAGGTCATATTATCTATTAGGTGATTATAAAAATGCCTTCAAGGCATATGAACATTTGATAGAGCAGGACCCCGGTACACGCAAGTTACAGGAGATATTAGAGAAGGAGTTTCAGGTTGGAATTGCCCAAATGGAACGTGATGAAAGGGGAGCTATCAGGGTATATGAAAAGATCATAGAACGAAACCCTCTCGGATTTATAGCTGCTGATGCACAGGTAAAAATTGCGGATTGTCATTATCAATTACGTCAATTTAAGGAGGCGGAAGATAGTTATCTTGGTGTAATGGAAAATTATCCTAATAGTGAATGGGTTCCATATGCTCAGTTCAGAATTCCGTATTGCAGATTGAGCAATATCCGTATACAGGAAAGAAATTATGATCTGCTTTCCAGGTCAAGAGAGGGTTTTGAAATATACATGGCCAACAATCCTCGGGGAGTATTGGTTAACACTACAATGGAAATAATTGGGGAGATAGATATTGCCATGGCAGAGAGGGATTATAAAGTTGGTGAGTTTTATTTGCGCAGACAAAGGCCGGATGCAGGGCTTATATATTTTGAGTCCGTGATTAAAGATTATCCAAATACTGAATGGGCGGCCAGAGCGGAGGAAAAAATCGAAATGCTTAAGAATGCAGGTGCAATAAGGTAATGGGATGAATACTATGAAAAAGACAAAAATAAAGGAACAGATTAATCAACTATGTTTTCGTAAGGAGATTTTATTAAAACAGCTAACGTGTTTCATAATTGTATTTGCATTAATTTCAGGATGTGGATATTCAACTAAGTCATTAATGAGCCGTAAGATTAATAGTATTTATGTTCCTGTCTTTGATAATATTACGTTCAGGAGGGGCCTCGAATTTGAACTCACAAAGGCAGTTAAAGATGAGATCATGTCTAAAACAAACTTACGAATTGTCCAGAAAGATAGCGCAGACACAATCTTATACGGAACAATAAAGGCTGTTAATGAAGGCGTAATCACACAGGATATTACGGATAATATAGTTGAAAGCCGGGTTACAATATATGTTGATATAAAACTTGTGGATAGAAGGACAGGCCGGACATTGAAAAGCGAGAGTGACTTGAAAAAGTCATCAGAATTTATTGTAAAACGTGGCGAAACTATAGAATCTGCTGCAGAAGAAGGGCTTATCGGCCTTGCTCAAATAATAGTGAATAATTTAGAGGAAAAGTGGTAAGGTTTTTTGATTATAAGACACGATAAGGAATATCTGGAAATAGGCGGAAAAACACTTGTCGCCGGCGTATTGAATGTAACCCCGGACTCTTTTCACGATGGAGGTAAATATAATAACTTAGAAAATGCTTTGAATCGTGCGAGAGAAATGATCGAAGATGGCGCCGACATAATAGATATTGGAGGCGAATCTACCAGGCCTGGTTCAAGTTATGTTTCTGCCGATGAAGAAATACGGCGGGTTATGCCAATTATTAAGGAATTAAGCAAAGAAACAGATATACCAATATCCATCGACACTTATAAGGCTGAGGTTGCTGACGAAGCGATTAAGGCTGGCGCACAAATTATCAACGATATTAGCGGATTACAGGCTGATAATGAAATGGCCAGAGTTGCGGCTGAAAATAACACCCCCGTAATTATCATGCACATTAAGGGTCATCCACATGATTTCCCAAAAGATCCGGTTTATGCTGATCTGGTTCCGGAGATTATCTCGTTTCTTGAAAAACGTATTGAATATGCTGTTAAATCAGGGATTGCACACAATAACATAATAATTGATCCCGGTATAGGTTTTGGTAAAAGACCTGAGCACAACATTGAAATTCTTAGAGAATTGAATGAATTTAAATGTCTGAATCTCCCGATTATGGTAGGCGCTTCCCGTAAGTCTTTTATTAGTAATGTGCTTGAGCTTTCGGATGACAATAACATTTCGCAATTAGATTCCCGGCTTGTAGGAACATTAGTGACACTGGTAATTGCCGTAACAAAGGGTGCAAATATTGTCAGGGTTCATGATGTAAAAGAGACTGTTCAAGTTATCAAGATGTATAGAGCTATAGAATTGACAAACTGTAAGGAGAAAGCTTGATGGATAGATTATTCGGATTTTTTGAAAATCTACGCGGATGGATGATAATAAAATCATGTGGTGAAATATTTGTAATATTTGTACTTTTATATACAATTTTGAGAATAATGCAGGGAACGCGCGGGGCAGGCATACTCCGTGGTCTGGCTTTTACGCTGGTTATAATATCTATAGTAATAATGTTTTTTATAAAGAAGCTTGAGCTTAATACAGTTAACTGGCTTATTACTGAATTCTTACCGGTTTTTATTATTCCTATAATTATACTTTTTCAACCGGAATTCAGGCGTGCGCTTATTAAATTGGGGCATAGCCCATTTTTCAGAATGTTTGTAAAGTCGGAGATACAAGTTACCAAGGAGATTGTAAAAGCTGTAACAACCTTGTCTAAAAACAAAATAGGAGGTCTTATAACAATAGAACGTGAGGATGGACTGGATCATTATATTGAAGGCGGCACAAAGATAAATTCTAACATTTCAAGTGATCTTATAAATACAATTTTCTGGCCTGGGACACCACTTCATGATGGTGCAGTTATTGTTCAAGAACTGAGAATTGCCGCAGCGGGCTGCCTGTTTCCGTTAACAGAAAATGATAACATATCAAAAACCTGTGGCACGCGTCACAGAGCTGGTATTGGAATCACAGAAGAAACTGATGCGATTTCAATTATTGTTTCCGAAGAGACAGGATCGGTATCCATTTCAGTTGGAGGAAACTTGAAGGAAGGCATTACTCAGGATGAATTAAGAAGAGTGTTAGAAGAAGCAACGCCCGAGACAGTTAAAAATAGACGGAGTAGTTAGACTTGCTGAAAAACCTCTTTTTTAGTAATTTGAGAGCGAAGAGTATGGCCCTGATAATGGCCATTGCACTCTGGATTTATGCTATCAATAGACATACCGGTGATATTAAAGAAGATATCCAGTTAACAATTAATGCTCCTCCCGGCCTGACTATACTGGACACCAGCAGCGATAAGGTAACTGTTGGCTTAAGTGGTCCTCAGAATACTATTGAGAGGATTTCTGATATGATTAAGGACGAGAAGATTAAGGCAAGATTTGATATGCCTGATATAGGTGATGTAGTTGATGATAATTATAAAAAGACTATACATTTAACAAGGAGAAATTTTAATTTTCCGCAAGAGATAAGATTGAATTCAATAGTTCCCAACGAAATTGAAATTACGCTTGGCAGATTAGAGAGTAAATACATTAAAGTACAGATACAGAAAAAAGGGGTTCCTGCAATTGGATATGAAATATCCAGCGAATTCTTTTATCCCGGCAGAGTTCTTGTAACAGGTCCTGTAAATATACTCAAGGAGGCTGCTGCGATTAATACAAGTCCAATAGATATGAGCGGAATAACCAGCGATCAAAACAGGACATTTCCATGGACCGTAGACATAGAGGATAGTGTATCTGTTAAAAAGGGTGACAAATATGTTTCTGTGCCGGTTCAGTGTGAGGAAAGAGTAAATGTGTGGTTTCAGATATCAGAACAAATGGGTATTAAGACATTTGAAAAAGTTAAGGTAAATGTATTTCATCCTGTCAAATATGATTTTCAGGTGAAGCTCAAGGAGGAATATATTAATTTGAGCCTGAAAGGTTCAAGGTTAATTCTGGACATGTTGAGTTCAAAAGATATCAAGGCATATATAGATGTCAGTTCATTAAGCCCTCCCGGACCATACAATCAACCGGTTATTTGTAATATTCCTGAGGGACTGGAAATAGAAGGAAATCTGCCCGAGGCTCATGTTAACATTGTAGAGCCGTTAGCAGAAACGAAATGATATTTTGGCAAGAAATGTTTATTGTATACAATTATGATTAAATTGGGTGTTAACGTTGACCATGTTGCCACATTAAGGCAGGCAAGGATGACCTATGAACCTGATCCGGTAACTGCCGCAGGACTTGCTGATCTGGGGGGAGCGGATATCATAACAATACATCTCAGGGAGGATAGAAGACATATCCTGGACAGAGACCTTGATATATTACGTAAGACAGTCTTTACCAAGCTGAATCTGGAAATGGCAACTTCTCAAGAAATTATTGATATTGCCATTAAGGTAAAACCTGAGCAAGTAACCCTTGTGCCTGAGAAAAGACAAGAAGTTACTACAGAAGGAGGAATGTCTGTTACTTCACAAAAAAAACTACTTACTGATATTATTAAAAGATTCAAAGATAATGACATATACGTAAGTCTTTTTATAGACCCTGATAAAGATCAAATAATTGCATCTGGTGAGGTTGGAGCACAGTCAATTGAACTTCATACAGGAAATTATGCTAATGCCAGGAGTGAAAAAGAAACTGCCGAAACACTGAAAATATTACAGGAAGGTGTAAAGATTGCGCAGGATGCAGGCTTAAGGGTAAATGCGGGTCATGGCCTGACATACAAGAACACCGGCCCTGTAGTTGAAAATATGGATGTAGAGCAACTTCATATTGGACATAGCATTGTTTCAAGAGCAATTTTTGTCGGGCTTAAAAGAGCAGTAAAAGAAATGAAGGATCTCATATATAAACATTACCTTATAAAACAAAACTTCTGAGTATCTTCCACAGTAGAAACTGAATAGAAAAGAGGGCATTAGATTTATGTTTACCGGATCAATAGTTGCTTTGGTTACGCCATTCAAAGATGGATTGGTAGATTTCGATAAGCTTGGAGAACTGGTAGAATACCACATAGAAAATGGTACAAATGGCATAATACCATGTGGAACTACAGGCGAATCTCCTACTTTGACTCACAGTGAGCATGGAGAAGTTGTTGATAAAGTGATTGAGGTGGCGAGAGGCCGTATACCGGTTATTGCAGGGACTGGTTCTAATAATACGAGTGAGGCGTTGAGTTTAACCAAACATGCGAAAGAAGCAGGCGCCGATGGCTCATTAATGATTACTCCTTATTATAATAAACCTACACAGGAAGGTCTTTATGAACACTATAAGGTCATTGCAGAAGAGGTGGACATACCTATAATAATTTATAATGTGCCTTCAAGGACTGGCGTTTCAATCTTTCCCGAAACGGTGGCCAGACTTTATGAGATAAAGAATATTGTGGCGATCAAAGAGGCAAGCGGCAACATTGATCAAACAAGCCAGATACTGAACCTGTGTGATATTACGGTATTATCCGGAGATGATTCTCTGACTCTCCCCATAATGTCTGTTGGTGGCAAGGGCGTTGTTTCTGTTGTGGCAAACATTCTTCCTGGAGAGGTTTCTGAAATGGTTTCAAGTTTTCTCAATGGCGAGTTAGAGAAGTCTCAGAAAATGCATAAGAGTCTTTTCCCGATATGCAGGGCAATGTTTATAGAGACAAATCCTATTTCGGTAAAAACAGCGATGAAATTGCTTGGCAGAATAAATGGTGAGATGAGATTACCTCTCTGTAAAATGAGTGATGAACATGAGAAACAACTTCAAAAAGTGTTGAGAGAGTATGGCCTGATTTGATTCTTGGCAACAAAAATTGCCAATATTATAGTGAAAAAACTGTTTAAATTTCCACTTTATGTTGAATGAAATGTAGCGGAAACCTGGCAGTATAAGATATGACAAGGAAAGGTAAAACGAGATCAAAAAATCTTATTAATACTCAGTAGTATCCGGTTAGGTTTTTGCATGTTTAAATTATTGCCCAAAGCTGTCATTCCCGCATGCTTTCAGCGGGAATCCAGGATGAACGAGCCTCTTAGATACCCGATAAAGGAATTCGGGTATGACAAAAGTGGTACGCGCAAAAACCTAACCGGACAACGCTGATTAATCCTGTCTAAATATTTTTATGTAGATTGTGAGTAGAATGGACAAAAAAAAGATAATGAAGGGTGTTAAATTATTTCTTGAGGGGATAGGCGAAGACCCGAAACGTGGCGGCCTCAAGGATACCCCCAGACGAGTTGCCGAGATGTGTGAAGAGATATTTGCCGGTATAGGTGTGGATGCGGGGAAAGAGATTAAGGTTTTAAAATCTGAAGATCACGATGAAATCGTTTTATTAAAGAATATTTCTTTTTTTTCTGTTTGTGAGCATCATTTGCTTCCCTTTACCGGAAAAGCGCATGTTGCGTATATACCTAATGGCTCCAGGGTTACTGGCTTAAGCAAGCTTGCAAGGGTAGTGGAGATTGAGGCTAAGAAATTGCAGGTTCAGGAGCGCCTTACCACGGCGATAGCTGAGGCAGTTATGAAAACTCTCAGGCCAAAGGGCGTAATGGTAATTATTGAAGCGGAACATCTTTGTATGGCCATGAGGGGAGTAAAGAAAGCAGGCAGTATTGCCCAGACATCAGTGGTAAGAGGGATATTCAGGAAGAATCCGGCTACAAGGGCTGAGACGATGGCCCTCATTATGGGCAGGTAAATTTTATATGTTTTTTAAACTAAAATATCTATTAGCGATACTTTTTGTGCTGAATATAGTAATGTATGCAAAGATCAATGCAGAAGCAAAGAATGTCTATATGGAAGCTCTTAGAGAGATACTGAACGTAGCTCCTGCAGACAAAGAAAAGGCGGCAAACAGCTATACAGAGGATGAAAAACCTGATGTAGAGTTTAACATGAAAGATATGAAATTCCTAAATCTAACATTAAAGGATAGTATAATATTTGCTTTAAAGAATAACTACGACATAAGAATCTCAAAGATGGACCCAATGATTAAGGACAAAGATATTACTGCCGCTAAATCGGTCTTTGATCCTATTCTGAAAATTACTGGAGAAACCGAAGATTCTGAGGTTCCTTCCAATAGTCAATTGCAGATTGGTTTTGGTGGTCAATTATCAGACTTTAGACGAGATAGAAATACCTTAAATGCCACAACAGAAAAACTTTTAGAAACCGGAGCTACCTTTACGTTAGGTTTTATCCTGGAACAACAATTTCTAGACCCATCTCCTTTTGCATTCTTCAACCCATTCGCAACTTCGTCTATAGAGGCCAAAGTAACACAACCCCTCCTGAAGAATGCCGGAATATTTTATAACAGAAGCAATATATATATAGCAAGGAATGATAAAAAGAGGTCTATATTAGAACTCAAGGAAACGGCAATAGATGTAATAAACTCTGCGCAAAAAGCTTATTGGGAGCTTGTAAAGGCAATAGAAGAATTAAGGGTGAGAAGGAAATCTTTAGAAAGAGCCGAGGACTTACTGAAGAAGAACAAGATTCAGGTCGAGGTTGGAACCTTGGCTCCTATCGAGTTACTTGTT
>ERZ1292630.4722-Hain-H41-02um-R3-4722-length-11456-cov-7_pt1 | contig 11456 bp, 4 predicted proteins | sample MGYA00564408_ERZ1292630 | MGnify/ENA primary metagenome ERZ1292630 (study PRJEB36523, sample SAMEA6512641) | groundwater metagenome | collected 2019-01-08 | study: AquaDiva: Metagenomics assemblies of 32 groundwater samples | reverse complement strand
CAGGGACGAACATACCGGCGGCGGTGTTTGTGTTTACTCCGTACATGAAAAAATCGTCAATTTTTTTTCCCTTTCTGGAGGGATTTATGACTTTGCGCATCGATGTTGGACGACGAGCTTGTGGCCGCATTCTCGGTCACTGCGACTGTTGGCGACGCTGTGATAGCCCTTCGTCTCTGCGGCGGCTCGTGTTGTTGTCGCCAACGGACTTCCGACGGTGTCATCCGCAACGTGGTTGTCACCAGTCGACGATGTTCATCGCGACGGCGACGATGTCCGCCGGCACGGCGTCGGTTGTGCAAGAAGAGACCGTCATCGGTCCTTCACGACCTCGGACTCGCAACCCATCCACTCAGCGCTTTCGGTCAGGCGTGCGCCACCACAAGTCCGGATCCGAGGGGGTTGGTACGTCAGCACCACAACCAGCAAAGAAGTTGACGCGACAACAACAGGGGGCCATCGGCGAGGAAGAGGCGGCCGCTGCCGCGTCCGAGTTGGCTCACCGACCGCGCCTACTGTGCCCAGGTGGGCCGCGACTGTCGGCGTTCGACCTCAAAAGGCTTTATCTCGTCCCCAGCGGAACGGTCCTCGCCAACCTGGATCATCGATTCGTGCTGAACTTACGATTGACACACTCTATTGCGCATCTGTTTAATAAATCAGACGCCGCGGGGAAGCTGTTCATCGAGCTCGGACCTGGCGCCGGGGCGCTCACGCGCACCCTCTTAGCGATGCCAGGAACCCGTGGCGTGCTGGGCATTGAAATGGACTCGCGCTACAACGCGCATTTGGAGTCGATTCGGGAAGAATGTAGTCAGCAGCAAAACCTCAACGTTGCGAGCAGTGAAGATGCTGGCACGACGACTGGTCTGTCGTCAGCCACCACCCCACGGTTTTACTGGTGCAACGCCGATGTCCTAAACGTTGACGAGGTGGATCTGGTCAAAAAGGTGTGTCCGGAGTTTTATCGTCACTGCGAGCGAGCGATTCAGAAACAGGACCAATTGAACAACGCCGATCTGCAATGGCAAGCCAAGGCGAAGCGAGAAACCAGGGAAAAGCGTCGAGAAAAGTTGCGCATGGGGCAGCCTCCTACAGGCACGGTCGACGATGACGGCGCTCAGACGACGAACGGAGGGGGGGCGTCCGCCGCATGGCGCCTGGATCCTCCGTTGGAGGTGATCGGCAACCTGCCCTTCGCCATCGCGCCTGCGCTTTCCGTGCGGTACGCCATCGATTGCTCACGTCGACGTAATTTGTTCCAATTTGGTCGCATTCCAACTCATCTTTTCTTTCAAAAGGAAGTCGCCGAACGGGCGATTGCGACGCCGGGGACGCGAGAATATGGCCGGTTGACGGTCATCCTGCAAAACTACTTCGCCGTCACGGTGAGCAAAACGTTTCAAGAAATGACATATTTTCCACGGACGGAAGTGCTCGGGGCTTTGGTGACCTTGATTCCCAGGGTCACCCCGCTCGTAGACGTCGACGGCAACGTGTTGGCTTCGTTCGTCGACTTGTTGTTGAAGCCGTCACAACGGCGCCGGACTACGTTGATGGCCCTGGAGCGCACGATGCCCATGGAGGTGGCCCATTACGTGCTTCGCGAAGCGCGCGTCGATGGGGCGATGTCGCCTCTGGAGCTGCAGGCGGGAGACATTGCGGGGATGGCAAGTCTGTGGGTCAAGTACCTGCAAGCCACACAACAGCATGGGAACGCCTCGGCTTCCACGGGGACTCAAGAACGCGACTTCAGCGCCGAACACAGGGCCAAATCGTCCACGCGATGAGCGACACGTGAAAGTGAAGCGAGATCACTCTCGGTTGCCTTAGTGACCCATTTCCGGGGAGGGAGGTAACCTGACTTGAAAACGTTTTTTTTGTTTTCAGAAAGTCGATTTGAATCATTAAAAGCTTTTTATTTGGGGGGAAACATAGCGGAAGATTTCCAAGAAACGAAGGACCGGTGGACTCGTCATGGTCGGCGCCCCATCAACGTACGTTGTGCTGCTGGTCACCGTGTGCACCTTGCTAACGTCCATGAGAGCCCCGATGCGACCACTGGGCTGTGACATTGAGATTGAGGACGACGGCAACACCATGGTGGCGCCGCCAACGGTGCTGCTATGGTCAGTGATCGGCGCCGTCGGTCAGACCACCGCCACCACCACTCCGCGGCCGACGACCCCCACCGCCACCACCACCTCGGCTGGCACTCCCTCGACGTCGTCCGTTTCCCCTTCGCCGTCTCCTCCTGCCTCCACGTCGTCTTCCAGCGGGCCTACGCCAGCTCCTTCGGTGGTATGCCGCAACAGCACGGGGCAGCAGGTTCCGTGTGGCACCACGGATGCTCCCGCCGACGATGGAACCTCGCTCGCGGACATAGGAAAGTGGGAAGTCGCCCTCATTAGTGTCTGTGCGACCATCGTCCTGACCTTCGTGTCACTGACGGCATGCACGATCAAGATGAAGGCAAGGGAACGAGCGGAGGTGAGGGAACGGCAGCAAGCGGAAGTCGTCGAGCTGCGGAAACAAGTCGAAGAATTGAGAAAGCAGTCGGGTGCGCCGAAAGCCTTGCTGTCGCTGGACGTTCGTCGTTAGAAAACAAAAGAGTAGAGGAGGAGAGGCTGCATTCATCGGTCGTCAATGAGAAATTTATGCATCGTGGAGGAAGCCCCCGTAGTAGGTTGTATCGTTCATTCTCACCCGAACCCGAGTTGGAACATCCAGTTTGCGTCTCATGTGGGCTGTGAGTCGCAGTGTGTGGGGGTCTTTCGCTCTAAGCACCCTTTTCATGCGGTTTGTAGTTTCCTTTCCCTTTTTCGCGTCAAAAGTTGAATCGCGAAGACGCATCGCATTATTACGGTGACGTCTTGTGCCCCCCAAAACGTCGAAATTTCGCGCTCCATTGCCAACCTCTGCTGGTCGGGCGGGACGGGTGGCTTATGCGCGATGGCGACATGGGGCACCTCCGAATTTGAATCATGGATATCTCATTGCTGCTTTCCGCGTGATGATGGTGGGTCATATGACGGGTTGAGCTGCTGTACCTGCGCGCTGAGGGCGATCACGCATCGAACAGAGAAGCCCGTTGTTATCGGCACAGCACCTGCTGCTGCCGCAGGAGACCACAACGCTGCCGATGGCGGCGACGCGGGGGCCTCCTCCCTGAAGCTCCGCTTATCCCCACAGCCAGGATCATCGTCATCGGCCCTACATTCTGTGGTCCTCGCGGCCAGCATGCTCGATGATCGACATAGGGTGTTGGCGCGGGTGTCGCTAGACACGTGGGACGCGGCGTTTTTCGACGCGGTAGCCAGGGGATCCGCTGAATTTGACTCCTCCTCTTCCAGCAACGGGGGTGCTGGTCAATCCAGCGACCTCCGTGGACTGCAACGTTTGGCCCGACTCGCCATGTATCTGGACGAGCAAGTGGAAATCGAATGCAATCGCAATTGCCATTCCGCAGGTGTAGAAGAAATCCACGGCCCCACAAAGGTGTGGAACCACCACCCGCGTCGCGTGGCGATAATGCGAGTGTGTCGCAACCGCATCGTTTGCTTGTTGGCCCACGTGGCCGCTGCGATGCTCGTCGTTCCTCGGGCCCCGCCCCGCCCGTCGAAAGCCGAAGACGCTGCCGCCGCCCCAGTGGACGGGATACTGTTGCTTCGCGCCTTGGTCCTCTTGCGCGGTGGCATCGGCTCGACGACGGCTCCGGATGCGGAGGATGGTGGACGCGGCGCCGTGGGCCAGTGGTACGATGCCCTCGAGCGATGGCTGAGCTCGTTGGCGTTGGGATGTGTCGCAGAGTCGCCAGCCGCCACACTACGGGTGTGGCGTCGTCTGTTTCGAGCCGTGTGGCTAGCCTCCTGCTTTGTCTCTGCCACCGCAAATCGTACGGTGGAACGCGTCGACGATGAGGCAGCAACTTGGGGAGTCACCGGTGGCCTCCTGCACCGTGCCTGGTGTGACGCCACGTCGCTTGCGACGGCTCTGTGGGATGACGAATCCGGCGCCCCGGTAGCTATTGCCGAATCGGAACGCACGTCCGTGTCGATTCTCGCCGGGCTTGGCGATCTTGATGTGACACTGCGACGGTTGACGCCTAACGCCGTCGGTGTCAATGACGATGGTCTCCTCTCCATCTCGAGGGCACTGAAAAGGGTCGCCGCGACAGTCTCCTCTATTGGTGAGCGGACACCACCACCAAGGGGGGACATCAATGAGCACGGCGGCGACGACGACGACGAGGTCTCGGCGGAGCGACTGGTGTCGCTGCCGTGCGCAGGGCAGTACATGATGGAATTCACCACGGCGCGGCTGTTGGCATGCTGGACGTGGGCCGCGATGACGACGACAACGACGACGACTGCGCTTCCGATGATGGAGGTACTACGCATCGAAGCGGCCGTCATCGAGGCCTGCGCGGCGGGGGGTCTACTCACCCGCGCGATGTACCGATCGCTTGAGGCGCGCATGGTACCCCAGCTCCGTCGAGGGATTCTCGATGTCGTTGCGCCGCCACTGTCTGTGCTCGACGAACATCGCCGGGAACAAAGCAGCGGCAGCAACGGGAACGTGTCGTCGTCGTCGTCCTTTTGTCGATTGCTCTATTGCAGCAGCTATGATTGGCCCGCGTCGCTTGCTCGGTTCGGTTGGCTGGAAGGAGTCGTCGCCGAACGGGGAGAGACCTTCTTGCCGCCAAGTCAAGCGCAGGCAACGCATTCGGTGCGCGCCCCGGACAAAAGCGGTCGCGACCTGGAAAAACTGTTATCTTCAAGATCGGCGCTGGACTCCATCACACAGACGGTGGTATCGCTGCTTCAGTCGCCCGTCCTGAGTGGCAAGCGAGTATGCCCGCAAACAGGTGCGCCTCAAACGGTAACGTTGTTGCCTCGGACCGCCGTGTTCGTCGTCGGCGAAGGCGGGGTTCTCCTTTGCCTCCCCGAGCTCATCGTGCTCTGGCGGGCGGCAGCCAAGTGGCCGCAGGCGATACGCCATGGCGATTTAACGTCCGAAGCCGACGCCACGCTATCGACAGTGATGATGATGGCACACTCATCCGGACCGGCCACCACCATCACGACGACTGGCGGAGCAGGAGCAGGAGCCGTCTACAACAGCACGGCACAACGTGCGGTCGCCTCCCTCGTTCAACGTGGCCTCCTCATCCCGGATGACGGCCATCACCAGGGTGCCAACAACGGCCAGTGTCGTTATACCATCCAAGATGGGGCCTTTCCCGTGTCGGCGCCCCCACCACGGACTGCCGCCGCCGCCACTGCCGCCGCGGAGAAAGGAGGGACGCCGTTTTCGCTGCCGCAGTCGTGGAATGGTGGGAGTTGGTTCGCCGTAAGCCGCTGCTTTCCTGACTTCCGTGCCCCTGACTTCGCGGATCCCGCCGCCAATGCACGCCAGAGATTGATGATGTCTCGTGTAAATGATAAAGGAGGCCGGCGTGGTGTCCAAACGACAGACGGCGTCGCCATGGAGGGGGATGCTCCACGACTGCCCAAAGAGCAACGCTTCGTGCTCGAGTGCCACGTGGTAGGCGTCTTGAAGCGAGTCGGCGAACGTGAAGGGACGACGGTCGACGAGCTTCTAAGTCTGGTGAGCAAGCGAGTGAGAGATAGTCCTCCTCTTCCTTGCCAACACATGAATTTACCGCCCACAGTGTCACAATTATCATCTGTCTTGGAGGCGCTGCGGCTCAGAGAATTTGTCGCTGTCAGTCTGGACGGTCGCTGGCGGTACGCGGCGTGACGTTTCGTCCGGGAGTCCATCCAGCGGGTCTGGAACGCCCGCAAAGCCAGTCCTAGCGTGATGTGTTACCCCCCCCACAGACCGAAATAATTTGACGCTTTTGCCATTTTTTTCGCAGCGATCGCCGGACTAGACGTTCTCGAATGACCGTTCGCATCGTTGCCCTGATGTTGGTGATGGTGGCGGGTGCGTCTAAATCCGACGAGGGCACCGCGGCGGCGCCAACAACACAACCACGCCATCCTTATCGTGAGTCAGTGGGCTCATCATCGGCGTTTCTGACTCACGGGGGGCCAAGTCCCTCGTCGACGTGTTCTCGCCAAGATTTTTGGAACTGCCCGCCGTGTTCGACGTTCACGACCCGGGAATCATGTGACAGCGGGAACGTGGATCCGGATGATCCTTCCGCGAATTGCACGTTTTGCTATCCTTACTTGTTTGTCAACGGAACGTCAACGCGAAGTTGCGGTTCATCGACGCTTTGCGCAGCTTGCTACGAAATAACCAACGAGGATGACTGTGGTCAAAGCGGCAACGTGCCTCCGTGCGTCTGGACCCCCGGGCCGCCTCCCTCATGCGGCACCGTGCAGTGTGGAACGTGGACCAATAAGTCGGCGTGCCTTGTCGCCGCTGGCGTCCCAGGCGGTTGCGTTTGGTGCACCCCGTCCAATGCGACTGTCCCGGGAAGTTGCGTCGTGTCGGTGCAACAATGCGCCGGGTCGAATTCGTCCTGCGAGCTCAATCTTACACCGGACGCTTGTTCTGGATCAAGTGGGTCGCGAGGCGCCTGCGCATGGTGCTCCCCGACAGGCCCTTGCCGATCTGTGCAAGACTGCCCTTCCTGCGAGTCGTATGATTCCAGCGCGGTGGCTTGCCAGTTCGCCGCGTCTCCCACAGCTTTCGTCGCTGGCGTGAATTGCTCGTGGTGTGGGGCTGGACAGTGCGCAGCGTCCCTGTCAGCGTGTGCGACGTGCGCCTCACTAACATTGAAAGGGGAAGCCGTCTGCGACGGGCACATCGACCCTCAGAGCGGTGGCGGCACGAGCGGCTACAGCCACTGCGCTTGGTGCAACCGCACATGCCAATGGGCGGTGACTTGTCCCGTTTGCGAGGCCTACACGACGGCAGATACATGCACGGGTCAGGCCGGCGGAACGCCTGAGGGACCGTGCGTGTGGTGTGCCAATGAGTGCACGGAAGCACGCTTCTGCAACTGCTTTCGGCACACCGACCAGCTGCATTGCGCGGTTGCGGCGGATCCGTCGAATGTGGGGTTCAATTGCACCTGGTGCGGCGCGAACTGCCATTCCTTCAACGGCACGAGTACGTGTCCTCAGTGTGACTCTTATACGACGGGCGATCAATGTACTCAAGCGCACGAGGTAGTCGAAGAATATACGACAACAACAACAGCGTCTCCGAACGGCAGCCGCAGTCGTCATCTCTTCCCGGCCGCCTCATGGGCGTCGTCGTTGCCGTCCGTTCGCGACGTGAACTGTCAATCCTGCGGCATTGGTTGCTTCGACTACGACGCTTGCGGCGCTTGCTTCGCCTATGTGGCCCCGGGATTTTATCCTCTTCCTTATTGGCTAATTGTCGTGAGCGTTCTCAAATCGGTGGGAACGGTGTTGGTCGTGGCCATCTTCACCGTTCCGATCGGACGGCGAATGGCGAAATGGCGATATTGGCGGCACGTGCCGCTGAACGACATCGTTGTCGTTTACGCTTCAGATAAGTGGTTGCCAGGCCACCCACACTCGGGAGCCCAAGGCGACGACCTTACGAACCATGACGGAGGTACGAAGTTGTTGCCTGGGCAGAAGAGGCGACAATGGGACTTTGAAACGCATTGTTACGAGCTTTCCAACCTCGTCGTGGACGCAGTACCGGCGCAAGCGTTCGAAAATGCGGCCGCTGAAGTCGGGAGGATGTATCCTGGCACTGGCAACATTCAAGGTGTAGGGGGCGGCGCACGATCTGTTCCCGGGGCGAGTGACGGATCGCCCTTGCTTACCCCCTCGGGTCGCCCAACCGGGGGTGTCGCGGCCACTCCGCTCGAGGCATTCCGCAACGCGCTTTCGGTGCAACTTGCCGTGCGGATGGCGACCACACACACAATGTTGCTTATCAACGATGAGGAGGTGATGGAGGAAAACGACGCCGCTCGTCTTACCGAAGGGCAACCCGAGGAAACGGGTTCCCGCCGTCGTCAAGCCGCCGATCTACAACAACAACAACAACAACAACAACACACGCAGGCGGTCGTGAACGTTCAGGTTCGCATGGGTCAAGTGACGATCGACGTGGAGGAGGCCTGGGACTACCTTGTGGCGGTCAAACACGCGAAGGAGCGCCCGGCGTTCATCACGAGTTCGCGGCACTGGTTACTCCGTGCTACTTCCTCCCTCGACGATCTGCCATTCACATTCGTTTTGCTCGTCTACGGCGCCGGCGCGGTGGCGTTTCTTATTTTCGCCATCGTGGATGTCGCGAAGATCACGTCCAATGCCCCTGCGTACTCGCCGATCCTCGGATTCACACCAGGCATTCTATTGGTTGGTTTCCGGTACGTGAATAGCGGTATTTGCTCTACCACGTTACTCACCGTTTGGCAGGCTTTTAACAGCTACTACAGCTACATCCGTCTGAGCAAGTCACTTCGATTGACGGGTCGCGCATTTTGCTTCTGGGACGTCGTTCTTGCCACGCGCCATCGACAAAATAAATTGGTGAACGGGATGGTGCTGTTTTTCGTGGCGTTGATGGTGCCGTTCTATTGGGCTTCGCTGATTGGCGCCTTCTTCTTCCCTTGGTTGCCGGTGTCATGCCTCTTGGTTCTTTATGGCATGCATCGGCTTCTGACGGTGAGGCGGTATCAGGACGACATCGTCGTCGCCGACGCCTCCTCCACAACAGCGACGGCGACTGCGTTGTCGTCCCCATTTCGCCGCCCCAAGCCTCCGACGCTGTTGCAAAACGTTTCACAATGGCTGTCGTTTTCCACGACGTATCAACGCGTTACTCAGCGCAACGGCCCTCTAGGATACATTGTGTCGGCCACGGCCCCGATGCCCACGCGTGATGACCTTCTTCGAGCCGCATTTGACGGAGGTCATCATGCTGGTAGGAACGGGGTGCCCGTCACGACTGCTCGCCTCGGTGGAGATGCAACCGGCAACCAACGGATGCGAGATGATGATGACCAGTTCGACACGGAGTCACTTTTAACACAGCCTCCTCCGGCCGCCCCCGCCAATACGGCTGTGAATCTGATGCTGGCTTCCAGTCGGCAGGACGCGTTGAGCGATGGCGACAATCACCCTGGGTCCACTGTCCCGGAGGAGAATGAACACTCCTCCCCTGCTCACACCATCTCCTCTCCAACGACTCGTGCCGGGATTTCTGATGCTGACGCATTGGCGCCTGTCGACGTGGATGTCGTGCTCATGCCAGGAACGCACGTCGAATTGGTCAAGCGGCTGCTTTTCGCGAGGTTGCTGCCCCTGCTTTTCCTCACCGTGTCGTGCCAGACTTGCCTCAACTACACTCTATTGTTCATCTATCGATATTACTACGGCATCGCCATCTTCGGCACATCATGGTACGCGCAAATTATTCAGGTGGAATTCGCCTCTCGTACGACGAGTTGCACATTCCAAGAAGTGTCACGCTTCGTGTCCGACTCGGCGGTCTTACAATGGATGTCTGGGCTGATTCCCGGACTGTGATATGACACATCCTTTTTTGAATTTTTTGTTTGGATCCCCCAGTCGTGAACGGGAGGGCCGACTTCGTACGTGTTTCTTCTAACATTGTGTCGAACGGCTGGCTGGCTCTCAACTGAGAATAAAATGGCGGACTGATACGTTGTTGTTGCTTTTTCATGGTCGGATGGGTACGGACTAACGTTCAATGTGCCAATGAAACGGACTGTACAAACGGTACTCAGAACAGGCAGTGTCACTGACTGTGACGGAACGCTTCACACTGGTTTCTTTACAACGTGGTTTCTTTTTTTAAAAAAATACATAACGAGTGTTCCTTCGGGGCGCGCGAGGGCAGTCAGTGACGGAAAGCTTCCTTACCGCACACGCCGATTTTTCATGGCCACGCTGCGGGACGGACGGCTGCTCGCCGGCGTCGTAGGCCTCTTTTTGGGCTACCTTGTGAGTTTTCACCGCGAGGCGGTCGGTTCGTCGTCCTCCTCCTCGGTCTCGAACCAGCCGCTCGCTCAGCTAATGCCGCCAAAAGGCACCTCCCCGAGTCGCCTCATTGACATGTCGCACGACGATGTGGATCGTCTCCCGACCCTTTCGCATCCCCGCGGTGATAACCCAGGAGGAGTGGCGCGTCATTCCCACCAGGACCGCAAGGGGATGCTGAATCGTCGTACTGTTCGAGACGAAAGCGATGACGACGACGATGATCATGGCGGGAGGGCAACAGCAGCCGCCAGCCGCAATGGCGCGTTGGGAGACATCTCGTCGGACGTCGCGTCCCTCTCCGTTCCGCTTCTATGTCAACACGCGTGGCTTTGCCCCATGGTGGATGAAAAAAGACCTACCGTTTCGCACTCAGCCGTTCGCTTACCCACCTTCAAGGAAATCAGCGATCGCCACAAGGACGACAAATCTTTTCGGCATCGGTACGACGCCGCTTACAGTCTCTATTTGGACCCCGTCCGTCGTTTATACCAACAGCGAGGGGTGCTCCTCTTCTCTTCATCGCGCCGTGGCAGTCGTAGTAGTAGTCAACCGGCCACGGATTCCACTGCTCCCCCACCGCCCCCGCCTCCTCTTTTCTCCATCTTGGAAATCGGCCTCGGGTGCGATCAAATTCGTATCGGCGCCTCAGTGGCCCTGTGGTCGGAATACGTCCCTTTCGCGCGGCTGACCACTTTCGAGTACGATGAAGCCTGCGGTCGTAAATGGGTTTCCGAAGGGGAACAAAGGCGCAAGGGACCTGCGGAGGTGGCGTCGTACGTGAGCAACGTCGAGAACGTTTATGGATGGTCGTTTGCGGCATCCGCCGCTGCCGTTGGACCCGCGGGTGGGTTCAGCATCTTCTACGGCGACCAAGCCAAGCGCGCGGATCTTCAACGAATGCTCACCTCTGAGGATTTATGGTGGACCAAACACAAAGGCTCGTTGTCTACATGGTCCTCCGTCGCGAAGAGTGCCGGGGCGGCCTCTTCGCCTGCCGCCGCCGTGGTCGCGTCATCCTCCTCGTCGTCGTCGTCGTCGGCAGTGATGTTGTATGATGTCATTATCGACGACGGCGGGCACTCCATGGTGCAGCAGCAGACGTCGTTCCACGTGCTGTGGCACCGGCTCAAACGCGGCGGTGTCTACATTATCGAGGACATCAACACCTCCTTCAAGACACGCTATGGTGGCACGCGGCGGCCGAATTGCACAAGCCCGACGACGCTGAACGCGCTCGTGAAGTCGCTCTTGGACCAAGTGCATGCCGTGCCCGTCTCGGGCCACCCGGGAAAATTCCTTGAGGACGTAGAGTTCCGGAGTCCGATTGCTCGGGTGGACTGCCACCATTTCATATGTTTCATCACGAAGCGCTGATGAAAAAGAGAAAGGAGAAGTGGGTGGGGGGGGGGGATCAACAACGGTCACGTACGATACACACTGTTCACGTGTATTGGTGCGCGAAGGCGCCTACTCGTTACCACTGTTGTA
>ERZ1292630.4721-Hain-H41-02um-R3-4721-length-11457-cov-28_pt1 | contig 11457 bp, 13 predicted proteins | sample MGYA00564408_ERZ1292630 | MGnify/ENA primary metagenome ERZ1292630 (study PRJEB36523, sample SAMEA6512641) | groundwater metagenome | collected 2019-01-08 | study: AquaDiva: Metagenomics assemblies of 32 groundwater samples | reverse complement strand
ACATTGTCATGAGCCGCTATACCCAACCGGAAAAGGATGTTTCTCTCCTTTTAGCTCAACTGGGATTGTCGCTTCCCGATCAACCGCCTCCCAAGGTTTATGCCTCCGGACAAACCAGTCTGTAGTGCCGACCTTTTAGTATGACCCCCTGTATTTACTGGCTTGGCAGCCCATACACCCCTCGAATTGCGAAGGTCGGGTTAACTTAATGACATTAATTTCTATACCTCACGCAACGCTCTCACGACATTACTTGGTAGCAACAACAATATTCCCCAGGGAAAAAAGAATATTAACATCAGTGTTTTTGAATAATTTGAGATAGAGTATTTGAGGAAGAGTGACAATAAGCTTTTTGAGTGTTGTGGGTATTATTTTACTAAGTATGCCCATGTTTAATTTTATAAGGATATATTTACAAACAAAATCGATTAAAAATTCCCTGGTACCACCGAGTGAATGTATATAATTTATCGTAAAGCCGGTCTGTTCTTTGGCCAACTCTATCAAACCCTGTTGGGTAAATCTATAAAAATCCTTGGGGTCATTGTGAAGCCAATAGTTTTGAGGCGCAGATAAAATAAGTACGCCGCCTGGCTTTAACACTCGATAGATTTCTTTCAGTACTTCCAATGGTTGTTCTACATGCTCGAGTATTTCGAGACAAAGAACTGTATTGAAGGTATCTTTTCTGAATGGTAAGCGGTGTACATTAGCAAAGATATCAACGGCATCTTTTTTATGTAATGAATGAGGTATATCTATTCCAGTATAAGAAGCAATATGTGAAGAAAAAACATCCAGGTATGGTTTCTCACCACAACCTATATCGAGCAACTTCCCCCTTACATAATGAACTGTCTTTAATATCTCCCGTAAAAGCAGCTCATTGGCAAGCACAGAATTTGTTGCCTTCCAGGAAACTTTATATTCGTTAGAAGCCTTATAAATAACAGTATTTAATTGATTGTTTCCATGAAACATATCAAGGCTCAATATCTTTTTTTATCAATAGGGATCGAAGTATTTTATTGTAGCCGTGTATACGCCCTTTGATTGCAGGGAAATTTTTAAATGCCGTCAAACCAACCAGAGATAAACTTAAGTTCCTCAGCGACGAAAAAGAAAAGCATCTTAAAAACAATAACCCACATTCAGACCATATGAAAGCCAGCCAGTTTTTTAATGATTTAGGCATATTTTTTTTAAAAAAATAATAATGATTAATAACCTTCATGGCTTCCAAGGTTTCGATGTTATCTCTGGCTGTTGCGGAACCTTTATGAACTAACGCAGCAAAAGGTGTATAAAGAAATTTGTATTTCCTGGACACACGATATGAAAAATCATCATCCTCCTGATAGGAATAGCCATGAAACCACTCATCAAAAGTAAATTCTCGAAAAACTTCTTTTTTTATACTCATATTCCCTGTTGGCATAACCTCCACGGGTATAATATTGTTTCTTAACGTTGGATAAGTGGGAAACCCAGACGGCTGCATAAATCCATTGCCTTCTTCGTGCGGTAGCAGAAAATATTTATACAATGCAACCTTTAAGGAATACAAAAATGGCCGTTCTTTTTGCATATTTTCTTTATCTCTTGGATTTTCAAAACGCCCCATAACACCAATAATACCATTTTCAGTATTCTCATGATACGTCTTTAAGATTTGATAAATATAGTCCTTTTCCAGTATAACATCATCATCTAAAAATATAATAATATCTCCCAACGCCGATCTTACCACTTTGTTCCATGTCGCTGTTTTTCTAATTTTACCAGCTACAACTTCCTGTTTATAATAGGTTAGTTTTATACCTTTATTCATAAGCGATTCTTTAACCATTTCCATGCTTTCATGAGTATCACTGGCATCTACTAATATAATCTCGCTGGGTTTAGCAGTTTGAATCAATACTGAATCAATGCACTCTTTCAAGTCTTGAAGACGATTTTTAGTTGAGATAAGAAGCGAAACAAGATAAGAGTTTTTTTTACTAAAATTCATTTCATGGACATTCCCATATACTTTACCTTGAACCAGGATATTAAAGCATAAACATTTACCCTTATCCTCAAATAATAATAGAATCTTTTGTCTGCTTTATGAAAGCAGTACAATAAATTTTTGCTATATTTTAATAAGTCGTATAAATAGTTGAATAGGTGGCGATATGTTATAGTATTGTTACACAGGTGGTAATCGATCAGTGTTTTTGTGATTCCTTCCCCTTTCACATGTTCGAGAAAATATTTCTTATTAATTCTATTTGGCGAGATGAGATGCTTTACGATTGAGTCTGGATTATAAAGAATTTTCCATCCCATGCGATGGATTCGTATACATATTTCTGTCTCTCCACCGGCAATAAGGTTTTTACCGCATCGGTCGAGTTTCGGATTAAATAGACCTACAGAAACGATGGCTTCTTTCTTAAAAGATATGTTTGCACCATAAGGAAAACCATCTTTTTCTGAAAGTTCCTTAATTTGATTTCCGCCCAGATCAAAACCGCTAAAATATCCATTGAAAATAGTGCTTAGCCAATACGGTAATCTGATATTTTCGGGGAAACAGGGGATGACTTTACCACCGACGCATCCTACCGTATGATCTTTGTAAGTACGTAAAATAGTATGAAGCCAATCGGTTTGTGGAATAGCATCGTCGTCCAGGAATGCAACAATATTTGAATGTGCCTGTTGTACGCCGCAATTCCGGGCAAAGTTTAAGCCTTGTTGTCTTTCAAAGAAATATTTTATATTCAACCGGCTGTACTTTTTGACGCAGGATTCTACGACATCTTTTGTATTATCCTTTGAATTATTATCAACAACGAGTACTTCATACTCATGGGGTAGCAGGCTTTGTTTGTTTAATGCCTCCAGCACAAGTACTAGTTTTTCAGAACGATTGAAAGTGGGAATGATAACGCTAATCCGCATTAGTTAATTCTGAACGCCCGCATATTAGGAAGTTCTAATATTTTATCAGCAACAGTTATTACAGATTCTGAAATCAACTTGTTAACTCCTTCTGACCATCCGGTATCATGAAAAACAACGATTGATTTTTTCTTCAACAAAGGTGAGTAATAGTCCCAATCGGTTTTGCAGCCTTCGTAAGAATGATCCCCATCAATGAAAAGGAAATCAATTTTATCAGTCCGGGTTTTTAATTGATTCACTGATACGCTGCTCCAACCTCTGATGAGAATGATTATATCCTTATACTTACCAGTGTTTTTTAGAAATTCGGTGTACGTGTCTCTTTCGCCTTCCGGCATGGTTTGATTTTTCCATGTATCAATACAATACAGAATACCGTTATTTTTCTTAATACTATTTGCAAGGAAACAACTGCTTGCTCCCAAATAGGATCCGATTTCAACTGAAACTGAGTTGAAATTCAGCTGCTTAGCAAGTTTATGCAAGGAGATTTTTTCAGCATTTGTAAGATGAGTAAATATCTTTGCTTCCTTGATGAGGTTATTCTTAAGTAAATAAATTTGACACTGCAAGGTAGGCGGTAAACGGTTGTAAAGCTTATCAAATAAATAAACGATAAAAGATCCATCAAGAAGCCGCTTAACTAACGAACTGTGAAAAATCAAATTTAGCTCTCCAGTATTTACCAATTTCTTATCCGTTTTATCCCGGCCATTTTCAGCCTTGCTTCTCTCTAAATTCGCTTGGATAATGCTGTATCTTTGCAGGCCAGCAAATAAAACCATTATACGACGGTAAATAGCGATTCCCTTCGACCGTAGAGGCTGGTATAATAAATCGGGCGGCATTTGGCCACATATCATAATCAATTTGACTATCCATGCTGCCTATGCAAATACTAATATTGTAAGCATTTTGAAGCAGTGGAAGAGATTCAAAAAAACATTCTAGTGTGCCATTGCCTTCTACAGAGCCGATATTTTTCCCACTATCAACAGAACGCGCGCAAATAAGCCAAAGACCATCCATTGTTTGTATGATAAATCTAAAATCAGGATTAAAAATCTTTTTTGCAGCATAATAGTTTATAGTAATGAGCATATTAGAATTTTTTTTAAATACATCCGTTTTGTTTCCATCAGAATCAGTAAGATACACATTAGTTATTCTGACCTCTCCCGTTCCCCAGCGATGCTCGTGTCCCTTTGGATCTTTAAGGATCATAGCCGTATTCATTTCATTCTCATAATACGAAATGACTTCTGGTGTAGATCCAATTTTTCTAATACAGCCCTTATCCAAAAAAAGGGTTTTCTTACAAAGTGCTTGAACCCTATAAATGTCGTGAGAAACAAAAATAATGGTAGTACGTTCTCTAGACAGAATTTCATGTAACCTCTCGTAACATTTTTTCCGAAAATTCATATCCCCTACAGCCAGCACTTCATCTATAAGTAAGATGTCTGGCTCAACGTGTATCGCAACGGCAAAGCCTAATCTCGCATACATCCCGGAAGAATAGTGTTTAACGGGTGTATCAATGAATTTTTCAAGTTCTGCAAAAGCAACGATGCTGTCAAACTTTTCCTTAATCTCCCTTCTTCTTAATCCCATAATGGAACCGTAAAGATATATATTTTCACGCCCGGTTAATTCATGGTGAAAACCCGCACCGAGTTCTATTAAGGCCGAAATCTTTCCAGCAATAATTATTTTTCCTGAAGTAGGCTCGATGGTATGCGCCAAAAGTTTCAAGATAGTGCTTTTACCTGCCCCATTTGGGCCGATAATACCCAGAGCTTCTCCTTGCTTTAGTTCGAAGCTAACATCCTTTAACGCATAGAAGTCGTCATCAGTTTGGTTTTGGAAGGGATTGTTTTGAGTACTTATAATACGGTTTATTATTTTCGGCAAAAAGTTCCTAAATCCATTGAAATTCATATAACCCAGGTTGTATTTTTTTGATACGTTTTCGAATTTGATTACAGTCTTAGACATGTTTATATTGCATCGGCGAATTTCATTTCTACCTTTTTAAAAAAACAGTACGCCAAACTAAAGCTAATTAAGGATATAATAACGGCCGTACCCAGGTATTTAATATTAGGCGGATTCCTGTACAAAATAACCTGTCGATAAGAATCCATAATACCGGCCATAGGATTGAGCATATACATTGATAAATATTTTACAGGAACTAGATTTGTTGGATACACTACAGGCGTGGCAAACATCCAGAGTTGTAAACCAAGAGGAACGATATAACGAACGTCTCTAAAAAATACAATGACGGCAGCGCCAAAAAAGGCAATTCCGAGGGTAAATAAAATTTGGATACAAACAATGAACGGAACAAAAAGAGCATACCAGCTTAATTGAATGTGGTAGTAAAACATCATGAAAACAAAAAGAATGCCCGCAACCAGGAAGTCAAGAAAACAGGACATGATAGAAGCAATGGGAAATATTTCCCGAGGAAAGTATATCTTGGTGACGAGATTACTATTGTTGATAAGACTTGGAATTGCAAAGGTCAGGGAGGATGCAAAAAATGACCATGGCAATAATGAACAATATGAAAAAATTGGATACGGAGTACCATTAGTCTTGATGTGCAAGAATCTCGAAAAGACAACCGTAAATATCAACATCAAAGACAAGGGCTGGATAATTGCCCATGTTGTACCTAATAACGACTGCTTGTATCGTGCCTTGATGTCACGAAGGGCAATATTTATGAGGAGTTCATGATACGAAAGTAATTTTTTCAGATGTGTTAACACCCTGTCCAAACAAAAAAATTGGTTATCTAAAAATAAACATTTTTATAGGTAATACTACATTAATCCGGCATGTTTCATCGCTTCTTTTAACCTCGGCTCTTTTTCCGCATACTCCTTCAACGCCGATTCAACCTTGTTTTCCCTTTCTTCCAGTTCCTGATTCTTCCTTATAGCCGGGGAAAGGGCCGTCCGCCTGTCCCACAAAACGAAACCTATGAGCGCAAAGATGCCAGCAAATACAATCCCGAAACCCCACAATAGAAAACCCTGCAAATCTGACCGTACCGCATTAATTTCTGACATTATATCTTTGCTCTCTGCTTTGATCTCTGTTCTTATACCGGCAATTTCCGACCGTATACCCTGAACTTCTGTCTTTAAATCATCAATCCGTTTGTCTACGTGTTGGATTTCTTCCTTTATGTCTGACCGTGTCAGTTCTGCAAAAAGATTATCTCCGTAACAGAAACTCAATAATACAGAAATACAGATAAGGTTACAATCCTGATAAACTTCATTCTTCTATACCCCCTTTTCTACAGTCCGCTTCTCCATAATCTGGTGCTTGCTCGTCTTCCATGTCAGCGAAGGCGTTTTTTAATGAAAATGCAGCCCAATCTTGTTCTTCTATCATTTGATTATTACCTCCAGCGATACTTATCTTAACCTTCTGATAAAGACGTGAACCTCACCATCGGATTCTTCGATACCCAGGAGTTCATTTTCCGTGGTGTTGCACCAGGAAACGATATCCTTCTTAATACCTTCGTCTGTAGCAATAACCTCAAGCACCTTGCCTATCTCAATATCCTTGATTTTGCTTGCCGTTTTAAAAATAGGCATAGGACACATCAGGCCGTAACAGTCTAAGGTATGGTCTGCTTTCATATGAATTTACGCTTCAATAATTCCCCCTTAAAAAAGGGGGCTAGGTGGTTGTCTTTACTTCTATAAAATTTTCTACTGTTTTTCTTCAAATTTTTCAATCCAACTTTCAATACTTCTCCATACGCCGCTCATGTTCTTTTTAACTTCTCTACCATTAAACTTCAGTATTGTTATGGTTCTTCACAACCCCCTGACCCCCTTTTTTAAGGGGGGATTTTTAGTGTTCATGGTGTTCGTGTGCATGTGATTTCTTTTTCTCTAGTCCCTTGCCGGTTGTTTTCTTGAGATAATCATCAATGGCTGCCTCGATGGCCTCTTCAGCAAGCACAGAGCAATGCATCTTGGCCGGGGGTAGTCCACCTAATGCCTCTGCCACCGCTTTGTTGGTAAGCTTTAAGGCCTCATCAATGGTTTTCCCTTTGATGATTTCAGTAGAAATACTACTGGTGGCTATTGCGGCGCCGCAACCGAAGGTCTTGAATTTCACATCTACAATGACGTTATCCTTGACCTTGATAGACATCTTCATAATATCGCCACACGCAGGATTTCCAACTTCCCCCACGCCATCGGCATCTGGGAATTCCCCCACATTACGAGGGTTTGCAAAATGATCCATGACCTTTGGACTGTACTGCATATAAAACTCCTTTATCTCAAAATATTTCCTTTAACCCTATTTTTAATCCTTTTAAAGAGGGTGATTCGAGTATATCAACTTTGGTGAATGTCTTATAAAGCTGATAGGCTTCACCTTTCAGGATATAAACTTCCACTTCTCTTTCTTCAGGAATCACTATCCAATATTCTTTCACACCAAACCTTGCATAAAGCCTTTTTTTCTGCACCATATCCCTGTAAACACTATTCTCTGAGCTTATTTCGATTACGATGTCCGGCGCACCCCCTATATTTTTTTTACCTATAATATTCAATCTCTCTTTAGAAATGAACAGTATATCTGGTTGAACTATGTTTTCGTTGTCCAGATAAACATCGCATGGCGCATACAATACCTCGCCAAGGTTATTTTCTGTTACAAATTTTCTCACCACAAATTCAAATTTTCCAGAAATTCTTTGATGATTGGGAATTGGCAATGGTGTCGTAAGCAATTCTCCATTGATAAGTTCATACCTCTTATCTTCCGGGGTCTTAAGATAATCCTCATATGTATATTTTTTCTTTTCAACAACAATAGTCGCCATAAAAACCTCCTACTCCCTCGATCTTGAGAATTTCACTTCTTTTGATTATACAAAGGAGACATCTGCCTTAAGCGTTCTACGATGGGTGGTAATTTTTCCAAAACGTATTTAACATCGGTCTCGGAATTGTCAATCCCTAAGCTGAAAAGCACTGTCCCCTGAGCAAGCGCAGCGTCAACACTTGTAGCCATGATGACATGAGACGCCTTCAACGACCGTGAAGTACATGCAGAACCACTTGAAATGGCAATCCCCTGCATATCCAAAAATAACAAAACCGATTCACCCTCAATATACTCTATGCACAAACTGAGATTGCCCGGCAAACGATTCGTCTGATGTCCGTTGAGATACACATGATTGATGTTTTTCAGGATACCATCTCTTAGCTGATTTCTCAAGTTCTGTATTTTGTCTATGCGCTGTGACATTTCTAATTTTGCCAGCTCAGCCGCCTTGCCCATGCCAACAATTCCAACGATATTTTCCGTCCCTGCCCTGCGGCCACCCTCCTGGACACCGCCTTCCATAAAAGGAAGTATCCTTACGCCTTCCCTTAAATATAATGCGCCAATCCCTGATGGGCCGTTAAATTGATTAGCCGACATACTCAAGGCATCAACATGGGAATCTAAAACATCAATCGGTATATTCCCCGTTGCGGCAACTGCATCTGTATGGAAAATAATACCTTTCTCCTTTGTAATAGTTCCAATCTCCTTTATTGGCTCTATCGTCCCAATCTCTCCATTGGCATACATAATAGAAACCATCGTAGTCGTAGGTGTAATGGCTTTTTTAACGTCGTCCGGATTCACCATCCCATATTTGTCAACAGGTAAGTAGGTAACCACGTATCCGGATTTTTCTAATGATTTTAACGGATTAAGCACAGAAAAATGTTCAATTTGTGTGGTAATAATATGGTTTCCCTTTTTTTTGTAGGATGCCAAAATGCCTTTTATGGCAAAATTGTTGGCCTCGGTACCACTTGAGGTAAATGTGATTTCATTGGGTTTGGCATGAATCAGATTAGCTACTTGTGTCCGCGCCGCTTGTATGGCATCACTCGTAATCCTTCCAAATTGATGTAAGCTAGAAGGATTGCCAAATCCCTCCTTAAAAAACGGCATCATAGCCTCTACTACTTTAGGGTGCACAGGTGAACCCGAGGCGTTGTCCATATATACTTTTTCCATAGGAAATCTCCCCTTTTATTTATTTTACCTTTTCTAATTTTGCGTATACTAACATAAGATTTTTTGTTCCACCGATATTAAAACTGACCCTGACGCTTGCCTTTTCTTTGCTGCCGCAAACCTCTAGTATCCTTCCAATACCAAAAACGGGATGCCTGACTACTTCCCCACTCGAAAAGGACACGGAATCATCTTCTGATGAGGGACTTATCAAATCATGGGTATCGATATTATTGAAATCAAAGTTGAGCATTGTGTCATGAACTGTCTTGTTATCTGCGTTAAAAGTATTAAAAGCATAATTACGATTTGTCTTATCGATCTTATCAATAATTTCTTCCGGGATCTCATCTAAAAACCTGGATGCAATGCATGGGTTCATCTGCCCGTAACGCGTCCGCCGCCTTGCATGTGTAAGGAAGAGTTCTTTCATTGCCCTTGTAATACCCACATAACAGAGCCTTCGCTCCTCTTCGACTTCCTCATCCAGGTCTTTGGATTCTGAATGAGGCAATAGTCCATCCTCCATACCCGTAATAAAAACAACGGGAAACTCCAATCCCTTGGCCGTATGAAGTGTCATGAGGGTCACGGCATCAACGTCGTCTTCCAATTCATCCACATCAGAAACCAACGCCACCTCCTCCAGAAATCCTTGCAAAGAACCTTCGTAATAATTTTCGTCATATTCATGTGCGGCATTCACCAGTTCTTCAACGTTGGCAATGCGGTCTTTCGATTCCTTTTCATCAGATTCACGGAGAAACTCTATATACTTCGTTTCTTCAATCACCCGTCTAACAATATCTTCAACGGGCGATTTTGGCAATTTTTGTAAATTTGCAACAAGTTCGGAAAATCCTTTTAGTAACAGGGTTGTCTTACCTTTAATCTCGGGTATTACATCCACATCCCTTATGGCATCAAACAGGCTTGTACCTTGAGCGGTAGCCCAGTCTTCAAGTTTTTTAATGGTAGTATTTCCTATGCCACGTGTAGGTGTATTGATTATGCGTTCCAGTGCAACCTCGTCGCGGGGATTAATACAGAGTCTAAGATAGGACAGAATATCTTTAATTTCCTTCCTTTGATAGAATTCCACACCTCCGATAATCGTGTAAGGAATCCCGTAATTTCTCAAAGAAATTTCCAGTACACGAGACTGGGCATTGGTACGATAAAACAAAGCAATATCCGAATATTTAGTGCCCTTACCGGCGAGTCCCCTTATCAATTTTGCGATCTCGTCTGCTTCGCCGTGTTCGTCTTCGCAGGAGATTACCTTGATCTTCTCGCCCAAAATGTTTTCCGTCCAGAGATTCTTTTGTTTTCGATATTTGTTCTGCTGAATCACGCTGGAAGCTGCATGAAGGATGTGTTTCGTAGAGCGGTAATTTTGTTCTAACAGCACCACCCTCGCATCGGGGTAGTCCTTCTCAAAATCCATAATATTCCGGATATCAGCCCCGCGCCAGCCATAAATCGACTGATCAGGGTCTCCCGTTACACAAATGTTTCTATATTTATCTGCCAGAAGTCGCGTAATGGTATACTGGGTATAATTGGTATCCTGATATTCATCAACAAGGATAAACCTGAATTTATCCTGATACATCTCCAAGATATCATTATATTTCTTAAAGAGTTCTACGGTCTTAATCAAGAGGTCGTCAAAATCTAAGGCATTATTTGCCTTAAGAAGGGACTCATATTTTGAATAAATTTGGGCAACAGTTCGGTTGTAATAACCAGAAGCTGTTGAAGCAAAGGTTTCTGGCCCAACAAGTTTATTTTTGGCATTGCTAATAGAACTGGCAATGGTACGGGGTTTCCACTGTGCAGTGTCCAGTTGAAGCTCGGCCATAATGGATTTCACCCGGTTTAGCTGGTCAACAGAATCATAAATACTAAAATCCCGGGAATACCCCAATCTATCGATGTTACTTCTCAGAATTCGGGAACACATCTTGTGGAAGGTGGAAACCCAAAGCCCTTTATGCGATGAAAACTGTTTTACGCGATCAACCATTTCATCGGATGCCTTGTTGGTAAAGGTAATGGCTAGAATGTTGTAAGGATTTACACCCTGAGACATCAAATATCCGATGCGGCGAGTAATCACGCGGGTTTTTCCACTACCTGCACCCGCCACCACTAAAAGAGGTCCCTCGACATGGGTAATAGCCTCGCGCTGCTTGTCTGTAACGTCTTGTAATAGTGACATATATCTTAGGTATTTTACCACAGAAAGACACGGAATATCACTGAAATTATCGGAAATTTGAGTAGTTGCAGGCTTCAGCCTGGGGAGTTTGAGACCAAAGGTTACGACTACCAGTGCAATTCCTGAAAATCCGGCGAACTATTTCCTTATTTTTTTGCAATCAGGCTCGCAACAGCTTTTTTGTTATTCAAAACAAGTTC
>ERZ1292630.4720-Hain-H41-02um-R3-4720-length-11458-cov-5_pt1 | contig 11458 bp, 11 predicted proteins | sample MGYA00564408_ERZ1292630 | MGnify/ENA primary metagenome ERZ1292630 (study PRJEB36523, sample SAMEA6512641) | groundwater metagenome | collected 2019-01-08 | study: AquaDiva: Metagenomics assemblies of 32 groundwater samples | reverse complement strand
AAAAATAATTTCAATGATATGTCAAAATTAAATCTCTATTCCGTGTTTCATCTCAATCTCGCTTACTCATCACTCTCGGAAGAGCGTCGTCCGGAAGTGATTGATAAGTGCTATCGTCCGCTATTGCAGTTGGTCGAGGATTTTGACGCGCGGATTGGAATTGAAGCGCCGGCGTATACTTTGGAAAAAATCCGAGAAATTGCGCCGGATTTGATAGAAAAATTGAAATCTTTGATCAGTGCAGGTAAATGTGAATTTATCGCGAGCGGTTATATGCAAGTGATTGGACCGTTGGTTCCAGCGGAAGTAAACCGACAAAATCTAAAAATCGGCAATGCCGTTTATCAGGAGATTCTGGGAATAAAACCGCGGGTCGCCTATATCAATGAACAGGCTTATTCTCATAGCCTGATTAAACATTATGTTGAGGCTGGATTTGATGCGATCGTGATGGAATGGAACAATCCGGCCAAATTTCATCCGGAATGGAGTCCGGAGTTTCAGTATCAGCCTCAAATCGCAGTTGATGACGACGGGAATAGCATTAGAGTTATTTGGAACAATTCTATCGCTTTCCAAAAGTTCCAAAGGTACGCCACCGGTGAAATTGAATTGGACGAATATCTTAAATATCTGGAGTCCCATGTCGGTAAATCATCTCGTTTTTTTCCCATGTACGGAAGTGACGCAGAAGTTTTTGATTTTCGGACATTGCGTTATCGCGATGAGGCTCCAATCATCCAGTCGGGAGAGTGGCAAAGAATTAGAGAGTTATTTTTCACGCTGGCCAAGAGCCGAGCATTTTCACTGTTGTCTCCGAGCCGGGTATTGAAAAAAGCCGGTGGCGAGTATGCTTTCCGGAAAATCCGACTTGATTCCGACAATCAGCCGATCCCGGTTAAGAAAAAGGAATCGTACAACACTACTCGCTGGGCTTTGACCGGCCGCGACAGTATCGGCATCAACACCAAATGTTATGGGATTTATGAAAATCTAATGCGCTATCAAGAATCTTCCGACCATCCGAGCGAGGAGAAAATGAATCAATTATGGAAAAACTTGTGTTATTTGTGGGGGAGTGATTTCAGAACGCACATTACCGAAGACCGATTCATCAAATATAACCGGTTGTTGGAAAAAACGCTCGTGGAAACCAATAAACTCGCGCCAATCAAGACACTGCCGGAGGTGGCCGGTTTAATCGGAGTAAAAACAAGGAATAAAAATTTTACTCCCAAAATAGAAAAAAAAGGGAGAAAGATAATCGTGGAGACAAAATGCGTTAAGGCGGAATTCAATACCTTGAAAGGCATGGCGATCGAATCCTTGGTATTTAAGAATATCTCCAATAAACCCCTTATCGGTTTGCTGGAAAATGATTACTACAACGATATCGCCTTTGCCGAAGATTTTTTCAGTGGGCATACCACCCTGGAAATTCCCTTACAGCAAAAGACCACTGATCTGGAACGGGTAAATGTCGTTTTGCCCAAAGTTGCCATCACTTCCGATTCGGTAACCATTGAAGCTGATATCAAAAATAATTTAGGTACGATCCATAAGATAATCAAGGTTTACAATTATGCGAACCGAGTGGACATGAAATATGTTTTTCAATTAAATGATGTAAGCCCCGCCGCTTTCCGCGCCGGCATACTAACCTATAATCCCGGTGCGTTCAAACAAGACAGCCTGTTTTACTCTTGTCGCAATGGCGGGAACAATCAAGAAGTTTTTTCCCTGACTGAGAATTACCGGCCCGGTCATTTATTGTCTCACATTGTGTCATCAGGTTCGGTTTTGGGGAATACCGGCGGTTGTTTGGAAGTGGGGGACGAGGATAAATCCATAATGCTCTTGAATAATATGGCGGAAGTGGCGGCTCTGCCGATGATACATTTTGAAAAAGTCGACAAAGATAATTATTTTTTGCGAACATTTTATTCTTTGGGAGAATTTGACGAAACCTCCAAAACAAAAAAAAATTATGATACTGAATTCAGCCTGGCCATTACCGCCAAAAAAAATAAATAATTTCCTATGAAATACAGCTATCGATATATAATTGAAAATAGACGCCCTCAAAACGCCAATTGGGCGCGAAAGATTGGGGATAAATATGTGCTGATGACGGTTATTTCCAAAGCCCTTTCGCCGGTTCCCGTCTATGTTTTCTTGAATATTGGCTTGCATCCCGATACCATCACCCTGGCGAGTTTTTTCTTCGTTATCCTGTCATTCATTTTTTTTATCGGTGGGAACGCACTCTTGGCGGTTTTGGCTATGCTGATTTTCGCTCTTTTGGATTCAGTGGACGGAGATATGGCTCGCTGTACTCGGCCGACAAAATATGGCGGGATTCTCGACTCATTCGGTGCGGATTTATTTTACGCGCTCATGCCTCTTGGCGTCGGTTATTATCTTTTTTCCAAGGATGTCGCCGTGATCGGATTCAGCCCGGTGTGTATATTGTTGGTGTCCGCTTTAGTGTCTTTGAGTTTTATTTTGTATCGCTTGATAAACACCAAAGTCTTGAAATTTCGCCAGAGTTTGAACGATGACAGTGTCAATCATAGTGCGGTCGCCAAGGATTCCTTGAATGCCAAAGGTCTGGTTCGTTTGCTTGAATGGTATCGTCATGTATTGCTGAGAGGAAATTTTTTTTCCGAACCCGGTCTCATTTTTTGGTTCGCTGTCTTGCTATTGTTGAACGCAGATAGTATATTGGCGTGGTATTTGGTCGCGGTATTACTGTATAATCTGGGCTATTTGCTCACCAATTTTGTCGGTGCGTATGTATTTTTCAAGAGTATTGATAAGGTGGACAAATCAAACCGAATAATTTAGAGAAAATATGGATGACCGCCAAACAATTTTTATTCCCATCGGCCGAGCCGGGCATGTAAGGAATCTGCTGTACAATGATTTCATTGATCTTTTGGCCGCAAAATACCGGGTGGTTTTTCTGGTATCGGAAAAAGATCCGGAATTTTGCAAAAGATTCGGTAAGTTTGAGATTGAGATGTTGGTCAAAAGACCGCTTACGGCCTTCAAGAAAAAATTGGAAACTGTTTTCATTTCCATTCATCGCGCTTTGATTTTCAACCCCAGCTCGGAAGTATTCTCGGGTATGGGGCGAGGGACAAGCGTAAGCGGGGTTCTGCTCAAAAACGGCGAATTGGTGAAGTATAAACGGTTGCGCTATTTTTTGGCTAAAAAAGTATTTGGTGGCATTTTGGCCGGAGACGGCGTGCGCGCTTTTTTCAAACGGTTGGATAGAATGATTTTCCCATGCCATTCATACGACGCCCTGATTGACAAATATAAAACGGCGTTGGTTTTCATTACTTCCATTGGCTCGGACGATCAAGTCGCCTTGTTGAGGAATTGTAAGATGCGTGGTGTTTTGAGCGTGGCCATGGCCAGTAGCTGGGACAATGTTTCCAAGTGGGGTTTCCGGGAAAAGGCCGATTTGTTTATCGTTTGGAGTAGTTATATGAGAGATGAGGCTCGGCATTTTCAGGGGTATAAAGAAAATGAAATTAAAATTATCGGTATTCCGCAATTTGATCATTATGTCAAACCGGATATTTATTCGCGCGAGGAGTTTATCAGTAAATTTCACCTTGATCCGACCAAAAAAACTATTTTATTTGGTTCGGAAGGGCCGATTTGCACTGATGACCCCTACATTGTTTCCTTTTTGCAAAAGAAAATTAAAGACGGGACTTTGGCCGGTTATCAGATCTTGGTGCGTCCTCACTTTGGTTATGGCGAACGCGATACCGGTCGGTATACGCCATTGGTGGATAACGAGACGGTGTTCATGGATAATTTTTCCGAGGTTTCCAATTTTAAGGATAGCACCGCGTTGTCCTTGAACACGGTGATCAATTTGATTGCGGAAATTCGCTACTGCGCTGTCGCTATCACCAGCACCTCCACCTTGGTTTTGGATATTTTGGCCAATGAAAAAATGCCTATTTTATATTATTTTGATGAAATTAAAAACAAGCCGTATAAGGAATCCGTTAAACGACTGTACCACACGCTGTGGTTTCAAGAGATTCTAAAATTCGGTCTGGACAATATGGCGGATAGCGAAGAAGAGTTGGTGAAAAAAATTAAGGAATTGACTGTTAACCCTGGTAAAGATTTGGGTAAACGGGTAAAATTGATGGAAAGGTTGTGCTATCGCGTGGATGGCGAGAGCGGTCGACGGCTTTTTGAAGTTATTAACGGGTATCTTGTAAATAATAATTCATCTTTATGAATAAAACGATTTTTATCATAATCACCCGCGGTTTTTTGATTAGAAATATCTTGAGAAGTGGCGTGCTGAAACACTTAAAACAACCGGGCTATAAAATTGTGATTCTTTTCCAGACATTGAAGGGAAAAGAAATTCCCGAATATTTGAAGGACGAATTTGGGGGTGATTTTGTCGTGTTTGAAAAAATAAGTTCTTTTCCATCAAATAATTTTTTTGATAGAATTTATAGAGTTTTTGTCAAATGGACTTCATTATTGGTTTACAGCGATTCAACCTGGTCGTATATCCGCGCCGGTAATGTGACTAACAGAAAAAGAATGTTTTTTTGGAAGTATCTTGAAAGATTCGTATTTTCCATTCTGACCAAAGTGCATTTTCTAAAATATATTGTCAGGAGTATAGAAAAAAATGTTTTTGTTTCTAATCTTTATGCCCCCTATTTTGATAAGTATAAACCGGATTTGGTTTTTAGCACCTCAATCATTGGTGGAATTGATATCTCCTTCATGAAGGAAGCGTCGGAAAGAGGAATCAAGACAGTCGCCATGACCAAAGGCTGGGATCATGCGTCCAGAGTTTTGTATCGATTCATTCCCGACAAAATAGTCATTCAAAATTTTGTCATGAAGGAATATCTGATTAAACACCAAAAAATAGATGCCTCAAAAATTGAAGTCTGCGGTTTTCCTCAGTTTGACTGGTATAATAAAAAGGAGCTACTTCTAGGTAGGGAAGAATTTATTAAATCACTAGGCCTTGATCCGGATAGGAAACTGATATTCTTCGGATCAGCCGGCTCAAATTCTCCGAAAGATTGTGACATAATTGATATGTTGGCCAAATTTATCAATACGCCGGGAATGTTAATGAAACCGGCTTGTATGATCGTCCGCCCGCATTTTTCCGATAGTGGTGTGGCAAAATACGATAAATATCAAGTAATGGACAATATCGCGGTTGATAAAAGCATGGTGTATTCGGATATAATTCCGATGGGTTGGGATTATGGCCTAAAGGAAACAAAATTTTTTGTCAATCTTTTGCATCACAGCGATATCGTCGTCAACATTGCTTCTACCCTTACTCTGGACGCCTGTTTTTTTGATAGACCTATTATCTCCGTCGCATTTGGAGTTTATCATAATTTAAGAAATGGTCAGGATGTTACTAACATTCATTATGAAACGGATCATTATCAGGATGTTACAAAAACCGGTGGGGTGGATGTTGTGATGAATGAAAAAGAATTGTTAGAGAGTGTGAATAATTATTTGGTTCATCCGGAATATAAGAGTGCGGAGAGAAAAATTCTATTGGATAAATTATGTTATAAAACTGACGGAAATTCATCAGAACGGATAGCCAGTGTTATTTTGTCTGAATTAAAAAATTAGTCTTGGAAAAAATTACCAATTTATTTATTAACTGCACAAACATGAATACAATAGATTATTTAAGGAGAGGGGTTGTGAGAAGATATCGAAAATTATTGGATTTTAGAGCTAAAAAAATAATTCAAAAAAATGATGAATTATGGTCAATTTTGAGTTCATATATAAGTAAAACCGGATCAACTGGTTGCTCCTACATTGATTATTGGGAACTTTATTCGTTTATTAGAGAAAAAAAACCGTCGGAAGTATTGGAATGTTCAACCGGCGTTTCTACTATTGTAATGGCCTGCGCCATGATGATAAACGAAAAAGAAAATGGAGTTATCGGTAGGATCACCTCTATGGAAGAATCCCCTAAATATTATGATCTTGCTTGTCAACTTCTGCCTGTTTGCCTGACCAAATATGTTGAGATCATTTTGAGTCCGAAGGTGGAAGCCTATTATTGTTTGTTTCGCGGTATGAAGTACGGTAATGTTCCCGACAGAGAGTATGACTTCGTATTTATTGATGGTCCTACTACCAAGACTTTATCTGATGGCCAAAAGACATTTGATTTTGATTTTATTGATATTTTAGCGAAATCCAAAAAACCGATCAGCGCCATTGTTGACGGCCGACTTAGTACCTGTTATGTACTAAACAAAATTTTAAAAAGAGGAAAATTCAGATATGACAATGTACGAAGCATGGGTTATGTAAATTCCTGCACAAAAAGCGACATGAAAACTACCAATGATTTCGTGAATACCTATAAAGATTTGAAGTAGGAATGAATAATATTAATATCCACCTATGAGCAAAATCCAAAAAATACTAGCCTATATTCCGGCGCGCTCAGGTTCAAAGCGGATACCGGGTAAGAATACCAGGAAATTTTGCGGTAAGCCCTTGATTGCTTACGCGATTGAGCAAGCCTTGTCGGTTTCTTTTATAGATAGAGTTTTGGTGGATACTGATTCTCCTAAAATAGCCAAACTGGCCAAACAATTTGGCGCGGATGTTCCATTTTTGCGTCCGGAACATTTGGCTTCGGACAGTTCCAATGTAATAGACAGTATATTTTATATGTTGGATAAATTAAAAAAAGAGGAGCGTTATGTTCCAACTCATATCATGATTTTGCAAGCAACCTCTCCGCTTAGAGAAAGAAAAGATATTGAGGATTGCTGGAAAATGATGGAAAGTACCAATGCTACTACTGTTTTGACTGTTTGTCCGACCCATCCGAAATTGTACCATTTGGGTCCTCACAATGATATTCAATTGGTAAATGGTTCGGAAAAGCATTCAAATAACACTCAAACATGGGAACCGGCGTACTTATTGAATGGTTGTCTTGTCTATATTGTGGATCTTAAAGCCTTGTACAAAGAGAAATGTATAATAACTAAAAAAACCAAAGCGGTGGTCTGTCCCAAGTGGCGCTCAGTTGACTTGGATACAATAGAAGAATGGGTAATGGCGGAGATTTTTTATAAAAATCGCAAATTTATCAGCGAAAAAATTGAAAAAATAGAAAAGGAAAGTAGGAAAAAAATATGAAAATAGGCATAATAGGTTTTGGGTCTATCGGTGGTAGACATTACCAAAATTTGCAAAAATTTAAAAAAGAAATAGTAGTCTTAACAAGACGCAGTGATGTTGATGGTGTAAAATGCGTTTCTACCTGGGACGATTTTAAGGCACAAGGAAATTATGCGGCGATTTTTATTACTAATGAAACCGCCAAACACTTGGAGACAATAAGTAAATGTCTGGAAATGATGCCAAAAGCAATATTTGTTGAAAAACCATTTACCCATAATATCAATGGATTAGAAAATTTGGTAAAAAAAATAAAACAAAGCGGGATATCCGTTTGGGTTGGCTACAATTTTCATTTTTTTGAACCACTTATTCGGATCAAGGAAATAATCAAAAGCGGAGTATTGGGAAAAATTTTTTATATGCGGGTTTCAGTCGGACAAGATTTGACTGAGTGGAGGCCTCGAGATTATCATTTGTCTTATTCCTCACAAAAAGAGCAAGGTGGTGGAGTAATGCTGGATTTAGTTCATGATATCAATTATCCGGCATGGTTACTCGACGACAAATTAAAGGTAGAAAATTGCACTATCAAGCGAATATCTGATTTGGATATTGAAGTGGAAGATTGGGTGGAGAGTTTATTTAGTACAAATTCAGGGGTGATGATTTCAGTGCATCAGGATTATGTAAGAGTACCATACAATCGGTCTCTCGAAATAGCCGGTAGCAATGGAACTCTCAAATGGGACACGGATAGTAATAGAATTTATGTATTAAAAAAAGGCGGTGAGATTGCAATTGATGAAATTATTAAATTTGAACGAAATGATATGTATGAAAAAGAGTTGAATTTTTTCATTGATTCAATGAAGAAAGATGTATATTTTTCAAATATTGATGAAGCGGTTTATGATGTCGGTTTAATAGAAAAATTAAAAAAATATGCCGGTAAATAACAAAAAATTCTTAATTATCGGTTTGGGATCAATGGGTAAAAGAAGAATTAGAAATCTTTTATTTCTAGGGATTGATAAGAAGAATATTTACGGATTTGATTCCACCCTGGACCGGTGCCATGATGTCGGATTGGAATACGGCATTAAGACTTTCTCTGCTATTGATCAAGCGGAAGGTATTGATCCGGACGCTTATATCATCTCCACGCCACCGCTAAGCCACAGTGAATATTTTTTGCGCGCCGCCAAAAACAAAAAACATTTTTTTGTGGAAGCGACTACCAGAAATGATGGTTATGATGATTTACAACCTTTACTGGATGGTTCTTTTGTGGCGGCGCCATCATGCACCTTCCGGCATTTTCCGGCGGTGGTGAAAATTAAGGAATTATTGTTGTCAGGTTTGATTGGTAAGCCTTTGTCTTTTAATCACTACCTCGGACAATATTTGCCGGATTGGCATCCTTACGAGGACTATCGCCAAATTTACTTCGCGAAAAAAGATACCGGTGGCGCGCGCGAAATGTTTCCTTATGAATTGATTTGGCTGATGGGTATATTTCAAAGTCAAGTAGCGAGAGTTATCGGCGCGCGCGGTAAAATTTCTGATTTGGAAATGACTGCTGATGATGTTTATCATTCAATTATTCAGTTTGAAAACGGCATGGTTGGCAATATGATGATTGATATTTTGAATAGAAACGCCACTCGCACATTGAAAATAATTGGCACAGAAGGAACTTTGGATTGGAATTGGCTGGGTAAAAAAATTGAAATTTATGATGCCAAAATTAAAAGTACCGAAATTATTGATTTAACCGATGGAAAAAAGATTGGCAAATATAACACCGGTGAAGAAGCCTACGAATCAGAAATGAGTGATTTTCTAGAAGCGATTGAAGGAAAAAAGAAATATCCGTATTCTTTTGAGGAAGACGACAAAATTTTGAGTTTTTTAGATAATTTTATTGATATTAAATCTTAAATGTATGAATGAAAAAATTGTGAATAGAATTGGTTGGTTCGCGTCCTTTATGGCACTTTCTGTCTTTTTCTCTTATATAGATCAAATTAGATTAAATGTGGCAGGTCAGGTAGGGTCAATAATTTTGCCAATAGTGACAATGCTTAATTGTATAACCTGGACATTGTATGCCTGGTTGAAACCTAAAAAAGATTGGCCAATAATTTTTTGTAATTTTCCTGGTATTATTTTAGGATTCGTTACAGCATTGACAGCGGTTGTTTATAAATAGTTTTGAAGTTAATAATTGCCAGTATGGCAGATAATAAAATATCAATATGGCTAATTTTATTCAGGTAGGTGATCGAAAAATCGGTTTAGACTTCTCCCCATTAGTGATAGTGGAAATCGGCATCAATCATGAAGGGAGCATGGAAAAAGCGAAGAAAATGGTGGACGACGCTTATGAGGCCGGGGCCGAATGTGTCAAATTTCAATCGCATGTGGTGGAAGACGAAATGACGGCGGTGGCGAAAAGTGTTATTCCCGGCCACACCACCGAATCCATTTGGGATATTATGGTTCGTTGCGCTTTTTCCGAAGAACAGGAAATAGAATTAAAAAAGTACGTGGAGAATAAGGGAATGATTTATTTGTGCACCCCGTTTTCGCGCGCCGCCGCTGATCGTTTGGAAAGAATCGGGGTCTTGGCTTACAAAATTGGTTCGGGGGAATGCAATAATTATCCACTGGTGGAGCATATCGCTTCCTTTGGCAAGCCGGTATTGTTGAGCACCGGCATGAATAATATCGATTCCATCCGGCCGAGCGTGGAAATTTTCCGGAAATATCAAACGCCGTTTGTGTTATTCCATTGTACCTCAATGTATCCGACCCCTTATGATAAGGTGAGACTGGGAGGAATGGTTGATCTGCAAAATTTTTTTCCGGACGCGGTCGTCGGTTTAAGCGATCATTCCCTCGGTAATTACACCTGTTTCGCGGCCATACCGCTTGGAGCAAGCGTTTTGGAAAAGCATTTTACCTCGGATAAATCCTGGGCGGGTCCCGACATTGCCATTTCCATTGATCCGCGCGAATTGAAAGAGTTGATCTTTGGCGCCAAGGCCATTTATCAAGCTTTGGGCGGTCGGAAAGATATTCTGGCCGATGAACAGGATGTCATTAATTTCGCTTATGCCTGCGTGGTGACGATCAGGCCGGTCAGGAAAGGGGAAGTGTTCGGCAAAGAAAATATCTGGGTGAAACGGCCGGGCACGGGCGAAATCAAGGCCAAGGATTTTGAGAATATCATCGGTAGAATTGCCTCAATTGATCTTGAGCCGGATGTGCAGCTAAGACTGGAACATATTCACAATCATGAAGAATTATGAAAGATCATAGAAATAGTGACAAGTGGACATATTGGAGAAAGAGTAATTTTGATTATTTTGTTAGGCATTTTAAAAATTTGGAAAATAGTGATAGAGTTCTTGATGTTGGAGCGGGACCGCAACAATTTAGAGTCATTTTCCAAAATTGTCAACTAACAACTCTCGATTTTAAGGCATATGATGGAATTGATGTTGTGGCTGATTTAAATGAGGGATTGCCTTTTGAGGATAATTTGTATGATTATGTATTTCTCTCAAATGTACTTGAACATATCCCTGAGCCAAAAAATCTTTTAAGTGAATGTTTTCGTGTACTTAAGCCAAAGGGTAGAATATTAATTACCGTGCCTTTTATGCTAAAGCTTCATCAATTGCCATTTGATTTTTTTCGTTATACTAATTTTGGTCTTGAGCATTTATTCAAAGAAAGCGGATTTTCTAGCATTGAAATAACAAAATTAGGCGGAATCGATGAAGTACAGGATAATGTTATAGATGTTTTTTTTGTCACTCTTTTAAAAAACCTACATAAGGATATATCAAATTATTGGTTAAGATTTTTGCCTAAATTATTTTTATTATTTTTGAAAAAAAGTATAAAATTTATTATTAAAATAGCAAATTTATTTAATTCCGATGTTCAGGTGTTAAATGGTAAGGAGTATATACTTGGATATGGTGTGGTAGCAGAAAAAATATAATAATTTTATGAAAAAACGCCGGATTCTTTTTGTCACCGAACGGCGCGCCGATTACAGTCGGTTGAAGCCGATTTTGGAATTGGCGCGGAAAAGTTCAAAACTGGAGATTCATATTGTCGCGACTGGGTTGCATTTTTTGAAAAGTTTCGGCGAGACCAAGCAGGCACTCGCGGACGACGGCTTCAAAATCGATTTGGAATTGCCGGTTTATCGCGATGAGGAGGCGGATAACGGCGAGATGATGGC
>ERZ1292630.4715-Hain-H41-02um-R3-4715-length-11461-cov-7_pt1 | contig 11461 bp, 10 predicted proteins | sample MGYA00564408_ERZ1292630 | MGnify/ENA primary metagenome ERZ1292630 (study PRJEB36523, sample SAMEA6512641) | groundwater metagenome | collected 2019-01-08 | study: AquaDiva: Metagenomics assemblies of 32 groundwater samples | reverse complement strand
GCGCTGGAACTCGCGCTAGATGTTCCCATTGTTGTTGCCATCTTTATTCCTCCTATTAAATAGTGAACTAATAGAAATACACGATGTATCCAACCGGGATGAATTAATTCCAACCGAATACATTCATTAGAGTATTTTCTTTTTAAAAAAAGTTCCCGATTATCAGTATGGATTCAATAAAAATTCGATGACTAATCTCCGCTAATCCCTGAAATTCCCCTAGCCATTCACGCTGTCATAAAACTGTCATAAAGATGTAACGTAGTTGTCATACTCGTACTATATAAATAGCCTGTTTTTAAATTTCAGGATCAAAGACAGACTATGAAACTATCTCCGCTTAGCATAGCGATCACCGCCATATTAAATGTCAGCATGCTGTCCAGCGCTTATGCACTGGATCTTTATGTCGATAAAAAAACCAAGCAGATCTACGCTGAGCCTGGCCCTGGCCGGGTGCACATGGGTTCATTTGTCAAGGCTGAAGAAGCTGGCAAAAAAGCACAAACATCTAAATCATCGGTAGCGACAACGCCAGCAAAGGCTTCACCGGATACTTCAGAAAAAACGGAAGTAACCGGGTTGACGCCAGATTCTGAGGATCAGCAGGCTGAAGCGGGTGACAAGGCGCCGAGTGACCGCCTTGTAAGGCTGCGCGAGAAGGCTGATAAAGAACAGCTCAAGGGTAAAGTTTCAGTACTTGAAGAGCGCGTCAAGGAAGTTGAAAAGATACACGGAACATTCGATGATCGTGGCCTGCATTGGGCAACCAAAGATGGTAACTTTTCAATGTCGCTCAATGGGCGGATACAAGCGGCCTCACAATACAATTTTATCAATGACCCCGATCCTGCATTTGGAACCAATTTACCTAACGAAATGAACAGCGGCATGAATATCCGCCGTGCCCGTCTTGGCGTTGAAGGTACTTTCTACAAAATATGGGATTATAAATTCGAATACGACTTCAGCCGTGGCAATGGCACGGTTGGATCCGGCATCACCGATGCATTCGTGCGGTTGAACCACACCAATGCATTGTCCTACAAAATCGGTTCCTTCAAGGAGCCGTTCAGCTTGGAAGAAGCCGCCAGTAACCGCTACCTGACATTTATTGAACGTCATATGTCGGTCAACTCGTTCGTCGACAATCCCAACACGTATAAAACAGGTATTGGCGCCAACTATGCAGTTCAGCGGTGGCAAACCGGTCTGGCTTTTCAGACTGAACCAATTGGTTCCTGGTCGGCTGCCGCCAGTTCGGTGAACGCCAACGGCAACCAGAGTCGTAATAATGGTTCAGGGGATACCGGCTGGGAAGGGATCGGCCGTATCAGTGGCAGACCCTGGATGGAAGATGAAACCAAATTCATGCATATCGGTATCTCCGCAGGACACACAGCAGTCAACACCCAGTACCGCGCTGATGGCACCATGGTCGGCGAGGGATCAAACGGGGGTGGCGGCGGTATGTCATTCTTCGCATTCCCCGGAACAAACGTGGATCGTTCCAACATGCTGAATACCGGCAACTTGAGCACAGGCGCTCTCAATGATCCCAATCATCGCCGCGTCAGCAGCTACGACCGCTACGGTGCAGAGTCCTGGCTTGTTTATGGTCCGTTCTCAGCCCAGGGAGAATATTTACGTACAAACATCAATGGTACTGGCTATGACAGCGAGCATCTGACCGGTTACTATGGTTTTGCAAGTTATTTCCTGACTGGCGAATCCAAGACCTATCATGTCAGAAATGGCGCAGCAAACCGGATCAAACCAAAACGGCCATTTAACTGGAACGGTCCGGGCTGGGGTGCATGGGAGGTCGCGGCTGGTTATGATTACATTGACCTGAACTCTGGCGTCATTAAAGGTGGGCAGGCAGATATGGTTCGATTTGGCTTGAACTGGTATCCCCACTCAAATGTTAAATTCCAGAGTAACGTTGTCTATATGTTAGATATCAACACCGCTGCAACGCCAACCAGCAATACAAATGGCTACTCAGGCGGCGGCGGCGCACGTACCCATGGATGGAACAATGCCAACTTTGGCGCATTCCTGACACAGGTGACCGTCGATTTCTAAGGCGGCATAAATCACCGGCAACCAGAAAGCCGGGAATTCAAAATGTTTTCCTGAATTTCCGGCAACAGATAAACTTCCGTTCAATCAGTCGTTAACTTTTTACTGAACAGGATACTGTCATTGTCCGGAAACATACGTTAACATTCTTGCACAGTGCGCATTAAAATGCTATCACGCATGTAGCGGTCATCTCAATCAAATGGAGGGTGAAATGTTACACTTACGCAACCTCAGGTTACTCAAGGCAGCATTCCTGCTCAGTGCATCAGTCAGCATTGCCGGTGTTGTAAACGCTCAACCGATTATCAAAATTGACGGCTCCAGCACCGTTCACCCCATCACCAAAGCCGTTGCAGACCAATTTCAAATCACTAAAAAAGATGCCGTCAAGGTCACCGTTGATATCTCCGGCAGTGGCGGCGGTTTCAAGAAATTCTGTCGTGGCGAAATCGACATTGCCAATGCTTCCCGCCCTATCCTGAAAAGTGAAATGGCCGCCTGCAAGAACTCGCGCGTGCAATATGTTGAAATACCCGTAGCGTTTGATGCACTGACCGTGGCGATCAATCCAGAGAACACTTGGAGCACCATCATGACCATCGCGGAATTAAAGAAATTATGGGAACCTGCTGCCCAGGGCAAAATCACAAAATGGAACCAGATAAACCCGGCATGGCCTGATGAAGCCTTCAAGCTCTATGGCGCCGATGCGGATTCCGGTACTTTTGACTACTTTACCGAAGCCATCGTCGGCAAGGCCAGATCAAGCCGCAGCGACTTCACTGAATCTGAAAACGACAATGTATTGGTAGACGGTGTGGTGAACAATAAGAATGGATTGGGATTCTTCGGCTTTGCCTATTACCTCGAGAACCAGAATAAAGTAACAGCCGTTGCAATCAACAATGGCAAAGGCGGCATTCTCCCATCCGTAGAAACCGTTGAAAACGGAAGTTATCAGCCTTTATCACGTCCCATCTTCATTTATGTAAATATCAAAGCAGCAGAGAAACCTGAAGTCAAGGAATTCGTTGAATTTTATATGAAGAATGCCCTGCTTCTGGTAAAAGAAGTCAAATTCTTCCCGTTACCGCCCACGGCCTACGCCACCATGATGGAACACTTCAAAAAGAAAAGGGTGGGTACAGTATTCAATGGCGTATCTGCAGTGGGTCTGACTATCGACGAACTGATCAGACGCGAGGGGCGTCTGGAATATGATAATTATTGAGCTATTTGGCAGATAGATTGCAAGACACGACCCTATTTCCCTAACAAAGGAAAAAGCCCTTAGTATATGAAAAATATAGTGGGTTTATACAACGAAGAAAAAAATGCTAATGTGCGGAGCGCAATTTGAGTGCGCGCATAACACCGCAGATGTTGATGCGGACACACAAGCCACGCTCCGGGGTAAAAGCAATATTTTCGATGTTGATTTTCCGATAGATGGCTTGAGGCGATTGTGCATTGACCCGCACTCCATGTCAGAGAACGCTGCATTGGAGGGAACACCGCTCACTTTGTTTGCGGCTTCGCCCCTACTACGGGGTGTCCCTCAATTTAAACGTTATGCCAAGAAGGGAGCAGCACTTTGAACTATCTTCAATTTGATTTGGGTAGTAGAAAAAGCGGTGAGATAGTAGAGGTAACTTTAACAAGCGGTGCCAATGTTCGCCTGATGACAAGTTCTGAATTTTCTAATTATAAAAACGGAAGAAATCATCGCTATATTGGTGGCTTAGCGAAACGTTCTCCGATTCGGCTACAAATTACAAGCTCGGGTCATTGGTTCGTTGCAGTTGACATGCAAGGATTGCAAGGCAGTACCAAAGCATCGGTTCGGATACTTCCTGGTGTTCTGCCCGAAATACAAGAGCGGCCATTATCAGAAATTCCAAGCCTTGTTCGCAGAGACATTCCACTGTTAACAGATACGGGTACAGAAATTCACGACGTATTTATCTCACATGCATCGGAAGACAAAGACGATTTTGTTCGACCGCTAGCTAACGCCCTGATAGAACAAGGACTCAGTGTCTGGTATGACGAAATGACTCTTAGAATTGGAGATAGCCTGAGACAAAAAATTGACAAGGGTCTTGCAAATAGCAGGGTCGGTCTAGTTGTCCTTTCACCATCTTTTATTAAGAAAGGCTGGACGAACTACGAGCTTGATGGAATTGTGACTAGAACCGTGTCCGGCGAACAAGTTCTGCTACCGATATGGCACAACATAACAAAACAACAGGTTGTGGATTTCAGTCCCTCACTAGCCGATAAAGTTGCCCGAAGTACCGCAACGCACACTATTGAGGAAATTGCGCAAGAAATTGCAGAGCTTATTAATGCAAATGCATAACCCGCCGCTCCAAGGGACGCTCCGCCGAAAAGCGCGGCTCCGCGTCTCTGAGCTTTTTTGTTATGCATTAATATGACTTCCTCAGAGAGGATTATCATTGCAGCACCCTCTGAACAGAAAACGATGGCACTGCTTTTCGATAAAGTGTGGTTCCCACGCACGGCAGGACTTGAGAAACCGGATCATTGCTACTCGGAGTACTATCTAGTTCCACCCTCTAAAGAGATAATGTTCTTTACGGAGAAAGAAATACTTGAATACCAGAACTTCATCCTAAGTGTCGGCAGCGTTGGCAAAGGGGAATGGCGGTGCGGAGAAGAATATTTCCTATTTTTAAATAAAAACTTACGAGTACTTGCCAACTTATATCGTAGCTTGGGCTATGAGGTGTTTCACACATATCGCTTTTACGAGTTATGGAATCTTCGTGAAAGAAATGCAGAAAGCTCAAATTTATTATACGAGGTAGCAATAGATAAAATTGCGATTATTGATGAAAGTCGTTTGAGCTGGGATCAAGTGATGGAGTTTCGAGAAGATAATGATTCAATTAAAAAGCTTAGAAATTTCAAATTGTGGGTAGAAGAGGCGATTTCTGTTGCTTCGAAAGAACAAGCATCAGACTTGCTAGAGCAAAAATTAGAGGATTACCGCTTGGGCAATAAAAAAGCATGGAATTACTACGGGTCTTGGAGTGATGAAACAAGTCCTAGATTACCGTACGATTCTATCTGGTCTAGTTGTTGGAACTGGCCTTCAGTATGTCGCCAACAATGAGTTTCTTTCGCTGCTCTCGGCAGGCTCAGTGATTGGTGCTAGTGCGTTAATCTGGTTGAGCGAGCGCCTTGTAGAGAAGCAAGAAATTGAATTGCATGGTAGTGCTCGAGAGACTGCCATCCTTTATGAAATAACCAAAAATTTTCCCAAACGGTAGGCTAAATGATCGATGAAGTTTTAAAGCGGATAGAAACATTAGGAAACATTAGCAAAAGCAATGGGGTCAGGTCTTGTAAACACCTACACTTATGATAAACTTCCTTTATGGCAAGACCTTTAAGAATAGAATTGGCTGATGGTTTTTATCACGTAACTGCGAGAGGTAACGCGCAGAGTGATATTTATCTTGACGATGAAGACAGGCTTTCGTGGTTGAGTCTGCTGGGTAGTGTCTGCAAGCGCTTTAACTGGCGTTGCCATGCCTATTGTTTGATGACCAATCATTACCATATTGTAATCCAAACCATGTCTGCTAATTTGTCGCAAGGTATGCGGCAGCTTAATGGTGTTTATACACAGACCTTAAATCGACGACATAGGCGTACTGGCCATGTTTTCCAGGGGCGCTATAAAGCGATTCTGGTACAGAAGGATGCTTATCTGCTGGAACTGGTACGTTACGTTGTTTTAAATCCAGTACGCGCCGGGATTGTCAGTTCGGTACAAGCGTGGCCGTGGAGCAGTTATACGACTACCATTAACCAATCGCCACGTCCTGAATGGTTGCACACTCAGTGGATCTTGAAACAATTTCATCCAGACAAGTCACAGGCCATCAAGAGTTATATGGATTTTGTACAGTCAGGTATTGGCTTGCCTACTATCTGGGAGGCGCTGAAGCATCAAATTTATCTGGGTAATGAAAACTTTATCCAGAAAATGCAGAATAAAATTGATTTGAATGGATTATCTCAGATCGAAGAAATACCCAGAATCCAGCATCGCCCTCCCGCCAAACCGCTAAGTCATTTTACCGAGAAATTTCCAGATACCAGGCAAGGTATGCAGGAAGCTTATAAAACCGGCGACTATACAATGCAACAAATAGCCATTGCTTTTAAAGTACATTATTCGACAGTCAGTCGCGCTGTAAAACAAGGGGAAATTACGTGATTGCAAGACCAGACCCCAGTTATATATTTCTGCTTATTTTACTCATTTGTACCAGTCTTCTGGGTTATGCGCAGTATTTGCAGCATGTTGAAAATTTGTTGCCTTGTCCACTGTGCGTGGCGCAGCGCGTTGCCTTTTGGCTAACGGGAATCATTGCATTACTGGCATTTCTGCACAAACCTCGGATAACTGGCCGCCGCCTGTACGGTTTCCTGATAGCCGCCTTTGCGCTCACAGGAGCAGTTATCGCGGGGAGACATGCCTGGCTGATACGGTACCCCGAATCATTTGAATGTGGTATCAGCCCAGAAGAAGCTTTTCTGAATGCCTTACCAATCGCCGAATGGTGGCCGGGAATGTTTGAAGCCAATGGAGATTGTGCGAATGTCGATTGGAAGTTTTTATCGCTCACACTTCCAGACTGGTCACTGATTGCTTTTATTACGCTGGGCGTATTAGCAGTCTATAGTGCGCTCGCCAGAAAATAACTGACGGGAAAAGCCAGTCGCTAGCCTCGCGGATGATGCCTGGCATGCAATTGTTTTAAACGCTCGCGTGCAATGTGCGTATAGATCTGGGTTGTGGATATGTCCGCATGGCCCAGTAATAATTGGACAACGCGTAAATCAGCACCATGATTTAACAGATGGGTGGCAAAAGCGTGGCGAAGGGTATGCGGAGACAGGTGCTTATTAATGCCAACCTGTTGTGCATGCCGTTTGATCAGATACCAGAAAGCCTGCCGTGTCATCGCTGCACCACGGGCTGTTACAAATACGGTATCCGTTACGATGCCGTCAAGCAGCACGGGGCGGATTTCTTTGGTATAACGATTCAACCAGTCAAGCGATTCTTCTCCCAGCGGTGCCAGCCGTTCCTTTCTGCCTTTCCCCATAACCCGCACAACACCCATATCCATGCTTAACTGCGAATACCTCAGATTGATCAGCTCTGAGACACGCAAACCGCTGGCATAGAGCACTTCCAACATCGCCCGATCGCGAAAGCCCAATGGGTGGTTTAAATCCGGCGCACTCAACAGCAGATCCACTTCGGACTCCGTCAGACTCTCTGGAAGATTCCGCAGCAATTTTGGAGTTTCGATATTAAGACTGGGGTCTGTTGTGATTCTTCCCTGACGCAGCAGAAAACGGTAAAACCGTTTCAGACTGGATAGCTCGCGACTGGTTGTACTGGCTTTAATCTTGGCCGAAACTCTGGAGGCAAGAAATTCGAGCAGATCCGAATGGGTTGCTTCGGTCAGCATGCGGCTATCCTGATTCTGCTTGCCCAGCCATGCACCGAACAGGCGCAGATCGTTGCAATAGCTTTGCAGCGTATTGCGCGACAAGCCATCTTCCAGCCATAAGGCATCGGAAAATTCATCCAGCAATCCGGTATTCAGTTCAGGTGCTCTCATGGCTCAATAACCAACGTTTAATCTCCATAGGAAATCCATCACTTGCATTCATAAAGCCGCCTAACCCGCCATTCTTGGAAATAACTCGATGACATGGTATCACGATCGGGATCCGATTCGCGCCACATGCACGACCAACTGCTCGTGGCGCTGAATGCAGCCGTGTTGCAATTTCCGCATAGCTACTCGTTTTTCCACTGGGTATCCCCTGGATTGCATCCCATACACGACGCTGATGCGTCGTCCCGCTGATATGCAGATTCAAATCAAATACAAAGCCAGGCTCAGCCAAATAGGCTTGTAATTGTCTACAAACTTCCCTAGCCAGTAAATTCTGTGGTACCAACGGCTTTGTATCCAGTGGCAGGTATTCTATGTCCGTTAACCAATCTTCTTCTATCCGAATTCCTAACACTGCAAAAGGCGTAATGAGTTTTGCCTGATATGCGCTGATTGAACTGACAGCCGGCTTATTCTTTAAGCTATTCACTTTGCGCTGTGATCTTCTTTAAGAAGATATTTAATGTCTTTATCCATTGCAAATGTAATTGACCCTGACAATGCATTAAAGTTTCAGGCTCCTGATACCAGGTAATAGTCAGAGAACATGAATCTCCTGAAAACTATGACTTTAACAACAATAATTCATTAAGCCTTTTCACGAATGTCGCGGGGTCTTCAAGTTGTCCCCCTTCAGCCAGTAACGCCTGGTCAAACAAAAGATGACTCCAGTCATCAAATTTCTCTGTTTCAGTTTTCAATCGCTGTACCATGGGATGATGAGGATTGATCTCAAGGATTGGTTTGGCATGATGCACCTTCTGTCCGGCTGATTTCAACAGTCGCTCCAGATTACCACCCATGTCATGCGTATCTGCAACAAGACAGGCCGGTGATTCGGTCAATCGGAATGTAACCCGCACATCTTTCACCTGTTCACTCAAGGATACTTTCATTTTCTCAGTTAGTTCCTGATAATCACTGGTTTCCTTTTCACGTTCTTCTTTTTCGGCTTCATCTTCAAGGTTGCCCAGATCCAGCCCACCTTTGGCGACCGACTGAAGCGCCTTTCCTTCGAATTCTGTTAAATTCGTCACCAGCCATTCGTCTACACGATCTGACAACAGCAATACTTCAATTCCTTTCTTACGGAAAACCTCTAAATGAGGACTGTTCTTAGCTGCTTTAAGGTTATCCGATGTCACATAATAAATCTTGTCCTGACCTTCTTTCATGCGCTGCAGATAAGTATCCAGAGAAACGGATGGCTCCTCCGTATCGCTCTGGGTTGTTATAAAGCGCAATAATTTAGCGATGCGCTGCCGATTCGCATAATCTTCCCCTACACCTTCTTTCAGAACCTGGCCAAACTCCTGATAAAAAGTCTTATATTTTTCCTTGCCTTCTTCATCTTCCTTTTTAGCGAGGTCCTCTATTAATCCAAGGACTTTCTTAACGACACCCGCTCTGATGGTCTCAATATCCTTTGATTCCTGCAATATTTCGCGCGACACGTTCAAAGGTAGATTATTTGAATCGATAACTCCCCGGACAAAACGAAGATAATTAGGCAACAGCTTCTCCGCATCATCCATGATAAACACACGCTGGACATACAGCTTCACGCCGTGGCGATGTTCGCGATCAAATAAATCAAAAGGCGCGCGCGCTGGAATATAAAGTAATTGGGTATATTCCTGTTTTCCTTCTACGCGCGCATGCAAATAGGCGAGCGGAGGTTCAAAATCATGTGCAATATGTTTGTAGAATTCATTATATTGCTCAACTGTAATTTCATTCTTGGGGCGTGCCCATAACGCATTGGCCTGATTGATCGTTTCATCGTCATCAAGTATTTTGTTTTTACTTTCTTCCTGCGACCATTCTTCTTTCTTCATTAGAATTGGTAACGTTATATGATCCGAATATTTACGGATAATATTGCGCAATCTCATTCCATTGAGAAATTCATCCTCTTCTGATCTCAGATGAAGAATAACATCGGTTCCGCGCATCTGTTTTTCCAGTGTTTCTATTGTATAGTCGCCCTCACCGCTTGACTCCCAGCGAACACCATGTTCTGCTGTCAATCCAGCGCGTCTGGTTATCAGCGTCACCTTGTCAGCAATAATAAAAGCTGAATAGAAACCAACACCAAATTGGCCTATCAGATGCGCATCCTTGATTTGATCACCGGTTAATGAATTAAAGAATTCCCGTGTTCCTGATTTGGCAATCGTGCCAATATGATCAATCACTTCCTGCCGCGACATGCCAATACCATTATCTGAAATGGTAATGGTACGTTCGCTTAAATCATAACTGACACGAATCTTCAGGTCCGAATCCGATTCATACAACGCCGCATCGGTTAAACCTTCAAAGCGTAACTTGTCAACCGCATCGGATGCATTTGAAATTAATTCACGAAGAAATATTTCCTTATTGCTGTATAAGGAATGAATCATTAATTTTAAGAGTTGCTTCGCTTCAGTTTGGAAGCTCAAATGTTCTTTGATTGTTTCAGCTTGCACAGTTTGTCTCCTTGAGAATTTTTTTTATATGGGGATAGTACGTGTGAATTCAAGTTAATTTATCAATCGGCTAACAATTCACGACAGAATCAACACTGCCCGTCCATGATTATTTGATCAATTAATGTGTTACAAATATAAACGCATTGATACGGTAAACTTCATCAGATCTAATAACAGATCTGATGAATTCAGTACAATGAAGGAATATCCTCAGCAATTGAGAATAGAGAAAGCCTCACCGGATCACAGCGACACAAGTACCTGAGATGATCATGGTGAATTACATTGAATTTTGAATCGCGTAGAGGCTCAGGCCCATGAGCGCCTGTGGGAAAATACCTAATACCAGTACCGCAAGACCATTGGCGCTGAGCAGAATTTTAACATCACTGCTTGACTTGATAGGTTCAGAGGTTACCGGGTCATCAAAGTACATGAATTTGATGATGCGCAAGTAGTAGAACGCACCAATCAATGAAAATAACACAGCTACAATTGCCAGCCAGATATAGCCCGCATTGATGACAGCCTGCAATACAGCCAGTTTAGCGTAGAAACCAATCATGGGCGGTATGCCTGCAAGCGAAAGCATCAATAACAGGGCAATAAATGCATACCAGGAATTTCTTTTACTCAGTCCTTTAAAGTCTTCGATATTTTCTGCTTCGAATCCACTTCGAGACAGCAGCATGATCATGGCAAAGATTCCCAGCGTCATTAAGATATAGGCGATGACATAAAATAAAGCCGAGCTGTATCCATTCCAATCTGCACTAATGAATCCCAGCAACAGGAAGCCCATATGAGAAATCGTGGAATACGCCAACATACGCTTTATGTTGGTTTGTGCGATTGCTATGATATTACCTACTGCCATCGACATGACTGCCAACACCACGAGCATACCTTGCCAGTCTGCAACCATTTCACCGAGTCCCTCAACCAGCAAACGCATTACAAAACCAAATGCCGCCAGTTTTGGCGCTGAACCAATAAATAAAGTAACCGCCGTTGGTGCTCCTTGATAAACATCCGGCGCCCACATGTGAAACGGAGCCGCACTTAACTTGAAGCTAATACCTGCTATGATAAATACTAGACCAACTACCAGAACTTTCTGGCTGCTGACACCGCTTCTTATGATTTCTGCAAGTTGTGTAACAT
>ERZ1292630.4714-Hain-H41-02um-R3-4714-length-11463-cov-8_pt1 | contig 11463 bp, 8 predicted proteins | sample MGYA00564408_ERZ1292630 | MGnify/ENA primary metagenome ERZ1292630 (study PRJEB36523, sample SAMEA6512641) | groundwater metagenome | collected 2019-01-08 | study: AquaDiva: Metagenomics assemblies of 32 groundwater samples | reverse complement strand
GTGCCATGGATTTCTCTCCGGCAAGAACAGCACGACCAACAAGACCTTGACCCGCCTCCTCAATGAGCGGGGCCTGGCCACCTTTCGATTCGACTTTTTCGGCCAAGGAAACAGCGATGGCCCCTTCGAAGAGATCACAACAACCCTGGCCGTGCATCAAACCCAAACCGCATTGGATCTGGTGGCCGCCAGGGGATATGACCGAATCGGCCTCGTCGGCTCAAGCTTTGGAGGCCTCGTCGCCATCCTCACGACAGCCCAGCGTCACGATGTCGCCTGTTTGGCCCTCAAATGTCCTGTGGTGGACTTTGCGGAAGAGCTTCGCTTAACATTCGGGCCTGCTGAGTTGGCGCGCTGGCAAGCCACGGACACGATTCCGAACATCATGGGAGGGGCGGACCGGGTCCGTTTGCGGTATGGCTTTTACGAAGACTGCCTCAGACAGATTGCCTACGGGCCGGCTGAACGGATCACCGTACCCACACTGATCGTGCAGGGCGATCATGATGAATGTGTCCCCCTCCATCAAAGCCGGCGATTGTGTGACGCGCTGAGAGGTCCGAAGCGGCTGGATCTCCTACCAGGCGCCGATCACCAATTCACTCGGGGAGAAGATTTTCGCCAGATGACCACATCGATCAGCGAGTGGCTCGTTACCCATCTCCCAGTGGAGCGTGAATCGTGAAGCGTCGTTCGTTTCCGGACTCATTCGAACGTTTCACGTTTCACGAACGACGAGAACAGCATTTTTGAGCATCCTGCGGGATAGAGCATGATTACTGAAGGCATCCAACAGGTCTTGACGGTTCTCTACCCCCTCTACAAAGAGGAGGTCTACCGACGGCGTGAACAGATGATGCGGCTCACCGCCTTCGGTTCACTGGGTCTGCTCGCGATGCTGTTTGCGCTCCTCTTGAGTCCACAGAAGGATCGGCTGACCTCCTTCGACACCCTGCTCATTGGGCTCGCGAGCCTGATCTGGTGCGGCTTGTTCTGCGTACTGATTCTGCAACAGCGGTACCGACACCGGCTGGCCAAGCAAATCCTGGTTCAACTCGAACAAGCGCTGGGATTTTACGAAGAAGGACTGTTTGTGGAGCATCAGGCGCTCTATCCGGAAGGGTGGAAGACCGCCTGGCTCAGTGATCGAACTGGCACGCTCTACTTCACGACGCTTGGCTCGTTAACAGCATTATTCCTCCTCGCCCTCCTCTTCTCCTAGCAGGATGCTGAAAAAGTCCGCCAGCATCATTCTCGCATCGTTCAGACCCTCAACGTACCCTCAGGGGTACGTTGAGGATTATTTCGACCCGAGAACGAAGTTGGGGATCGTTTTCAGCATCCTATTGTGATTTGGCGCAGCGGAAGCCCGTATAACTATTCCGAGTTTCCGGCGACAGCTTGAATCGTCCGTAGGTGAGAAGATATTTCGGCAAGTCGGACCACGATCCACCGCGGAGCACTTTGAATTGTCCCTGTTCTGGTCCTTGCGGATTTCGTTCCGGCGAGATTTCGTAGTAGTTCACACCGTACCAATCCTGCACCCACTCCCCGACATTCCCGGCCATCTGATAGAGCCCGTATGGACTCTTGCCCTGGTCATAGGATTGCACGGGCATCAAGACCTGGCTATAGCTGAACCGCGCACCCAACGCGAAATTCGCCAGGTCCTTGCTCGGGACCGGATTGCCCCAGGGATACAGTCTTCCATCTGTTCCTCTGGCCGACTTCTCCCATTCCGCTTCGGTAGGAAGCCGCTTCTCCTTCCAACGACAATAGGCATCGGCATCCGCCCAGTCCACACCGATCACCGGACGATCGCCATGCTGCGACAGATCGACCGTATCCCATTGCCAGGGTACGAAACGGTGTGTGGCAGCGAGGAACGATGCGTACTGCGCCGTCGTCACTTCATGGAGATCCATTGAAAAGCGACCGACCCAAACCCGGTGCATTGGACGCTCATCCTCCAAAGCCTGCCCCCCGTCCGATCCCATCGCGAACTCCCCTTCGGGAATCTCGACCATAGGAATATCAGCTGGTGCCGCCTGTTCGGCCAGTCTATTTTTCCGCAAGCGTTCAAGCTGGGCCTGGGCAAAGTCGGCACTTGCAATCATGCCGATCAAGAGGGAGACGATGATGGAGACTCGGAGCGAGAACCGCATGGCGCAGTAGCATACACAAGCAAGTGCCATGGCGCGAGGGTCATGCGAGGTCGGCACTGAGAAGCAAAGGGGAACTGCCTTGAAATGGAGTGGACAGGATGGTCAAAACGGTCATCCAACAAGGCCGCAGCCGATGGCCACACCGGAGGCGTACCCTCGGGGTACGTTGAGGATGTGGCCGAGGTGAGAACGCCGTTGGGGGCCGTTTTCACCATCCTGAAAGACTAATGGATGATTCCGCCGACTGCCCAATGCCGATCATCCACCACATCGATGATCAACCGCGTCAGATTCATCTGGGCAAGCTGTGCACTGATTTCATCTTCCGTAAATGCCGCGAGCAGCGAGTGATAGAAATCTCTCCTGAGAATGTCCGGAGCCCCGGAGGCATACCGATCCACGATAGCCTGCGCCTCTTCGGGCGATTCCGGTCGCAATAGATCCATCACGAGCACCGGTGAGCCTGGCTTCACGGCCAATCGCAGCTTGTGCCAAAACTGCAGCGGGTTCGGCACGTGGTGCAACAAGCTATTGGAAATAGCGGCATCGGCGACACTCACCCCGGCGAGGTCCTGAAATCGTTCACAGCGGAAGTCGATACGACCGGACAAGCCGGCCTGCAGCACAGCTTCTTCGGCTAACCTCACCATCGGGGCAGACGCGTCGACACCGGTAATCCGACAACCGGGCACCGCACGAGCGAACCGGATAGGAATATCCCCTGGCCCACAACCAAAGTCCAGCACGTGGCCCTCGGTGAACTCTGGAAAGTATTCGCAGAAGCGATCGACGAAGCCCTGGTTCTCTTTTTCGAAATCTGCCCGCGCATACACAAGCGCCTGTTCAGGGTCATCCATCAGCTCAGGCTCAAGCGTACGGTTCATGGATCTCCCCATCAGCAAAGAGCGTATGGCTAATGGCTTATAGCGAATGGCCCGTGCATCGGACAGAAGGTCTATTCTTAGTTTCCCGCTATACGCCATCAGCTCTTTTCTTGAATCTCGACCTCGTCCCCAGGACGTACCAGCCCCTCACGCAACACTTTGGCATAGACCCGACTCCAGCATGGATTCTTTTTCTGAGAGATGCGCTGATAGTCCCCATCCCGGAACCATGGCGCGTTGTGACTGCAAGGAACCGTGTAGCTCGTCACTTCAAGCCGGACTTCCGGCCCAACGGCTATCACGACACCAGGCTTAATGAGTTCCCACTCCAACCCCGCGAGCGTCAGATTCTCCCCCGACGACCCCGCGTCAATCGGATGCCCTTCGGCTTGCAGCCGTTCGAGAAGTTCGAGCGAGAAGAGGCAGACAGCCCGATCCGGCCCGCCGTGCACTTTGAGATTCCGTTGCCGGTCGCCCTCGACACCCGTCTCACCCACTCTCGCTTCACATACCGGTCGCTTAGGCACACCTCCGTCAGAGACGTTGATCTGATGCACATGGGGATAGGGCGGTCGTCCAGTCGCGGTCATCGACTCGCTCCTTCGCAGGACTCCCCCATCAGCAATTCCAACGCCACCCAGCCCTCTTGTTCTCGCCGTTGAGACAACAGCGCGCCGACCTTGGAGAAGGCTTCGAGAATCTCTTGCTCTTGATCGAGCAGAATGCCGGACAGCAAAAGCCGCGCACCGTGGCCCACGTACTGCGCCAGTTCATCGCACAGGAGCAACAACGTCTGACGGTCGAGATTCGCCAGCACAAGATGGGGTCTGGAACATCCGGAAACATCGCTGAGCGTCCCGCACACCAACTGTAATTCGCGGCCAAACCCGTTCTCTTTTGCATAGTCTCGCGCGCAGTCCACCGCGACAGGGTCGCATTCCACCCCGAGCGCTGAGGCAGCCCCAAGCCGCAACGCCACCATCGCCAGAATGCCGCTCCCCGCCCCCACATCCAGCACGGTCTCGCCGCCGTGAATGAGGTCTTCCAGCCATTCGAGTAACATCCGCGTTGTCGCATGGTGCCCGGTCCCGAATGCCTGCTTCGGATCGAGCACGATCTCGATGTCCTGTACCTGCAGCGCCACCGGCTCCCAGCTCGGCCTGATCACAATCCGCCGACCGATCCGAATCGGCCTGACCGACTGAGCCCACTGCCGATTCCAATCCTGATCCGGCACCTGCTGCACCAAGAGCTCGGCGACAGCGGCGCCATCGAACTGCTGCAGCACCGCCCGAAGAGCCGCCACGTGATCTGCGCTCCACCGGTCGCTCGGCCAATAGAGATGAATCGTCTGACCATCCTGCCAGGCCCCCTGCACGAAGGGATCTGACAGCGCGCCCAGGAGTTCTCCTGCATCGATATCGGCTTGAATACTGACGTCAATCCAGTCGTGTGGCATTGAAAAGTGTCCCATTACATTATTGACGGAGGCAGGCCCATCCAGTAAGGTCGAAGCGACCATGCCGGGAAACGAACGCCACAAGCAGACGCCTTCACGAGAACAGACGTTGCAGCGGCTGCATCGTCGAACCGAGCGATTGCTCGGGAAGGGTCATCGAGCCAGCGCCACCTTTACCCGCTGGCGTGTAGTCCTGTTCGTGACCGCGCTGCTCTGCACGATTACGCTCTACAGATTCAACTGGTACCAGGCCGGCAACCTTTCGCTCGGTGGATTCCTCGCCCTCTTTCTGATCGTGGCGAGCTATCATACCAGGCTGGAACAGCGGATTCATCGGCTCCGCCTCTGGCAAACCATCAAGTTGACTCATCTGGCTCGCCTCCGCCTCGATTGGGCAGAACTCCCCGAACGAACCTATGCCGGTCCCGACCATCATCTCTACGCCAAAGATCTGGATCTCGTCGGCCCCCATTCGTTGTTCCAACTGCTCGACACCACCGTCTCCTCGCACGGTCGTGAGCGATTGGCTGCCTGGCTTCTCACGCAGCCGCCTGCCCCGGGCGCCTGGGCGGAGCGCCAATTATTAGTCCGCGAGCTCACTACACGTTCACTGTTTCGAGACCGTTTGGCGCTGGAAGCCCGTTTGCTCGGCGAGCAAGAAATCGACGGCCATCGTTTGGCCGCAGTACTACAGCATCGCCTGGAGATCCCCCGACTGCACATCATCCTGCCAGTCCAGACCATCCTCGCAGCGACCACCGCGGGGCTCGGACTCGCCACGCTCCTGAATTGGCTGCCGGGATACTGGATGTTTTCCTTCGGCCTCTACGCCCTGCTCTATTTCTTCACGGACCAGGGGGAGGAATTGCTCGAACATGCGGTGGGCCTGCACCACGAAGTGGAGAAACTCGGCAGGGTATTCGGGTACATCGACCGTCACGCGGGACGGTCTCCCTCGGCCCTCTCGCGCGCCTGGGCCCCGCTCGCGAACAGCCCCACGGCACCAGTTCGTCTGCTCCGACAGGCCGCGCGGGTACTCCATGCCGTCAGCATCAAAGCCCATCCGCTCGTGCACCTTGTCGTAAATGCCCTCTGCCCCTGGGACCTCTGGTTCGCCCGGCGGCTAGGCCAGATTCAGGATCAGATCCGCGATCATCTCCCCCTGTGGCTGGATCGACTGGCGGAGATCGAAGCGGCTGCCGCATTGGCCACCTTCGCCCACCTGCACCCCACCTATATCTGGCCGTCATCGCTCCAAGCCGACAGCCAACGGAACGGGACAACCGCGCTCTGCTCCGCTCGCAATCTCGGTCATCCGCTGATCCCCGCTGCGGAGCGCGTGCCCAACGACTTTTCCCTTCGGGGCCTCGGACAGATATTGCTCGTGACCGGATCCAACATGTCGGGCAAGAGCACCTTCCTCCGTACGTTGGGGATTAACGTGTGTCTCGCGCAAGCCGGCGCACCGGTCTGCGCCAGTCAATTCGAGTGGACCTGGGTGCGAGTGGTCTGCTGCATCCGCGTGGACGACTCACTCGAAGCAGGCCTGTCGTTTTTCTATGCCGAAGTGAAACGGCTGAAAACGCTGCTCGACGCGGCAACGGACCGGAGCCAACCGCCGGTGCTCTTCTTGATCGACGAAATCTTTAAGGGGACCAACAATCGTGAACGGTTGATCGGGAGCCGTTCCTTCATTACTGCATTGGCCAAGAGTCACGGCTTCGGTCTCGTCACCACCCACGACTTGGAGCTGACGGATTTGGAGAACAGCGTACCGGGCTTGACCAATGCCCACTTTCAGGAAACGGTGGCAGCCGGCGCACTGCAATTCGACTACACACTCAGACCAGGCCCCTGCCCCACGACGAATGCACTGCGAATCATGCAGCTGGAAGGGTTGCCGGTCACGGAAACATCACCCAGCCCACTCACCTGAGGCGCAGTGTGACGACACCTATCAGCACAGGCCCGCTCGCCGCACCTCATCCTCTCCGAGGCCTGTTGATCGCGCAATTCTTCGGCGCCTTCAACGACAACGCGTGGAAGCTGATGGTCGCCTTGCTGGCCATCCGGCAAGCCACCGCGCAAATGGCGCCAGGCCCTGAACTGGAAGCTGCAGCACAGACGCAAACCGCCCTCACCTTTATCATCTTCACCTTGCCGCTGATGTTGCTGTCGCTGGTCGGCGGCACCTTGGCCGATCGCCTGAGCAAGCGCACGGTCATCATCGCGATCAAAATCGTCGAGGTGCTCCTCATGAGCGCCGGCACCGTCGCGCTGTGGCTGAACCCCATGGGCGGCATCCTGCCGTTGATCGTCTTATGCGGGATGGGCGTCCACAGCGCGCTTTTCAGCCCGTCGAAGTACGGCATTCTCCCGGAATTGATTCCGCATGAACGTCTCGCCGCCGGCAACGGCTTGTTGGAGATGTGGACCTTTGCCGCCATTCTCACCGGCACCGCCGCCGGAGGCTTTCTCTTACAGACCGCCGGTGGCCGGCTCTGGATGGCGCCACTCGCCTTGGCCTCCTTCTCGGTCGTCGGTCTGGTGGCAGCCTTTGCTATTCCTCGGGTCTTGCCCGCACGCGCAACCGGCGGCGTGGGCTCAACGATCCGCGGCGCCTGGGCCGCCATCCAGTCAGAACGGATGCTGCGCCTGGCCATCCCCGGAGAAATCTTTTTCTGGACGATCGCGAGCCTCTTCGCCCAGAACGTGCTCGTCTATGCGAAAACCGTTCTGCATCTTTCGGATGCGATGTCGGGACTCCCGCTCACGCTGTTGTCCGTGGGCATCGGCCTCGGCGCGATGTTGGTCGGGCGGCTGTCTCAAAACCGGGTTGAGTACGGACTGATCCCCCTGGGAGCGACGGGGGTATTCATCGCGCTCTCCTTGCTCGGCGCACTGACACCACCGTTATTCGGGACATTTCTGGTGATGGGACTCCTCGGCATCTCCAGCGCCTTCATCTTCGTGCCGCTGAATGCCATTCTCCAATGGAAATCGCCGCCCGATCGGCGCGGCGCCGTCATCTCGTTCTCCAACACCTGCGTCTTCACCGGAATTCTGTTGGGATCCCTCGCCGGCGGCTCGCTCGCCCATGCCGGTCTCTCGACGAGCAGCATTTTCCTCGCCACCGCCGGATTTACCATAGGGGGCACGCTGTGGGCCCTCTGGCTCTTGCCCGATGCCTTCCTCAGGCTGCTGCTCGTCATCTTCACGAACACCCTCTATCGAGTCCGCATCGTCGGCCAGAACCATGTTCCGCAATCAGGCGGAGCGCTACTCGTCCCGAACCATATGTCGTTCGTCGATGGCTTCTTGCTCATGGCCAGCGTCGATCGGCCCATACGGTTCGTGGTGGATACCGCCTATGCGACACACCCTCTCTTCAAGTCGCTGATGACCGCCATGAAAGTCATCCCGATTTCTTCTGCCGTCGGCCCCCGCATCATTCTCCAGGCGCTGCGCAGCGCGGGGCAGGCGCTCGACGACGGCGAGATCGTCTGCATTTTCCCGGAAGGCCAGATCACCAGGACCGGAACACTCTTGCCGTTCCGACGGGGATTCGAGCGCATCGTCAAGGGACGAACCGTCCCGATCATTCCGGTCCACCTCGATCGGATCTGGGGCAGCATCTTCAGTTTCACGAACGGCCGATTCGTCGGCAAATGGCCGGAGCGCGTCCCCTATCCCGTCACGGTGTCGTTCGGAGCGCCGCAACCGTCCTCGACCCCGGCCTATGAACTGCGCCGCCTGGTACGTGAGCTGGGAGAAACAGCCTGGCATCTGCGAAAAACGGATCAGGAAACCCTGCATCGTCCTGTGGTGAGAACCTGGCGGCGGCACCCCTTCGCCTTTGCCATGGCCGACGGCTCTCGCCCGCACGTGTCGGCGTTGCAGGCCTTGATCGGCACGATCGCACTCGCTCGAGTACTCAGACATCATTGGGAGGGACAGCAGCATGTCGGCATACTCCTGCCGCCCAGCGTCGCCGGTGCCTTGGTCAATATCGCCGCGTCGTTGTCCGGCAAGACCAGCGTCAACCTGAACTACACAGCCGGAAGGGCCGGCCTTGAATCGGCCATCGCACAAGCGACAATCAAGACAGTGCTCACCAGCCGCCAATTTGTGGAGAAGGCGAAACTCGACATCCCGCAAGGCACCACGTTGCTATGGCTCGAAGACATCGCCAAGACGATCAGCAGCGGCAAAAAGCTGACCGCGATGCTGTTGGCGCTGTTCACCCCGATACGTCTGTTAGAACGGGCCTGCGGCCAGACGCGCAACACCGGCATGGACGATCTCGCCACCATCATCTTCAGCAGCGGCAGCACGGGCGAGCCGAAAGGCGTGATGCTCTCCCACTTCAGCATCAATTCCAATGTCGAGGGCGCCGCTCAGGTCATCCACATCGGCAAGGCCGATCGCGCCCTCGGCATCCTCCCGTTCTTCCATTCCTTCGGCTACATGCTGCTCTGGTTCTACGCGCGGCAGAACACCGGAATCGTCTTTCATCCCTCGCCGCTCGACGTGGGCGCCATCGGAGAACTCTGCAGCCGCTATCGCATTTCGTTGTTGGTCGTCACCCCGACCTTTCTCCAACTCTATCAACGGCGCTGTACGCCGGAACAGTTCAGCACGCTGCGCGTAGTCCTCACGGGAGCCGAGAAACTGCCGCTGCGACTGGTGCAATCGTTCCAGGACCGCTTCGGCATCGCCCCGGTGGAAGGCTACGGCGTGACGGAATGTGCGCCCGTCATTGCGGCGAACTGTCCTGACTTCCGTGCCTCCGGCTTCTTTCAAGTGGCGTCGCGACGAGGAACCGTGGGACAGCCGCTGCCGGGCGTGTCCGTTCGCATCGTCGATCCCGACACCTACGAGATTCTTCCTCCAGGCAAGCCCGGCATGTTGCTCGTCAAAGGCCCCAACTTGATGAACGGCTATCTAGGCCGGAAAGATCTCACGGACAAGGCCATACGGGAAGGCTGGTACATCACCGGCGACATCGCCACCTTGGATGAAGACGGCTTCTTGACGATCACCGACCGGCTCTCGCGCTTCTCGAAGATCGGTGGAGAGATGGTTCCGCACGGGCAGGTGGAGGAAGCGCTGCAACAGGCCGCCGGCGCCGACATGCAAGTCTTCGCCGTCACCGGCATTCCCGACGAACGCAAGGGCGAGCAACTCGCCGTCCTCCACACCCTGGATGAGTCGCAGATTCCAGGCATCGTGGCCAAACTCACGGCAAACGGCCTCCCGAACTTGTTTATTCCACCACGCACGAATTTCATCAAAGTCGAGGCCCTCCCGGTGCTGGGGACTGGCAAAATGGATTTGCGTGGGCTCAAACGGATCGCGATGGAACGGCTCCAGGGACGTGAAACGTGAAATGTTAGACGTGAAACGAAGGTTCAGAGATACGAGCGATGTATGACGACCGGCAAATCCCTGATCGACTGCCACGTGCATCTGGCCGCGCTACCGGACGGCGACAACGGCTGCTACATCTCGCCGAAGATGCTGAAGAGTCCGTTATTCCGGTTTTTATTTTGGAAACATGGACTCTCCGTGGACCGCCCGCGCGAGGCCAATCAAAAATACCTCGACGACCTCCTGAACGAGTTGCGCGCGTCACGCCATGTCCAGAAAGCGGTGCTCCTCGGCATGGATGGGGTCTACGATCAGAACGGACGCCTCAATGAGGCACATACGGATTTTCTCATCAGCAACGACTATGTGCTGAAGACTGCGCAGGCCCATCCGGATGAACTGCTCGCAGGAGTTTCAATCAATCCCCAGCGGCGCGACGCCATCGACGAAATCCATCGCTGTGCCGATGCCGGTGCGGTCCTGGTCAAAGTGTTGCCGAACGCCAAACAGTTCGACCCGGCCAATCCGAAGTACAAACCCTTCTATCGGGCCCTGGCCGAACGGAAACTGCCGTTTCTCAGCCATGTCGGGTACGAATTCAGCTTGATCGGAAAAGACCAGTCGGTCGGCGACCCGGATAGGCTTCGACTAGCCCTGGACGAAGGGGCGACGGTCATCGCGGCCCACGCCTGCAGCTATGGCCTCATCATCTATGAGAAATTTCTTCCAACGCTGCGAGACCTCGTGCAGCGCTACCCTCATTTCTACGCTGACATCTCCGCCCTCACGCTGCCGAACCGGTTCCGGATGCTCTTGCACCTTCGCAAATATCCCGAAGTGCATGAACGACTCCTCTTCGGCACCGACTACCCCCTGTCCGTCTTCCACGTCGCCGCCTGGGGCCGCGTGGCCTTCGGCACGCTGCGCAAGATGATCCGGACGAAAAACCGCTTCGACCGCCAAGTCGAAGTCTGTAATGGGCTGAAGCTAGGTTTCCGCTCCCTCGGCGACCTGCTCCCCTATTCAGCGGGAAAGACGACGCCCTAGCAGGCTACGGAAAAACCATTCCGCACAGCAACGCTTCGATGGCCTGTACGTTTAGAGCAAGAAGAGCCCCCCCCACAGGATGCTGAAAAAGTCCGCCAGCAGCGTTCTCGCCTCGAAAGCATCCTCACCGTAGCCCAGAGGCTACGCCTCCAGTGCTTTCATCGACTGCGGCCTCGCTGGAGCGCCTTTTTGAGCATCCTGAAGAAACGACAACGGCGAGGCGTGGGATTTCCACGCCTCGCCGTATCCGTACTTGACGCCAACCCGAAGGCTGACGCTGTTGCCCTAGGTTCTGACTGAAAGAGAAAAGGAACTCTGTCGGGTTGACTGATAGGCCAGATAGGCCGAGCTTCCTGGCTGTACGAGAACAGTGGGGGTCTGATTCGTCTGGCTCCCCTCAACTTGCCTTCCGTCTGGCTTTCCATTCCGGAGCGCCTGCCCGAGGTGCTTCAGAAAATGGGAGAAATACTTGTTGAGCTTTCGCGGCTCGACCCGTGCGTCTTGAATCGCATCCAAGACTTGCTGGACGATGGACGAG
>ERZ1292630.4711-Hain-H41-02um-R3-4711-length-11466-cov-4_pt1 | contig 11466 bp, 10 predicted proteins | sample MGYA00564408_ERZ1292630 | MGnify/ENA primary metagenome ERZ1292630 (study PRJEB36523, sample SAMEA6512641) | groundwater metagenome | collected 2019-01-08 | study: AquaDiva: Metagenomics assemblies of 32 groundwater samples | reverse complement strand
ACAGACTGTGTCATAATTGTCATTCTGAGCCCGTAAGGGCGAAGAATCTTGCTTGGATCTTAATTAAAACGAGATTCTTCACTCCGCGGAGTTTACCCTGAGGCAGGCGAGATGCTTCGTTTCGCTCAGCATGACAACTGCCGAAGGGCTCCGTTCAGAATGACAGAAGAGGTTATGACACAGTCTGGCAGGCGGGAATCCAGTAACTACAAGGGGTCTGGATTCCTGCTTCCGCAGGAATGACAGGAGAGGGGTAATTATTCAACAAACCAGGCTAAAGCCTGACACCCAGTTAACCCGCCTCTTTCATAAACTTTCCTCGAGATGATGTAACGGGATTAACCACAAACGATGATTTTTCAAAACCGGATACCTAACCCAAACGAGGAAACCACCCCTTGATATTTAGTGTCTATCTCCGTGGTGAAAGTTTTAGTTGATTTGTCGTAAAAAAGGTCGTATTGATTCGCCAGTTTTAAATATTTTGCTTCCAACGACAGATAAAAATGTTTTCCGAGGTAGGTTTCAATTCCCAAAGCCATTTCAAAAGCCACCGTCGCATTCAAATCACGGCTGTGTTCTAAAACGGGTTGGTTAACACCAGATTGAGAGGTTCTTTCGTCTTTTATCACGGTCCAGGCCGGTCCTAAACCGATACTTAAATAAGGCCGGACCTTGTTTTGCGGAGGCGCGATTTTTAAGACGAGCATAATAATCAGGTTGGACGAGTCAATCTGATGAGTCTGGCTGATGACGCCATTGGTGAGCGGAATAGAGTAATCGGTTTTGAAGGCATAAATATTGAAGCCGGTGGTAAACCAGTGCGCGGTTTTCTTGGCCGAATCAGGCCACACAAAAACATTATCTAATTTTATGCCTCCGACCCAGATTTCATCATCAAAATCCTCTTTAGTCCCTTTAAAATTATTATTCAAATCAATTATTTTGGACTCACTTTGTTTCAATTTAAACGTGCCCAGTAGAAAATTACAGGAAAATTGTTCAAAAGAAAGACGATGAGGCGGAGTTTCCTCATCGTCATAAAGAGAAAGTGAAAGCATCTCGCCCCGCCGTGGCGGGATAAGGTTGTGATAATCTTCGTCGGCTAATGAAAAACTGGTGGTTAAGGCAATTAAGCAGAATACGAATGAGGCCCCTATTAGGACAAGTGAGCGTAAAAAATATTTGGTAAACATAAATTAACGGATTATCAAATTGTTAGTTTGCCCCGTATTATTCATAAATTCAGATCAACGACCCCGCCGAGGCGGGGTCGTTGTCTACCAAGGTTTTTGGTAGATAACGCAATTTATTGCGTTGATAGAGTGTCATCATTTTTCATACCAGAGGCATATCCCCTCCTGAGGCGGGCGGGCGCCTTTGGCGGGAATCGTCGTATGAATAATGCGGCTTATCGGGGCGTTCCTATTATCAGCCCCAATGTCACATCGAGAGACTAAGAGCGTATTTCATAACCTAATGTCAACGACCGTCCCGCTTGGGGCGGGACTCCGCTGTCGCTACGTAAAGGTCGTTGGCTACCATAAATTGTGCGGTAGACAACGAGGCCGTAGGTCCTCGTTGATATTACTTGTAATGAGGTTATGAAACAGTCTCTAATTGGCGGCCAGGACCGGCTCGTCAGTCGTCCGCCCCAGACGAACGGAGATTTTTTTGGATACGCCGGCCGTCTGCATCGTTATTCCGTAAAGAATATCCGCGACCAGCATTGTTTTTTTGTTATGGGTAATGATGATAAATTGTGAAGTCTGGCTGAACTGTTTTATCAGCGCGACAAAACGGTCCACATTGGTTTCATCCAGCGTCGCATCGGCTTCATCCAGAATACAGAACGGGCTGGGATTCAACTGGAAAATACTCATAATTAAAGCAATGGCTGTCAGGGTTTTCTCGCCGCCGGAAAGTAAACTGATGGATGACGGTTCTTTTCCCGGTGGTTTGGCGATAATCTCAACGCCGGCTTCCAGAATATCGTTTTCGGTTTGGTTCTCCAGCACCAGTTGGGCTTTGCCGCCGCCGAAGAGTTTGCGGAACAGCACATTAAAATGCCCCTGCACTTTTTCAAAAGTAGCCTGGAACATCTCCCGGCTGGCCCGGTTGAGTTTTCTAATCAGTTCCTGTAATGATTCTTTGGATTTATTCAAGTCGGTTTCTTGGACCGAAAGGAAGTTAAACCGTTCTTCTAATTCTTTTAACTGGTCAATGGAAGCCAGATTGATATCGGTCATTGAGCCGACTTTGGTTTTAATTTCTTCAATCTGCCGGGATAATTCCTCCCAGTTTATCTCGTCAGCCCGCCCCGCTTCGCTTGGCGAGGCCGGGGAGGCAGGGCTTGTCCCGCCGAGCGGGGTTGCTCCGTTTTCTTGTCCCGCCAGAGGCGGGGCAGGAAGATTATCCGGCACCGTTGGCGGCTCACCGGTGGCGTGGCCGGACGGCAAGGCAGTCTCTGGCATCCCGGACAGTTGTTGCTGATACGCTTCTTTTAACTGTATCCCCGTGTCTTCTAAATGTTTCTCTTCAAGATGGCCTAACCGCAAAGAGATTTCTTTTTCCCGCAAAGTGATTTCGTTAACTTCGTTGATAACCTGTTGTTTAGTTTGCCGGCAATTGTTAATTTCTATTTTAGCATTCTGACTGAGCGTTTTTAAACGGTTTGATTCTCCGCTCAAGGCGTTGATTTTTTCCTGAAGTTGGGTTTGTTCGGCGGACAGATTTTTCAAAGCGCTTTCTTTTTCCTGAAGCATGGTTTCCAGGGATGATATTTTATTTTTCAATTCGCTGATTGATTGCACCAGGTCGTTCAGAGTTGTTTCAAAATGAGAAATCTGGTTATTTAACTGGGTAATGGTTATTTCCAGGTGTTCTTTTAGCGACCGGGCCTGAGCTTGCTTGACTTTTAGTTCGGTTATCTGTTGGTCAAGCGCCTTGTTTTCTTCAGCATACCGGCTGATTTTCCGGTTTAACTGTTCAATTTCGTCGTTAATCTGGTCCTGGACGGTTTCTATTTCCTGGAGCATCAGGCTGATGGAAGAGTTTCTTTCTCCTAACGCATTAATTTGTCCGGTTATCTCGTTTAACTCTAGTTGAATTATTTCTTTTTCTTTAATCAGAATATTTATCTTTTGCTGGATTTCTTCTTTCTGTCTTTGTTTTTCCAATTCAAGAGATTTATGGTCGTAAATTTGATATCTTAATGACTGGGTTATATTTTCTAGCTCGGCCGCTTCCCTGGTTTTTTGACCCTGATGAGTTTCCCGGCCGGTTAAAGCATTCTGGAGAGATATTAATTCTTCGGAAATTCTTTTCAGTTCTGATTTGCGGAAAATCAGGTTTACGCCCGGTTCGCCCCGATGAAAATCGGGACTCCGCTCCGCTTCGCCGCTCCCGATTTTATCGGGAGAAGTGCCGGTGGAAATAACGCCGCGGGCTGAAATAACTTCGCCGGTTAAAGCCACAATCGGCTGGAATACTCCCCTGACCTGGCTGAGCATCATCTGGCGGGCCATATCAAGGTTCTCGGCAATCAAATAGGGCGAGAGTAAAAATTTAATCAACGGTTGCAAGTGCGGTTCGCTGGACGCGGTCCCTTCGGGTTCTGTTTTCACCAGCCGGTCCAGCCGCTTCAATAATATCGGAGAGACATCCGTGGTTTTATTTATTTCCTGGTTAGAACCGTCGGATGAATCCGGATCGCCCTGGTGGAGAATTGTTTCTAATGAAATAGTCGTTACCCGGCCGTAGGAATTATTTTTAACAAATTCCAGAACACGTAAACTGTCCGATAATGTCTGGGTAATAATTGCCTGGCTTAAGTCTTTCAGGACCGATTCCACCGCGCCGATATAAGCCGGTTCCACGTCAATTAAATCGGCCAGGATGCCGTAAACTTTTCCAAATTGATGAGGGTTAGTTTTTAATTGGTCCAAAACCGCTTTCACGCCGCCGGCCAGTCCTGCCTGATGATTTTCCAGGTCTTCCAGGATTTCTTTCCGGGAGATTTTTTTATGGATTTCCTCTTTATGACGGGAAATTTCTTCGGTAAAGGCGGTTAATTCGGTTTTTAAAGACTTGAACGTATCCTCCTGCCGGTGTAATTCCGTTTTTAACGACGCATTTTTTTCGGTAATCGCCTGGTTCTCCTGTTCCACCCGGAGCGCCTGTTCTTTTGAGGCGAGCATTTCCGAGGTGATTTCTACAATTCTTATTTCTGTTTTATCCCGGCGAGCCGATAAATTTTTTAATTCAACCTGCAGGCTGGTTTGTTCATTCTGGTATTGTGATTTTTTGTGAGCGGTATTAAGAACCGCATTTCTTTTGCTTTCCAGTTCCTGATTGAGTGTTTCTAATTCCTGAGATACTTCTTTAAAAGTTGTATTTTTTTCTTCAAGTGTTTGGGTCAGGGTGCTGATATCGTTTTTAGCGGTTTCCAGCGTTTGCATTGTTTCGCAGAGTTGCAGGCGTGTTTCAATGGCTTTTTGTGTAGTCAGGCCTAAATTTTGTTTTAACCGGGTAATTTCTTCTTGATATTCATTTCGCCTCTGGCGGCTATTTTCTATTTCCTGTCCGGTAGCCGCGGCTTCGGCATTAACGGTTAACAGGTTATCCTGATAACGCTTGAGATTGTTATCAAAAGATAATAACTCCTGGTCAATCCCGGTAATTGATTCTTCCAGGGCAGTTAATTTTTCCGTTAAAACCTGTTCCCGGGCTTTAAATTCAGCCAGTTTAACGGTTAAATCGTCGCTCTGAGAGATTAATTCTTGGTAATGATGCAGGGCCAGGTGAGTCTTTTTTTCTTTTAATTCGTTGAGCCACTGCCGGTATTTGGCCGCTTTAGTCGCCTGGATTTTAATTGACCTGATGCCCCGCTTTACTTCGCTGATAATGTCATTTAATCTTAATAAATCCTGGGTTACCCGCTCCAGTTTTGACTCGGTTTCCCGTTTTTTGGCTTTATATTTGCTGATACCGGCTGCTTCTTCAAAAAGACCGCGCCGTTCTTTGGAGTTTGATAACAGGATAAAATCAATTTTGCCCTGCTCTACGATGGAATACGATTCCATCCCCACGCCGGTATCCATAAATAATTCCCGGATATCTTTCAAGCGAACGATCTGGTTATTAATCAAATATTCGCTTTCGCCGGAACGGTAAAGCCGTCGGGTAACCGTCACTTCGTCGTAATCAATCGGCAGGCGCCGGGATGCCGGCAGCGAAGAAGATAATTTTTCATCTTGTCCCCCGATGTTATATTGGGGAGTTTGTTCTGATTCTATTGAAGTCTGAGTGGCATTATTTATTTCCGAAGCAGTTTCCTCTTTCGTCTCGCCAATAGCGGGACAAGGCAGGACAATTGGTTCGGAATAATGATTGTTCTCATCGTTAAGATTAGAAAAAGTAAGTGAAACTTCGGCGTAACTGGCAGAAGGAGTCCCGTTTGAACCGTTGAAAATAACATCCAGCATTTCTTCGCCGCGCAGTGATTTGGCGCTCCGGTCGCCCAGGGCCCATTTGAAGGCGTCAACGACGTTACTTTTGCCGCAGCCATTCGGGCCGATTAAACCGGTAATACCATCGTGAAAACAAAACTCTGTTCGTTTGGCAAACGATTTGAATCCTTCAATTTCCAGTTTAACTAATTTCATATTGAGCTATTCCACGCTAAAGCGTGGCACCCATGTAACTTAACTCTTTTCGCCTTAGGCGGACTTGAGTAATCAGATAAAATTACGGTGAAAATGATACTAAATATATCGGTATTTTTCATCTATTTCTTGCATAAAAATTCAGAAAATAAATTTATTCCGAAGGGACAATCATGGCAATTATAAAGTAAGCAATCAGACCCAGAATTACCCCGCTGAGTAAAATTATTACAACGGTCCCAACCCGACTAAGGTTGGGTCAAGATTGGCATAGTTGGCAAATCCGCTGCAAATACCTAAAATCATCCGTTCTGTACGGGAACGGGTTAATTTTTTTTGCAAAAAGAACGTGCTGCCGGCTTGTCCGGTCAAATAAGTGCCGCAGTGCTTGCATTTTAAAGCCGCGGCCTTAATTTCTTCCGCACAGAACGGGCATTTCTTCAAAAGTACTTCACGGTCTAAAGCCTCTAAAAGCCGTTCTCCTTCTTCAGATGAAACTTTCCCTTCTTGAACCATTCCTAAAATTCTGTTTTTTTCAGACGGATAATCTACGAAAGGGGCCGGATTGGCTTGAGTCTTTTGAGGAGCCGGTGCTCCTTTCGGACGGTTTTTAATCGAAAGGACAACAATGATAATACCCCCGATGAAAATCAATATTGGGAGAAAGGCAAGTAATAATTTTGTTGTTGACATGGACATCTCCATTGTCTAATCCTCCTCTTTCTAAAAGTTTTTAGTTTAGTAATAGACAACTATTTTTGTAATTATTTAGCCGTCTGAAACCCTTTCTGGTAACGTCCCGCCATGGCGGAACATTGTAAATAAGGGTAGGTTTAAGCCCTTGCCCCGATAATAATCGGGACTTGCTTGAACCGTTATCAGCCTCGCTTCAGGCGGGGACTGATTTCCGCCGGAGGACGGATCAGCCTCTGGCTGAAGTCCTACGGCTAAGACGAAAGCAAGGACTTGTGTCTATCCCATCCCGCCAAGGGGCGGGATTCGGTTTACCCCGCCGGTCCGCCCCGCTTCGCTTGGCGAGACCGGGGAGGCGGTGGCTAAATAATCACCTATTTTTTAGGGGTAATTAATCCGATAATAATATAAGCAATCAGTAAAGGCAAAATACCGGAAAACAGTGTGGCGAGTACATAGATTACGCGTATCAAAAAGTAGTCCATCCCAAAATATTCAGCCAGGCCGCCGCAGACACCCATAATCATTGAATTCTGACTGGAACGATAAAGCCGTTTTCCGGCCTGGATACCCGGCCCTTGGCCTAACATTGAACCACAGTGTTTACACTTGATGGCCTCTTCCTGAACCTCCTCCGCACAATAAGGGCATTGTTTCATAAAAATCATCCTCTATTTCTTTTAAACAGGAACATAAATTTAGGTATAGGAATTTCAATCGGGGTAGGCGGACCTAATTTATTATTACTTATCATTTTTCTTTTTCCGTTTTTGTTTTCCTTTGGAATCAGCTTTAGCAATCACCTTCAGGAGCCGTTTCCCTTGTTCCGGGGTTATTTTTTTTGATTTGATTAAACGTTTGATAATATCTTTTTCGGTATCCATATGATTTTCCTTCCTGTTTTGCTCTTAGAGCCGATCCTAAAACCTCGAGGGTAGAAACACATGTTTCTATTCATTATTTTCGGGTCGGGAGGCCCGAAATTACCTGATTTTAAAAGTAAAAGAAATAAATCTCCGAAAATAAAAATAAATATCATTAACCATCCGATTAAACCAATTGATATGAACATATTCGAAATACTCATTGGTTCCGGCATAATAAATTATCTCCTTCTAAATATTTATAATTCCCTGAATAATTTTATCGCCTCGTCCACGCTGATTTTACCTTCTTCAATGCCGTCTAATATCCGTTTCCGGTATTCCTTATCGCCGGTGGTTTCCTGTTTAAGTTTACTAATTACTTCATCCAGACGGTTGCGAATTGTGGGATAAGAAATATTAAGTTTCTGGGCTACGGCTTTAAGACTGCCGCTGGATTTGACAAACAGTTCAATAAATTCACGGTCCTCGGGCGGCAGCCGGGCCAGGCGGGGGATGGGAATCTCCCCTTCCACGGCAATCTTGCATGCCTTACAGCGAATCCGCTCAATGTGCATTGCCCCACCGCAATAAGGACAGCTACGAGCCAGTTTTTCCATAATAAAATTTTTAATAGAATTATATTAGATAATTTAATTTTGTCAAGAAAAAAATCAATTTTATTAAAGAATTTTTTAAAAAAAGTTAATTTTATTGAATCTGTTGAAATCCGATAAGAAACGATTTTTTTGTCGCGATTTGTCAGTTGTTTTTATCCGGATGGATTCCTGTTTTCACAGGAATGACAGACGAGGGTTTCGGCAAAACCATTTGATATGATTTCACGAGAGTTTTACTCGGCGATGATATTTTTGACATAAGCGGGGAATGCAACCCGGTCGCCGGTTTTAACACGATGTTGCGTAAACCAGCCCCGGTTTACTTCAAGGGCATATTTGGTTTTATCCCTGGAAACAACCGAAGTGGTATCAAACGGTTTCAGCGGGCTAATCTGGGTAATCGTGCCGTCCGCCATGATAAAAGCAATGTCAAGCGGGATTTCAGTGTTTTTCATCCAGAATGATAACCCCTGTTCGTCCGGATAGATAAAAAGCAGGCCGGTATCAGGCGGTAAGGCCGGACGATGCATCAGTCCTTTCCGCCTGGTTTCTTCAGTAAAGGCGAGTTCTAATTTGAGTTCAGAGCGGTTAATCCTGAGAATAAAATCAGGTGATGGCGATGAAGAAGGCGCTGGTTTGAGCCAAATAATTATGATAATGACGGCAAAAGGAATTAAGGCAAACTTGAAAAGTCTATTTTTTATCTGCATATAATATTATTTTTCGCTCCGCACTGGCCGCATTGACCGTCTTCGGTTAATTTTAAAATTTTAATGTTATAACCCAGTCGTTGAATAAGTTTGGCTTGACATTTATGGCAGAAGGTATCGCTTCCCGATAGAATCGGGACAGGTGTTTCCCGGAGCGAAATGTTTCCCAGATAAACATGGTCCAGATACTGTTTGGCAATTTGATGCGCTTTAAGTAACGTATCAGACGGGGTGGGTGGATTAGTTAATTTATAAATAGGGTAATAAGCAGAAAAATGCAAGGGCGTATCCCGGCCCAGGTGCTCGGCTACCCATTGAGACAGGTTTTTAAAATTAGATTCCGTATCGTTTTCTCCCGGAATAACCAGGTTAGTAATTTCCACCAGTGCTGTTTGGCGGGCTATTTTGGCCGTTTCCAGCACGGGATTAACCCTGGCTTTACAAAGTTTATGGTAAAAACCATCGTCCATGCTTTTAATATCAATATTCAAAGCGTCAATGTAAGGCATCAGTTGGTTTAACGGTTCGGGATTAATATAACCGTTGGTAACCAGGACATTTTTTAATCCCGCCTGACGAGTCAATTTAGCGGTGTCCAAGACATATTCATACCACATCAATGGCTCGTTATAAGTATAAGCAATGGCAAAAGATTTATGCTGTTTGGCCAGGGCAACGGCTTGCTCAGGTGTAAGTTCCTCCGTTTCGCCATCTTCCTGTGAAATCGTCCAATTCTGGCAGAACAGGCAGGCCAGGTTACAGCCGTTGGTGCCGAGCGAAAGAATATTTTTACCAGGGAAAAAATGGTAGAGCGGTTTTTTTTCAATCGGGTCCAGATGAATAGAGGTGGCCCGGGCGTAGTTGAGCAAATAAAGTTTTCCTTCAATATTTTTCCGCTGGCGGCAGATTCCGGTTTTATCCGGAGTAATCAGACAGTTATGAGGACAGATGCGGCATCGGACTTTGGTATCTTTGAGCGGCTCGGAAAAGAGGGCTTCATACATAAAAAATTTATACTAAAAATTTATTTTACCGGACCGGCCCTGATTGACGGCGAGTAGATTTTATAAACCCGTCCAATCACATTCTGTCGCGGAATGGCTCCGTAATAACGACTATCCCGGCTGTTATTATGATTGTCGCCCATGGTGAAATAAGTGTTCTTTTGAACTAAGTACGGGTCTTTTATCGCATAGTTACCGGAAAAATATAAAATATCACTAAATTGTTTTAAAAATAGTTTTTGATTAATATAAATTTTTCCGTCTCCTCTAATTTCTACGGTATCGTCTTCTTCGGCAATTACTCTTTGGCCGAATTTTACCTCTAGATTTTCCGGTGATTTAAAAACAATAATATCGCCGACGCGGGGTGCTGAAAAACGGTATGTGATTTTTTCAACTATTATTCGATCGCCCGTTTGAATAGTTGGAGTCATGCTTGAAGTTGGGACGGCGAAAACCTCAACCAGTGTATTCTTAATAAAGAATGCCGCCGGTAAAGGTGATAAGCGCCAGATCATTAAAATAATAAAAAATATAATTGGGAATTTGGCTTTTACCTCAGGCGACTGGCCAACACAATAAGCATCATAAATAACAAAAATAATAAAACAGGAAGTTAACGTTTGGAGCCAGATATGATAGTCTTTTAAAACCATCCAGCCGGCGATTGAAATAATCAGGAAAATTATCCCTCTAACCCAACGTTTTACATATAAATGACCGGCTCCCGGTATAATCATCGAGAGAAAAATAGCCATCCATGGCTTATTGGATTTGATGGCTTCGGTTAATAAAACATCAGGTGGTATTAATTCTTTCTGGGCAAAAAGTCGATTGAATCTTTTAGCACATCGGTAGGCATCAAAAAGGTTGAAAATAAAAAATATCAGGAAGACCGGCAGGAGAATAAGAACCCTTGACGGATTGGGGTTTGGCGCAAAAATAATGTATAATCCCACTATGACCAAACATACCCAGAAAAGGATCAATAATATTCCACGAATTATTTTTTCAGAATAAATCTGTCCTACTCCTGGAATAAGAAACGACCAGTTAACCGCCTGCCATGGATTTTTTACGGGTAAGGTTTGAAAGGCCATTCAGATGTTATCTTTCATGCATAAAATTTTATTTCGGTATGATTTCCTCGGCCAGTTTTTGTAATAACAATTTGGCTTCAGAATCTTTAATAAAATTTAAACTAACCTGGGCCTGCCTCATTGATCATTTTTATTTTTTTGTATCTATTAACTCGCCATTTTTATAGGTCTACTCCCCTCCTAACTCTCCACTCCCGTGATACCACTTGTCTATGCCTTCCTCCTTGCCGTTCTTGTCCTTGCCGTTCTTGTAGTTCGTCTCAGTGAATAACTGTCCACTCTCGTAATAGGTTTTTCCTATGCCTTCTTTCTCGCCATCTTTGTAGTTCATCTCACTCTTTAACTTTCCGCTTTCGTAATATCCCTTGCGTATGCCTTCCAGTTTGCCATCTTGGTAGTTCGCATTAACAGATAACTCTCCACTCTCGTAATACCATTTTTCTAGGCCTTCCTTCTTGTCATTTCGGTAGTTCACCTCAATATCTAACTTTCCATTCTTGTCATACCACTTGGCTAGGTCTTCCCTCTTGTCGTCCTTGTAGTTCACTTCAGCCTTTAACTTTCCAGTCTCGTGATATTCCCTATATAGGCCTTCCAGTTTGCCATCTTTGTAGTTCGTTTCACTCAATAACTTCCCACTCTCGTAATATGCCTTGCTTGTACCTTCCTTCTTGCTATCTCGGTAGTTCTCCTCTCTCCGTAACTTCCCACTCTCGGAATATTCCCTGTAGATGCCTTCCAGATTGCCATCTTTGTAATTCGTCTCACTCAATAACTTCCCGCTCTCGGAATATGCCTTGCTTATGCCTT
>ERZ1292630.4708-Hain-H41-02um-R3-4708-length-11469-cov-5_pt1 | contig 11469 bp, 11 predicted proteins | sample MGYA00564408_ERZ1292630 | MGnify/ENA primary metagenome ERZ1292630 (study PRJEB36523, sample SAMEA6512641) | groundwater metagenome | collected 2019-01-08 | study: AquaDiva: Metagenomics assemblies of 32 groundwater samples | reverse complement strand
TTCAATCTAGCAATGGCCCGTGTCCTGCCCAAAACGGCTTACTTGAATATGGCAGCGCGGATTGCGTATGAAGAAAAAATTCCCGTGGATTTATTTAAAGCGATTGTGAAAAAAGAATCGAGATGGAATCCTTTTGCGATTTATGGGGGCAAACGAGGGTATCATTTTGCTAACAAATCAGAAGCTATGAAAAAAGTGATTCAACTGCGTCAGGCGGGAAGAAAGAATATTAATGTAGGCATGATGCAAGTGAATTTACAGCATCATAAGAAATATTCTGCCGAACAGTTATTAGATCCGGAATGTAACTTGCGTTATGGAGCGCGTTACTTAAAAAAATTGCATAGACAATTTGGCTCATGGCGCACCGCTGTTGGTTATTTTCATGCAGGCGGAAAAACAAGAAGATATACTGCATATATCAGAAATTTATCTTGTTCTCTGCCGAATTAAGCTTATTAAAAGTTATATAAATGGTAGCGGAGGAGGGATTCGAACCCCCGACCTGCGGATTATGATTCCGTCGCTCTAACCAGCTGAGCTACTCCGCCATAGAATGTTGGTTTGTGTTGGCTGGGGTACTAGGATTCGAACCTAGGAATGTCGGTACCAAAAACCGATGCCTTACCACTTGGCTATACCCCACTAACATACCATTTATAGCATTTTGCGGATCAACAAACAATTAATTTGCATCAAAGATAGTGGTATAGGCTTGGTGACTATTTGTGTTTTTGCAGATTCTTGCGATGGAACAAATCTGGATGGGCGCGATAAAATGAATTCTTTTGTTTTATTTAAATTTTATTTAATGTTATACTAACAATAAAGAGATTAGCATCTATTATTTATGTCATCTGTATTAAGCTCTTGGTTCTATATTTTAGTTTTAGGCATTGCAGCGCTTCTTCTGGTTATGCTTGTTTTTATTTTCTTTAATCCTTCATTTTTTTTACAGTTAACAAGTGCCAGCGGTCAATTGGTGGACTTAACAGGTGTGAATGATTTCAACCCCTTAACAAATGCTACAATTGCGGCAACGGCTCAATCTGCTGTAATTAAAGTTGGTGCTAATTCTTATTCGGTTGCAAATAATACCGTACCAAGTGGTATACCGAATGCTTTTGTGATACCTGGAACGTTTGGCATAGATGCAGCAGATGATGTTGCTGGTGCTAAGATAACAGGTACATTTATGTTCTGGCTACTCATGTTGGCCATTGGATTCTTATCTCTTTTGTTGGCCTTTATTGCTGTCAAATATCCAGAAAAATTATTTGGTCCACAAATATCAGCTTTAGTAGGTTGTTTGCCAAAAACAAAATCTCCTTGCAGCAGCAGTAGTAGTTGCCCTACGCCACAACCGGTATCCACACCAACTGTTCTTGCAACATCTCAACAACCGGTAACGAACAATAGTGTGCTTAGTGCTAACTCTAGTCCTGTTCAAGCAATGGCTGCGTTGCGACAGGCTGCTGCTGTATCAGCTCCTACTGCATCTATCCCCGTGACGCCAATACCTAAGTCCACAACAACCAATACAACGGCAGGATCACCTGCTGGATTTACAGCTGCTCAATTGGCTGTTTTACAGCAAATCATGGCAGGAATGGCTACGAAATCACAAACGACGCCAACTGTTTAAGTGGTACGATCTTATTTTCTGAAGACCCATCCATGAATTTTAATGTAACAGCTTCTCCTGCTATTTCATCAGGACCAATTAATAGGCAATAGCGGGTATTTCTTTTTTGTGCGTATTTTAAATCTTTGGCAAGTTTTCCTTTAAAAGAAACTTCACAGATAATATTTTCCAAGCGAAGTAGATAGGCAACATACAAGGCATAACCCATTTGAGTATCTTCAAATGGAATAACGATAACTGGGGTTGGTTCGATCAACGGTTGTTGTTCCAAAAGTAGCATTAACCTGTCGACTCCAAGGCCAAATCCAATACCGCTGATATCGGCTCCGCCCATTAATTGAACAAGTCCGTTATAACGTCCGCCCCCACCGAAGGCGGACTGTGCGCCAAGTTCGCTGTGTTTGAATTCAAATGATGTATGGCAATAATAATCAAGCCCGCGTACCAAATTGTTATCTAGTTGAAATGGAACTTGTGCATTTGTTAGATACGTGCACAATTGATCAAAAAATGCTTTCGATTCTGCTGATAAATAATCTTTTAGTTTGGGACCATTTGCTACGATGCATCGATCGCCTGTATCTTTTGAGTCCAAAATACGCAAAGGATTAGTCATCAGGCGCATTTGGCTATCTTCTGACAAGTCATTCTTATGTCCTTGTAGAAAATCTTGGAACGCTTGGTTGAATTTTGTGCGGCTATCCAAATCACCCAATGTATTCAGATGTAAAGTATATCCAGAAATGCCAAGTTCATCAAAAATATCGATTGCTGCTTTGATGCATTCATAATCAGCATAGGGATGGTCAACACCTAAACATTCAATCCCAAACTGATAAAATTGACGATAACGTCCTTTCTGTGGGCGATCGTAACGAAACATTGGGCCTGTATAGAAAAAACGTTTTGGAAGATCTTGCATCATTTGATTGGAAATGAAAGCGCGCACAAGACCTGCTGTACCTTCTGGACGCAGTGTTAGGCTTTCACCGTTACGATCCAGAAATGAATACATTTCTTTATGCACGATATCAGAAGTGTTACCCAAAGAACGTTTAAAAACAGGGGTGTGTTCTAAAAGTGGTAATTCGATCCCTGAAAATCCATAGCGTTTAACAACAGCCGTAGCTGTTTGAATGACACGTTCCATAAGTACGTAAGACTTGTCATAGATGTCGCGAAAGCCACGTATGGGTTGTGACATTACTTAATTTGCGCCATAACTTCGGCAGCAAAATCGACAGTCTCTTTTTCAATGCCTTCACCCAAAACAAAGTAGGCGTAGTCCTTCATGACAATGTCTGTGGCAAGTTGCTTTGCTTCAGCTGCAATATACTCTTTAACAGTAAGCTTGCCATCTAATACAAAAACTTGTTCTAGCAATACAGACTCTTCATAGAATTTACGCATACGGCCGTCGATCATTTTTTGTATAATTTCTTCAGGGCGTCCCGATTCACGTGCTTGATCAGCGAAGATCGCTTTTTCACGCGCCACAATATCGGCAGGCAATCGTTCTACTGTTAAAGCTTTTGGTTTAACGGCGGCAATATGCATAGCAATTTTTTTACCAAGGGCATAAAGAGCATCTGTTGCTGCGGAAGATTCAAGCGCAACGAGCACGCCAATTTTTCCTAGATCAGGCGCGTAAGCGTTATGAATATAAGATGCAACCACACCTTTACTAACCGATAGTACACTGCTTCGACGAAGCTGCATATTTTCTTTAATGGTTGCAACTAGTTCTGTCACTTTCATATCAGTGGATGATTTAAGGGTGTCAAAATCGCATTGCTCTTTGCATGCTATTGTTGCAATTTCTTTGACCAAGGCCTGAAAGTCTAGATTGCGTGCAACAAAATCTGTTTCTGAATTCAATTCAATTAACGCGCCTTTTGTGCCTTCAACGTGTACAGCGACCGCGCCTTCAGCGGCCACGCGTCCAGATTTAGAGGCAGCCAATGCTAAGCCCTTTTTGCGTAAAAAATCAATCGCGGCTTCAAAATCGCCTTTGGTTTCAGCTAACGCTTTTTTGCAATCCATCATGCCTGCGCCCGTTGTATCACGTAATTTTTTTATGTCTGCGGAAGAAATATCCATTTATATGTTCTCCTTCGTTTCCTGTGTGCTAAACAATTGTTCCATAGGTGACACTTCTGCAGCTGTACCTAAATCAACACCTGAATTTTTCATGCTTTCACGCAAACCTGACAGAATCGCATCTTGGAAACAATCGCAATACAGACGAATAGCCCGAATAGCGTCATCATTTCCAGGAATTAAATGTTTGACAATATCCGGATCAGCATTAGAGTCCACAATACCAATAACAGGTATCCCCAAACGATTGGCTTCTAAAATAGCAGTTTTTTCCTTTAGCGTGTCAATAACAATCAGTGCATCAGGTTGTCCGCCCATTTTAGAGACGCCACCGACAACGCGCTCTAATTTTTCACGTTTGCGTTCTAACTGCATTTGTTCTTTTTTTGTCAAACCATCTGGAGTCGATAAGCGTTTTTCCATTTCTTCAAGCCTTTTAATGGAAAGGGCGACCGTTTTCCAGTTGGTCAACATTCCGCCAAGCCATCTGTGATTCACATAATATTGACCGCACGCATCTGCCGTCTCTTTAATGATAGGTGCAGCATGCATCTTTGTGCCTACGAATAAAACACGACCTCCACTTGTTGCAATTTTTTTTAGTAATTGCATGGCTGATGTCAAGTGATGAATAGTTTTTGTAATGTCAATGATGTGTGTGCCATTGCGTACCCCAAATAGATAAGGGGCCATTTTTGGATTCCATCTTGCGCGCGCATGTCCGTAATGAACGCCGGCTTCAAATAGTTCTTGTATGGTAACAGTCTTCATAATGATAATGCTCCTTTTCCGATTCTAACGTCATAAAACACATCGGCATTTATGCCAACATCGGAGGGCTTGCGCCACATTTATGACGTAATCACACATATACAACTCACAGGATAAACCTTTTTTGTGTCGCTGCATATAGCTGCGCTTGTTGAATCGTCAAATCAACAAGAAAGCAAGACAAAGAGTGCATAATATTTATATTTTAAAAATATTAGTGTAAAATATAATTAAATGTAAATACTTTATATTAATTAAATGAAATTTCCCGAACAAGAAATCCCTCTGATCTTGATTGTCTTTCTTGGGGCGTTTGGATCTGCTTTTATTTTATTTTATCGCAATTTTTTATGTCCGAAAGAGTCGACGACATTGCCTCAAAAAATTTACGTTGTTGCTAGTTTAGTTTCAACTTTTTTAAGTATTGTCAGTGTGCTAAACCCCAATAAAACACTATTTTTATTTAATTGGATATTATCTGGCACTTTGTTGATTTATTCGATTGCTTCTCTTTTCTTGCCTAGTGTCTGCTCAAGAAGCATGATAACGTGGTCTGATGTTTTTCTTGTTGGCTTATCCATGACCTTTTTCTTCATGCGCTTGTACGCATCAATGTTATTGATATATGATCGCGCACGTCGGAAGCCAGGTCCGATTAGTCTAATTCGTCCGATTCCCAAACCTTTTGATTTGTATACAGTGGATCAGCCAAATAGTAGACTTGGGGTTGGCGTAGAAAACAGACTTCCAACTTTTACTTAACGGTGCTAATATACTTATATATAAATAGAAATAAATTAATTGAAATCATCTGTTTTTATTAAAGAATTAAATCGTTCTGTTCTTATAATCAACTCTGTTATTCAAGGAGCAGGTGCGGGCCAATTTGGAAATGATAAAAATAACTTATTGGCTGGTGTGATGAGTGCGCTAATATTACGACATTGTATGCATTTTCCCTGTATTCCTAATATTGTGTTTTCAAAACAGGTGGGTGCGAGTCAACTATTGGCAGCCTTGGATAATTTAGCGGAAGAACGATCAGTCAATCCTGCTCAAACTTTATCTGTTCATGCTGAAGACACATTAAATTATTTCTTAATGTTCATTACAAATGGCTACTTTGTCCCCTCAAAAGCTGTGATACAATAAATTTGAATGTGCTTTTGTATCACAAGAGGATCGATTGAAATTTAACAAGAAAAGCTTGTTTGTGTGGTTGACGATCTTTATATCGTTGTTTGTTCTTTTCCAATTCATGCCCAGTATCAACAAAGTTGAAAAAACACCTCTTCTCATTTATTCGGATTTTGTGAATAAAATTAAGGATAGTAAGATTAATACTGTTACGATTAAGGGGCGCAATGTTGTTGGCGTGACTAAAGCTGGAGAGGTCTTTAAGACTTATGCGCCTTCAGATTCAAAAATGATCGACATTCTTCTGGAAAACAATGTAAAAGTAAGCGTGTTGCCACCTGATCCTGACATGCCTTCTTTATTACAAATTATCTTATCGTGGTTACCTATTCTGTTGTTGATTGGTTTGGCGTATTTGTCGGTACGCAGTTTACAGTCCAGCGGAAATCGTGCATTTGGTTTGGGGCGGTCACGTGTAAAAGCAACAGGAGAAAAAGATATAAAAGTCACATTTGCTGATGTGGCAGGTATCGATGAAGCTAAATCGGAATTAGAAGAAATAGTTGAATTTTTAAAGAATCCACAAAAATTCCAAAAATTAGGTGGTCGTATTCCCCGTGGTGTTTTGTTGTCGGGACCTCCTGGTAATGGTAAGACCTTGCTTGCGCGCGCGATTGCAGGCGAAGCTGGTGTGATGTTTTTCAACATTTCCGGCTCAGAATTTGTCGAAGTTTTTGTAGGTGTAGGCGCTAGTCGTGTACGCGATATGTTTGAACAAGCAAAACGCAATGCACCTTGTATCATTTTTATTGATGAAATTGATGCGGTAGGACGTCGGCGTAGTAGCGGGTTTTCTGGTGGGCACGAAGAACGCGAACAAACATTGAACCAACTATTAGTTGAAATGGATGGGTTTGAACAAAATCAAGGTATTATTGTTGTAGCAGCGACAAATCGTCCTGATGTTCTTGATAACGCTTTGCTTCGGCCGGGACGATTTGACAGACGAATTAGCGTGTCTTTTCCTGATATTGATGGTCGCGAAAAAATCTTGGGTGTACATTCTCGTAATGTGCCTTTGTTTCCCAATGTTGATTTGCGCAAAATTGCGCGTGGTACTCCTGGATTTTCTGGTGCTGATTTGGCCAATATTGTCAATGAAGCGGCATTATTAGCGGCGCGTCATAATCATCTGGCGGTATCGCAACAAGATTTAGAGTCAGCGAAAGATAAAATTATTATGGGTGCAGAGAGAAAATCCTTCCTAATGGATCCGAAAGAACGAAATTGGGTGGCGCATCATGAGGCGGGACATGCCATCATAGCTTTGTATACACCGGGTGCAACGCCTATGCACAAAATAACAATTATTCCGCGCGGATCAGCACTTGGTATGGTTGTAACGTTACCGGAACGGGATCAGTTATTGGCGCCTCGTGAGCAAATGCTAGCTCACATCATGCTTTCTATGGGGGGGCGTATAGCCGAGCATATGTTTTTTGGTGAAGATTTAATGACGGGAGGGGCATCGAATGATATTCAACAGGCGACGGCTTTGTGTCGCAGAATGGTGATGGAATACGCACTGACAATAGATTCTAAAAAAATACCTGTTTTCCAGAACTATGCAACAACAGATGATGCAGGATATAGGTATGATTACAATTTTTCAGAAAAGACATTAGAGCGTTTAGATGCTGAGGTTGAGCGTATTCTAACTTATTGTTACGAAAAAGCGACCGCACTAATGGAAGAAAAAAAAGAAGAAGTGCACTTGCTGGCGAAGACTTTGCTAGATCGAGAAACACTGGATGTAGAGGAAGTGAAGTATCTTTTGAAAAATAGAAAATTGCCAAAAATTACCAAAGCAAAAAATGCCCCTTCCCGTCGCCTACCAAAATCAGTTTAGGTCTGTACATGTAAGGGGGTATTGGTTACCTGAAGCACCGACCAAAGCCGTCATCCTCAGCAAGGTGCAACGCACCGCTGACCGAGGACCCATTTTCTGTCATAGTGCTGGATTTTCTTATTTGAACTCCGAACATCGTATCTTAGATTCAATAAATGGGTCATTGGTCGCGAGCTGTACTCTTGCCGAGGATGACGGGTTGAGTATGAAAGAAAAAGCAACCCTATCCTCCATCTCTTCCCCATCCATGCGACACCAAAAAACGTGGTCGTTTATACTAACCCGAATGGTTCTAGGAGAAGTATTACAACAAGATCCAAAAAATATTCAGATTAATAGGGAAGGGAAGCCTTTTTTGTCATCCCCGCGAAAGCAGGGATCCATTTACTGTCATGCAACTGGATCTGCAGATTTAAATTCAAAACATCCCAATCTTAATCCAATCAATGGGTCATCGGTTGCGAGCTGCGCTCTTGCCGAGGATGACCCAACGCTACACTTCAATGTTTCCCACTCCGGCAACTTATGGATCATAGCCTGGTCATTTGATCAAGAAGTCGGCATTGATGTACAAAAAACGGATGAGACGATTAACTATAAAGCCATTATGCGACAGTTTTTTACAGAAGCTGAACGCGCGGAGGTGAACACAGTCTTTGATTTTTTTGACTTGTGGACACAAAAAGAAGCGGTTTTAAAGCTACGTGGTCTTAGTTTTGCCCACATGCCAAAAATATCGACAACCAGTGCAACGCTGATGCCATTAGAGATCGTACCAGAATTTAAGGCCCATCTTGCTGTATGATATGATAAAGAAATTTGGAACATTTTGTCATTCATGTTTTTTCTTCTTTTTTATCTTTTTGCAAAATCAGTGTCGCCTAAAAAAATCATTCCCAAAGCACCTTTATGTCAGGCTATAAAGCAAAAATTGGTGTTAGATGTTGACACCAATGAAGTTATTCAATCCTGCAATGCTCAGGATTTGATGGCACCCTCATCAATGACAAAAATTCTGACGGTGTTGTATACGTTAGAACTGATTAAACAGGGGAAAGTGTCACTCGATGAAGTGGTGACTGTTCCAAAGGAAGCTTACCAACTGGAAGGCACCACCATGTTTTTAGAGGTTGGTCAGCGATTGACTGTTCGCGAATTACTGGATGGTATTGCCGTTGTTTCCGGCAACGATGCTTGTTGTACATTGGCCATTCATATCTGTGGGGATGAAGCTACATTTGCGCGAGACATGACTGCTTTTGCTAAGAAGATTGGCGCGAAACATACCAACTTCGTAAACACATCTGGACTGCCAGATCCGCAGCATTTAACAACACCCTATGATTTGGCCATCATTTCTTTGTATTTATTGAGTAATCACAAAGGACAATTAGATCGTTTTGCGCAGCAAGAATTTACTTATAATAACATCCATCAGTACAACAAAAATGTGATTTTGGGCCGTTCATCACCGCTTTTTGTTTGCGATGGGTTAAAAACAGGATACACAGAAAAAGCAGGATGTGGGATAGTTGCCACAGCCTATCATCCCAAAACGCACAGGCATATTTTGTGTGTTTTAAATGGCTGTCATTCTCAAGCGGAACGAAAAAAAGAGTGTTTGGAAACGTTAGAATGGGCTTTTAAAAATACACAGCAAAAAATTATTCATAAGGTAGGAGAATCAATTGCGAAGCTGCCGGTTCGATTTGGAGATATTGATGTTGTGGATATTGTGCCGAAAAAGAATGTGGGGTATGTACGAATATCCGGGCGCGTCATCCTCGGCAAGGTGCAAAGCACCGCTGACCGAGGACCCATTCACTCCCATAATACTGGATCTTTCCATTCAAACTCCAAAGACTGTAGCACTAATACAGTCAATGGGTCCTCGGTCAGCGGTGCTTTGCACCTTGCCGAGGATGACGAGAACGCAGAAATCAAAGTTACAATTCAATTGCCAAAATTCTTGAAAGGCCCACTACCGGCAGGCGCAAAGGTGGGACAGATTGTTTTATGTATCAACAACAAATCCAAAAAAATTCCCCTTGTAACCGCCGTAGCCATCAAGCCTGCCCACTTCCTAAAGGGCTTGTGGCACCGGGCGCGCTATTTCGGGTAGCTGATAATAATGCCTCTTGTAGTCTAGCATTTTCCTCTTTTAGCGCCTGTATTCTTTTGAATACAGGATCTAACAGGTCAGCAAGTTTTTTAGAAAAGTCATAAGCTCTTTGTACTTTAGCACGTTCCTCCATCTGTTCTTCTAGGATGGTTCCGTGATTTTCTGCTGCCTTAAGTTGTATTTTTAATAAGTCATTTTGCTGTTCCAGCGCTGAAATTCTGTCTTCGAGGTCTGTGATGATGCCATTATGCCTGTCGATTTCAGTCGTTAATTCATTAATCAATCGATGTGCAGCCGCTAGTTCTTCCGCTTGAGAAGGCGGTGGGGTTGCTGAGGCAGCAAAAATAACCCAGAGTATCAACACGGTCAACCCCACAGTTTTCATCAATGTTTTTGATGATTTCATATCTGTCTTCAGTATAGGTGTTGTTGGCGCAAAAGCATGGGCTTTTTGCCTAGATTCTCAATCATTGTCGAGGATGACGGTCCAATTGAGAATGCTGTTAATACACATACATATTATTGCAATGAAGTAGTTCCGGCTGCTGGGATTGACCTAGATAAGTTTGAAGCTGTTCACTATCATAGGCTGTTTGTCCAATGGCAATGATCTTATGTTCTTCATTAAACACATAAATGACATCACCTTTTTTAAACTCCCCGCAAACGCTGGTAATACCAATTGGTAGGAGGCTAGCATTTTTAGTTTGCAATGCTCCTATGGCGCCGGCATTCACATAAACACCGGCCACGCCTTGGCAAAAGGATAGCCATTTTTTATAGGCGGACACATTGCGCGCAGCTGTGACTTTTGTTCCTTCATGATGTTCATCAAACCAACACATGGTGCCGCACTGGTCGATATGTGAAATGACGGTTTCAATGCCTAGTTTCGAAACTTTAAGGGCCGTATTGAGTTTGGATTGCATACCCCCGCGTCCCATTTGTGATTTTTGCGCGTCCATGGTTGGTGCAATATCCTCGGGATTGATTTCACGGATAAGCGTTGCATCAGAATGGTCATTTGGATTTTTATCGTAAACACCATTTACGGTCGTAAATATGATCAGTCTGTGGGCGCGTACTTGGGCGGCCAGAAGCCCTGCCAATTCATCATTGTCGATAAAAGCTGATTCAGGTGAAGAGACGGCATCATTTTCGTTGATGATGGGAATGATATTTTCTTCGAAGATGAGGCCCTCAAGTAAATGCATCATTTGTAGATAGCGATCACGTGTTTTGAAGTCATTTTTCGTCAATAAGATTTGTGCGCATAGCAACCCGTCTTGGTCGGCTCGATCTTGATAGGCGTTAAATAAACGCGGCATACCCAAACTAAAAGCGACTTTACTTTCCAGTCTAGAGTTTAAAAACTGGGGTGCGCGTTTTAGCAGTGCTTTACCTGTGGCAACGGCGCCAGAGGTGACTAGTAAAACCGCAAATCCCCGTTTCTTCAAACAAATTACTTGATTCATTACATCTGAAATCACGTCTTGGCGCACATACCCAAGGCGGTCAATCAAACATTGTGTACCGATTTTTACCACGATACGTTTCATATGTTGTTCTTCGTATCTTCTAGGCTTACCGCCCCATTTTGGAAATTTTTTGCCCGATTGTCAAAATCTTTACGTTTTTTGTGATAGCTTGTGATAAAGGATGGTATACGAAAAGTGTTATGTCGACAGCAGAAAGAGCAAAGGCGCTGGATGCCGCGTTAGCCCAGATAGAGCGTAATTTCGGCAAAGGTTCCGTGATGCGTCTTGGTCAAAAAGATACGTCAAT
>ERZ1292630.3672-Hain-H41-02um-R3-3672-length-13335-cov-4_pt1 | contig 11469 bp, 14 predicted proteins | sample MGYA00564408_ERZ1292630 | MGnify/ENA primary metagenome ERZ1292630 (study PRJEB36523, sample SAMEA6512641) | groundwater metagenome | collected 2019-01-08 | study: AquaDiva: Metagenomics assemblies of 32 groundwater samples | reverse complement strand
GTTTGACTAAATTTATTAGTTCAGCACCCGCATATTGCAATGTTGCTGCTGGTGTTCAGGGTTATATCTATGCTTGTACCTTGACTGACGGCGGATATATTATTGAGGCTAAACCGGTTACGTTTAACACAACCGGCACTGTGACTTATACCGCTACAACTGGTGGAGTTCTCACACCATTATAACGGTACGTTTCTTAAGAAGAGTTAGAAATAAGGGGGGGGAGTAATCTCCTCCCTTATTTTTTAACTCTGGACTTACTTTGGTTAGTATGCCTAAATTTAAGGTAATATTATTAGTATTTTTAGTAATCAGCGCTCTATGTTTTATCGCTTATTCTAATTCCCTACGGAATCCTTTTATCTGGGATGATGTAGGTTTAATCGTGAGGAATCCTTTTATCCAAGACTGGCGTAACGGCATAAAGGCATTCTCAAGCGATCTATATGCCGGGACCATAACAAACTCTAATTTTTACCGCCCCATACAAACCCTTTCTTTTATTCAGGATTATTATTTCTGGCAACTTAATCCAATCGGGTATCATATAACTAACATACTACTTCAAATTTTAGTATCTTTTTTGGTTTTTTTATTCGCCTATAATATTACTGCGAGATTAAGCATATCCTTTTTAAGCGCTTCTTTTTTTTGCATAAACCCTTTAAATACTGAAGCAGTTACATATATCTCTGGTAGGGCAGAGATGCTTATGGGAGTATTTTTGCTCTCCTCGTTGATTTTATTTATCGGTGCTCAAGATAAAAATTATAAGTTAAAAATTATTTATCTTACTTTATCCTGCATTTCTTTTGCCCTCGGCTTATTATCTAAGGAACTATCCTTAGTTTTTCCTTTGATTATATTGGCCTATCTTTTTTATTACCGCAGGGATAAATTTAAAAAGCCCTATGAAATTATAAAGTCCGCATTGCCGTTTATTATAATTACCCTAATTTATCTTGTTTTAAGGTTTACTATATTTAATTTTACGGCCTTAAGGCCTCCGGCATTAACCCGGTATCCTCTTATTTTAAGAATAACGGTATTGCCTAAAATAATCTTTACTTATTTCAAGCTCTTACTTTTGCCGGTTGATTTGCATATGAGTAAGTCTTTGGTTCGGCCAACATCATTTTTTGGTATATTCTTAGCCTGGTTTATGTTGGGCATAGGTTCTGTTATTTGCTGGCAGATTCTTTTACGCAAAAGAGAAAACAAGATTATTTGTTTTCTCTTATTCTGGTTCCTGATATTTTTTCTTCCGCAGTCAGGAATTATTCCCATAAATGCTTTTGTCGCCGAACATTTTATTTATTTTTCTTCAATAAGCTTTTTTATCTTGGTCTCTTACTTGTTACATAGATACCTAAGAAAAGAAATTTTCATTCTTGCGGCAGTGGGTTTTCTGGCATTTTACGGGTTACTTACTTTTTCTCGCAATGCTGACTGGCAGGATCCTTTTGTGTTCTATGAAAAAATCATCAGGCTTTCTCCGGATAGCTTTCAGGCGCATAATAATCTGGGGCTTGAGTATGAATACCAGAATATGTTAAAACAGGCGGAATTTGAATATAAGAGGGCCTTAGAGATAAGTCCTGATCTTATTGAGGCGCGTTCTAATCTGGCAAATATTTATTTTAAGACCGGTAGACTTGATGATGCCAAGAGAGAGTATGAATTGGTCAAAAAGTCCTCGCCTCTTTTAAAGCTCGGAGAGATAGAAAATAATATAGGTTGTATCTATGAAGTTAAGGGAGATTGGGATAGGGCCTTAAAGAGCTATTTTTCGGCATTAAAGCTGGATCCTAAATTAAATTTCACTCATTTTAATATTGCTAAAATTTATCAGGCTCAAGGCAAGCTTGAATTATCCGTTCAGCAGATATTAGATTCTCTCTCTGAGGTAAAAGACCGTAAGGAGAGGGTTAATGATTATTTGGCCATGCTTAAGAAATACCTTAAGTCAGTTAAGATAGCAAGCGCAGTAACATTTTATAATGACTTGGGGGTAGAGTTTGCTAAGCAGGGATTTTTTCAGGCAGCAGCCGTATCTTTCAAGATGTCATTAGGGCTTGAGCCGCGCTATTCTGATGCTTATTTTAATCTGGGATTGGCTTATTGGAATCTAGGTTCAAAGAGAGAAGCGGTTTCTGCCATAAAGAGTGCGTTGAAAATAAACCCTAATCATTTGAAGGCCAAAGGTTTCCTTTCCGAAATTATTTACAAAAAATGATTGCTAAGATTGCATTTTATGTTAAAATTATATTCATGAAAAATAAAAAACGAGAGGGGTTTACCCTCGTTGAGATAATGTTCGTAGTCTTTATTATTTCTCTTTTGTCGATGATAGCGATAGTTCAGGGGAGTAACTTAAGAAAGATGGCTAATGAGTCAAATGCTCAAGCAAATCTAAAGAGTATTGCTGGTAGTTTTGAGATATACGCTGCCGGGCACAATGGTTCATATTGTCAGGATTGTGATGAAACGAACCTGCAGTTTTTAGTTGATGCCAAGTGCGCTTCCCAAGATTTTATAACCATTGGCCAAGTCGGTCATTTCCGCTATATCCCGGGTTCAATTGAGCAGGGAGGTTATGATGTTCGTGCAATGGCGGTAAGTGAGGCCCTTTCTGATCATAACTATCAGATCTTAACCGGCGGGGAAATTAGGAGAAGCGATACTGCAAACCTCGGCGATACTGACTTTAAGATCTATAATTAATATGATAATAATGGAAGAGAAAGCAAAAAGCTTTGTGTTGATAATGGTGGTTATCGCCTTAAGCGCGCTTTTGTTAAGGGTTGCCATTGGAAAAATTATCGAGATAACCAATATTCAGAATGAGGTTATGGCGCAGTCAACTTTAAAATCGATCGCTACCGCCTTAGATAATTATGCCCGTGATAACCAAGGTGTTTATCCCAAGGCACTCTCGGTATTGAGCCAGTCCAAACCCGCTTATTTAGATAAAGATTATGCCGCCGAGCCGTCGATTAAAGGTTATAGTTATAGTTGCACCAGATTGGATTCTTCCGGGTATAGTTGCTATGCTTTTCCGACTAAATGTAGGTTAACCGGTAAACTTGCCTTTACAGTTACCACCGGGAATCTTTTGATTTCAGAAGATTGCAATAAGAAAGAATAGTTTGGTAATTTGAATAAAGGCACTTTTAGCAGTAGGGGAGGTTTAAACCTCCCCTACTGTAATAGGGATCAGCAGAGTTTGGTATAATGTTAAGATTAATATGAAAGATATATTTTCCAAATTAAAAAATGGATTGGTTAAAGATAAGTTTTCGGTCGGCGTCGATATTGGCCTCTCCCAGATAAAAGTAGTCAAGCTTAAATTAGGCAAGGATCAGGTCGAGCTTTGCGGTTTTGATATTGCACCCGCGAGTATTGACTTGGGCGAAGTATTGGGCCATATTCTGAAAGCTCATTCCGGAGGAGGGGATTTACTTAATATCTCCGTATCCGGCCAGCAGAGCGTAATCCGCTATGTAAATTTTGTCCGCATGAATAACGGGGAATTAAAGCAAGCGCTTAAGTTTGAAGCGCAAAAACATATACCTTTTACCATGGCCGAGGTAAATTTGGACGGTTATATCTTAAAAGATAATTTACCCGATAATAAAATGTTGGTTCTAATTGCCGCGGTGAAAAAGGATCTGGTTAATCAGCGTTTAAAGACGATTGAAAGTCTAGGATACCGGACAAATATTATCGATATTGATTCTATTGCTTTATACAATGCTTTTAATTTTAATTATCCTTTTGAAGAGAGCCAAGAACATAAAGCCATTGCGCTCCTTAATATCGGAGCTTCAATGAGCAATCTGGATATATTGGACAATGGTATCCCGCGCCTAAGCCGTGATTTGCATATTGCCGGCAATACCTTTACTCAAAAGATCGCGGATATCTTTGGTATTGATTTTGTTAGCGCCGAAAGTTTAAAGATCAACCCGGAAAAAGAAAAGTTGAGCAGAATAAGCGCGGGTATAGAATCTACTCTGGCGAATCTGGCCGGAGAGATCAGGACCTCGTTTGATTATTACGAGAGCCAAGGGGCATCGAATGTGAGCAAAGTATATTTGAGCGGAGGTAGCGCTAAGTTTGTGGGTTTAAAAGAGATGTTAGCTCGTTTACTAAGTATAGAAGTCGAATCCTGGGATCCATTTAAAAAAATAAAGGTTTTAGAAGAGATAGACGCGGTAAAACTTAAAAATTCATCGGGTGAACTTAACGTAGACGTAGGTTTGGCTCTACGGAATAATTAAGATGATTGAGATAAATTTATTACCGGAAGAACTAAGGAATAGGATTGTCAAGCCTGTAAAAGCCGAGCCGAAGAGAGCCGGGGCTAAGTCAGGGCCGCAACAATTGATTTTGTTAGTTCCTTTAGTTTTTGTGCTGTTGATTTCAGTGCATATTGTTATTGCTATTTTAGGTGCAGCTAGTTTTGGAGAGCAAAGCGCGCTGAAAGGTAAATGGGAGAAGATGCTGCCGGAGAGAAAAGCTTTGGAAGAATTTAACAGTGAACATGTGCTTTATTCCGGAGACGCTAGAGATATACAGAAGTTGGTGAGTGAGCGGATAAATTGGGCCGAGAAGCTAAATAGATTAAGTTTGGTTCTTCCTTCGGGAATGTGGTTTGAATCCATCTCGGTTTCAGGGAAAGCGTTTAATTTGCATGGTAAAGTGGTATCTTTAGCCAAAGAAGAGGTCTCTTTGCTTCGTAATTTCGTTGACGAGATCAAGAATAAGCCTGATTTTATCAAAAATTTTAGTTCTTTGGAATTAAGTTCGATTCAGAAGGAGACTATAGGTGGGTATGAAGTCGCGGATTTTAACCTGGCTGGGGTATTGAAATGATTAAATTAATAGAAAAGATAAAGAAGATTAATTTAATTGAGAAATTCGCGTTAGATAGCAAGAAGATAGTTCTAATTTTGATTATTAGCAGCATGTTTTTATATCTGGATTTTAATTTTTTGCTCAAGGCTCAGATGAGTGGGTTGAAAAGCTTAAAAGAAGGGGTTGTAAAATTAAATAATGATTTTAAAGGGTTGGATCTGGGGTTAAAGAATATGCGAAATGCAAAGTCGCAGCCGAAGAGTTTACCTCCGAGTAAGGCTAAGATAGTTATATCTGACTATCAGCTAGCTTCTTTGTTGCAGGATATCTCGAAAATAGCCAATACCAATAATGTGGAAATATTGCAGATTAAGCCTTCCCGCGAAACCGGGAAAGCAGCAGCGGCTCTTAAATTTAGCCCGGTTTCTATAAGTTTGGATCTGATCTGCGGTTATCACAATTTGGGTAAATTTATTAATGCTCTTGAGAGTAATCAGGCTTTTATCTCAATAGAGAGTTTTAAAATAGAAGCCCGTTCGGGTGATGCATTAAAGCAGAGGGTAAGCTTAATCCTTAAAACCTATGTTAAAAAGTAAAGCTCCTTACAGAGGTTCTTTAAATGAAATACTTGAGCGGCTATGCTTCGTCTGTTCTTTGAAGAGCTTAGATGCTAGGCCGCGAAAGTATAGATTAAAAAAAATATTTCTGCTAAATTTATTTTTTATCTTTATGTTTTGTTTTTCCTTCGCCCAGGATGACTTCATTTATGATGCCAAAGGCGAGCGCAATCCTTTTATGCCTTTAGTTACCCCCGAGGGCAGGTTTATTAAAATAAAGCCCCGTTCTACTATCAACGCTGGTTTCGAACTTGAAGGGATAATTTACGATAAGATTTCTCTATCCTACGCTATAGTTAACGGTTAGGTAGTTAAGGTAGGGGATTTTGTTGGTGATTATCAAGTGCTTAAAATCGAGGAGAACAAAGTTATTTTTATAAAAGATGGCCAACCTTTTGAAGTGGAGTTACCGAGCCAACAATAAATAATGAGTACATTGGCTGAGCTGATTTTGGAGCGAGACAAGGAACGAGGACGCAGGCGTAATCTTGCATTACGCCAAGGACGAGTGACGCAGTCGCAGCCCAAAATCAGCCAGCCCATAGATATAGAATTAAAGGGGAAGCCCGCCTTTTGGCCGTCTGCGGCGTTGCTCCTCCTCGGCGTAGTGCTAAAGACTACGCCATCGTCGTCGCGCCTTGCATTCGGCCAAAACTCGGGCTTCCAATGTGCTCATTATTTATTGTTGGCTCGGTGAAGGAGGGGGAATGATTCTTAAAAAGATATTAAACTTTTGCGCGGTATGCGTATTTATTTCATTTGTTTCGGTAATTGCCGAGGAAGTTCAGGTAGTGCCCGAGGAGATAAAAAGCCAGCCGGTGCAACCAGAAACACCAAAAGAAGCCGAGAATATTCCGGCACCGGCGCAGCAGTTAGAGAGTTCAGTGGAGAGTAATTTAAGCGCCAGCGAGAATGTAACTTTAGATTTCAATGAGGCGGATATTCATAATGTCTTAAAGATTATCTCTCTAAAAGCCGGGACTAATATTGTGACCACTCCGGATGTAATGGGAAATGTTACTATTCGCATGGTTGATGTTCCTTGGGAAATAGCGCTGGATGTAATATTAAAGACTTACGGTTTTGGCTATCAGAAACAAGGGAATATTATTCTGGTTACCAAGATAGAGAATGTGGCTAAAATTGCTTCGGAAGAGGCTTTACAGACGGAGATTATTACTTTAAAATTTTTAGACGCTCAAGACGCCCAGAAGATAATTATTCCTTTGCTCTCTCCGCGCGGAAAAACTTCGGTTCTTTATGCCCGCGGACAAAAAGGCTGGCAATTCGGCACTTTTAAGATAGGAAAGGATACGGGTTCAAGTGCAGCTTTACAAAGGGAGAAAGAGGGGCAAGCAAAGTCAGAGACGGTTTCTTATGAGAAAGATGCTGCTGGTGGAGCAGTAATGAAAAAAGCGGAATTCGATCCTTCGGTAAAGTCTAAGATGTTAATAATTACCGATACTGCCAGCACTCTTGATAAAATTCGTAATGTTATCTTGCCCAGGATTGACGTGAAACCAAGGCAGGTCTTGGTTGAGGCAAAGTTCATGGAAGTAAATGCAACAAAGCTAAAGGATTTGGGCCTTGATTGGGGTTTGGGTAGCTCAACTAATGCGGAGTCTTTAGCGATTGCTACACAAACCATGGAGAATGGCTCTCAAAGCATCGGTGGCCATCTTCTAGGAACTGCTACGACCGGCGCCCTGCTTACTTCTTCTAATCCTTATATTGCTGGCGGGGAGTTCGTATTTAAGAAATTAACCGGGACCCAGTTTGAAGCGGTTATTCATGCTTTGGAAAACGATGTCAATACCAATACTTTGTCTGCTCCGAGTATACTTACTCTTGATAATCAGGAAGCTTCTATGTTGGTGGGGTATCATACGCCTATACTTGGGTCTACGGTTACAGCCGGAGATGCGGCTGGAAGCGTGGCAACAGTTACCCAGACCTTAGATTACTATCAGGAGATAGGCATTAGATTAAATGTTGTCCCACAAATAAGCGAAGAGGGTTATATTAATATGATTATTCATCCAAGCATTACCTCTTCTTCTTCTAATGTTTCTGCTACTTCAACTGCAGGTACTGGCTCTACTGCTACAAGCACAACCACAAATTATCCGATTATTGATGTGCGTGAAGCCCAGACTCAAGTATTGCTTAATGATGGTGAGACGATTGTTATTGGTGGACTGCTTAAAGATGTCAAGACTAAGACCAAGGTGGGGATTCCTTTCCTGGTAAATTTACCGTGGGTAGGAAAATTCTTTGGCCGTGATAAGGATAATGTGGAAAAAATTGATCTACTTATATTTATTACTGCTAAAATTATCAAAGGAGAAGAATATTCTCCCGAGGAATTGGCGAAACTTGAGAAGAGGTTAAATCAGGGGCCAGTGGTGGTTGAAGTTAAGAAAGAACCAGCTGACCGTAAGAAAAATAAATAGAAGCCGTCATTCTGAGTCCGCCGCGGGCGGACGAAGAATCCCGGCGATGAGATTCTTCTCTTGCTGCGCTCGTTCAGAATGACGCAATTTGGATAATAAAGCTGTAATGTATAAAATAAATTTTGTTTTTACTAAAATGGGAATGATGAAATATATTTCGCATTTAGATTTGATGCGTTTATTTATGCGGGCAATGCGCCGGGCGGATCTGCCGCTTAAATTATCCGAAGGTTTTTCTCCGCATCCGAAGTTAAGTTTCAAAAGAGCGTTAAAATTAGGACTTGAGAGCGAGAACGAAGAGGGAGCGATTGTTTTAAGGCTTCCCGTATCTCCAGAGGAATTTAAAAATAAACTTCAATTACAACTACCAGAAGGGATTAAATTAAAAGATGTCTCGGGAAATTTTAATTAATGTAGAGCCGCAGGAAAAACGCGTGGCCATAGTATCCGATGGCCAGTTGCAGGAATTTTATATTGAGCGTCCCCAGGATAGGACTATCGTCGGAAATATCTATAAAGGAAAGATTGAGGCGGTTCTGCCATCTCTTGGCGCCGCTTTTGTAGATATTGGTTTAATTAAAAAAGGTTTTCTTTATCTATCCGAAATCGAGTTTGCTTTTGAATCAGTGGATACGCCCAAGACTCAAGCTCCTAAAGAGATCAAAAAAGGCCAGGAGGTTCTGGTCCAGGTAGTTAAAGAGTCATTTGGAACCAAAGGCCCGCGCCTCTCTACGCATATTGGTTTAGCCGGGAGGTATCTGGTAATAATGCCTCAAGATAAGCAGGTGGGTATATCGCGCAGAATCGAAGATGAGGTAGAGAGAAGGCGGTTGCGCCAGATATTTAATGATTTAAAACTTCCCAAAGATGTTGGTTTTATCGTGCGCACCGCGGCCTGTGATAAATCTAAACAGGAATTAATGCGTGATGCCCAATTCCTTTATAAATTATGGAAGAGGCTGGAAAAAACTGTGGAGCAGAAGAAAGCTCCGAGTTTAATTTATGAAGAATACGACTTAACCTTAAGAGCGATTCGGGATTCGTTTACCGAGGATGTCTCTAAGCTTTTAGTTGATTCTAAGCCTGAATTTTACCGCATTCAGAACTTTATGCGCACTTTTCTAAGTTACCTCGCTAAAAAAGTGGAGTTTTACCGCGGGGATGATCTTTTTGCCGAGAAAGATATTGAAAAACAGATCAGTCGGATATATGAAAGCCGGGTTTATCTGAAATCAAAAGCCTATCTGGTAATTGAGCCTACGGAAGGACTGGTCGTTATTGACGTAAATAGCGGCGGATTTAAGAAAAAATTCAGCCAGGAAGATACCGCTTTTAAAGTAAATTGTGAAGCGGCCCAAGAAGCGGCCAGGCAGTTAATTTTGCGCGATTTAGGCGGGATAGTGGTGATCGATTTTATCGATATGGAGAAGGAGAATCACCGTCGAGAAGTGTTGAGCACATTAAAAAAAGCCTTAAGTAATGATCGGGCAAAATACGATATTTTGGGAATCTCTAAATTTGGCGTAGTCGAGATGACTCGCGAAAGGATTCATAAGACGGTACAGATGCTCTCTTATCAACTCTGTCCTTATTGCGGAGGAAGAGGCAAGGTCAAATCTCCTATGACCATAGCGATTTACGCTTTAAAAGAGCTTAAGCGCTTTTTGAAAGGTAAAACTTTAAAAGAAGTTAGCCTCACCGTATCGCCTTCAATTATTGATGAAATTTTGAAGAATAAAGAAGATTTAAAGACAATTGAATACAAATTTAGGGTAAAAATCAACCTCATCTCTAATCCTACCTTGCACATTGAAGAGATAAAGATAGCTTGACCCCATAAAGCCGGTATTGTATACTATATCCTCTTAATTTCTAACCAGTCAGGTGTTGTCCCGTCTCGTAAACACGGCAAAATTATCTACGATAATGTTGCTGTACTCGACGGGATTAATTCGCACATTGATTTACTCACACTAACGCCTGCCTGCCGGTAGGCAGGTGTTCGTAAATCAAGTGCTCAATAAAAGGAGCGTTAAAAATGTATGCCATAATTGAAATTGGAGCAAAACAGTACAATGTTAAAAAGGGTGATATTCTTGATGTGGATAAGCAGGATGTCGAAGAAGGCAAAGTCATTGAAATAGATAAAGTGCTTATGCTTTCTAAAGATAAAAAAGTAGAAGTAGGTCAGCCATATTTGAAAGATGTCAAAGTAAATGTCGAAGTTATCTCTCAAATCAAGGGCGCGAAAACCATATCTTACAAATATCGTCGTCGTAAATCATCACATTGGACCAAAGGGCACCGTGTTAAGCTTACTCAGATTAAGATAAAAGAAATCATATCGGAAAGTTAAATTGGGAATTGCTTTTGTAGATCAGGCCAAGATTTATGTCAAAGCCGGGGATGGCGGCAGGGGTTGCGCCAGCCTTTACCGTGATAAGTATATGCGCTATGCCAAGCCTGATGGTGGGGATGGCGGCCGGGGCGCGGACATAGTCCTTCTGGCGGACAGAAATATCTTCACCCTGATGGATTTTCATTATAACCGCCATTTTCGCGCGGTTCATGGCGGGCATGCCTCAAGTAATAAAAAAAGAGGCCGGGATGGTGAGACGGTGGTTATAAGGGTTCCTTTAGGCACCATTGTTACTGATTTAAAGAGTGGTTGTGTTTTGCGTGATTTAAAGGAAGAAGGCGAAAAGGTTGTTGTCGCTATTGGCGGAAAGGGCGGATTAGGCAATATTCACGCCCCTGAAGGCTTGGCTATGCCTGGAGAGCTGGGTGAGGAGAAAGAGCTTAGCCTGGATCTTAAACTCATCGCCGAAGTGGGGCTAGTGGGATTTCCTAATGCCGGAAAATCAACTTTAATCACTAATGTTTCTAATGCCCGGCCGAATATAGCGGCGTATCCTTTTACTACCAAGTTTCCTATCCTGGGAGTAGTTATACGCGACGATACTAATTTTGTTATCGCGGATATCCCCGGGCTAATTGAAGGTTCTTCCGAGGGTAAAGGTTTAGGAGATAAATTTTTAAGGCATATTGAGCGGACTAAGATTCTTATTCACGTGGTGGATATTTCGGGTTTTGAAGGAAGGGACCCGGTTGAAGATTATAAGGCTATTAATCTGGAACTAAAAAATTACAGTAAAGATCTCACCAAAAAGATTCAGATTATTGCTTTAAATAAAATTGATTTGGAAGGGGCAAAGAAGAATATCGCGCGTTTTAAGAAATTGGTTAAAAAAACCGTCTATCCTATTTCAGCTTTGAAAAAAGAAGGATTAGAGGAGTTAATGGATGCAGTCGCTAAAAAGATATGAAGCTTCCCAGAATTTCGTGAATGAAACACTTTTGCGGAAGCAAAAGTGTAAAAGAATAGTGGTTAAAATCGGCTCAAGCTTATTCCATTCTGATAAGGATAAGCTCGATGCTAATTTAATTAACGGATAAATTTCGCATATCGCTAAACTTATCGAAGAAGAGAGGGAGAATGTGGGTGTTTCTTCCGGAGCAATCGCTTTGGGGATGTCTAC
>ERZ1292630.4707-Hain-H41-02um-R3-4707-length-11472-cov-6_pt1 | contig 11472 bp, 4 predicted proteins | sample MGYA00564408_ERZ1292630 | MGnify/ENA primary metagenome ERZ1292630 (study PRJEB36523, sample SAMEA6512641) | groundwater metagenome | collected 2019-01-08 | study: AquaDiva: Metagenomics assemblies of 32 groundwater samples | reverse complement strand
CCCACCCCTCCCCCTTCCTTTTGTTCGCTGAACCCCCCGCGGCACTCTTCCCCCCCCCCCACCCATGTCGGCGGTGACCTTCGACCTCCCCGCGGCGGATCCATTAGCTGCGCCCCCTCCTCCGCAAGCGGCCCCGGCCTCCGTGAAGGTCCTCTCGCTGTGCCGATTTGTGCCATTCGCGAACGCGGCCGACAACCTACCGAGCACCCTCGCGGAGTCCGTCGCTTTTTCATTCGGCGACAACGACGATGGTGGCGGCCACCGGGGGGCGCCCTATCAGCTCGTGCTCCAGTCCCCGTATGACGTGACGATGCAACCGCCTCCACCCGCCACACCGGCGGCCGCCTATATGCCATCGCATAGCACGTCGTTGAACAGCGGTGGGGGCAGCAATAGCCACAACCCTGCCGGCAGCTTCAACTGCAGCACCAACCCTACCGCTGCCCTGGGCATCAAGGTGAGCTACACCGTCGACGGTATTATCGAAGAATTGCGCGCGGGCGAGTCGGAACCTGACTTTTGGACGGCGCGCCCGGCGAAAGCGGCGGGGTCGGTGACGTCGGTGAGTCCCGCCCGGTCGAGTCTAGGTGGGCTCGCGGCACCGTCCGCGGCCCCGCGGCGGATGTCAGCCAACCCTCCATCGAGCACGCTGCCCGTCTCGGCTGGCGGCCCGTCGCTTCGCCGCTCATCTGCGACGATTGAACCACTGACAGTTGGCAACTTGGACCACGGTGGTGCAGGAGCGACGGCCCTCGCCGCCACGAAGCTCCCTTCTGGCCCGCGGGCGGCCGTCGACGCGTTGACGGCCCAAATCGTGTCTCAGCTGACTCAAGGGTACAGTGCAACGGTCGTATCGGTGGGAGGGGCTGAGACAGAAAAGTCCCAGTTTGCCTTTCAGCTGCCGTCGCTTGCCGCCGACGGCAGCGTCCTCCCAACGGGTAGCCCTATCACAGCAGGCGGAGCCCAACGACCCTCGATGTCCGTCGTCGCCAACAATAATAATAAGGCGACCGCATCCATCGTCGAGGAGCAGCCGCCCATGATAACCGTGTCGACGTCGGCCGCGGACATGGTGGCCAACGACGAGCCGGCCACCGCCGGAAGTGACGCGCCCCCCGCGGAACAGCCACCGGCGCTAGGGGGAGGGGCGACCGAAGGATCCGCGACGTTCGGCGCGTTCGTCGCATTCGTCGAAACGCCGGACGATGGCGCCGACGCCGCCCCATCGACAAAGACCAATGTTCCTGTCTCGGTCGCCGAAGGAGGGAGTCCACAGACAAGTCGACCCGCCGCTGCGCGACCTCGCGCAGGATCGAAAACGCCGTCGGCTTCGCCTGCTGGAAATCCCGCACCGCCGGCCGCGCCACCGCCGAAAGGTTTCATTGCGGCGCTGGCCGTGAAGCTATTCAAGCAGATCGACACGCTCACGACCGCAGGGGACGGACTCAAACCTTCTGCCGTCACTCCCGGTGCCCGCGGCAGCGTGGCCACGACGCCCGATGGGTCGACAAAGCCTGGTCGCCTCGGCCGCCGCGGATCGTTTACCTTTATCGGCGGACCATCGACGAACGACCAGCCGCAGGGCCCGAAGCGAAGCAAAATAACCGTCGCTGTGTCCGTTTCGTTTCTGGAGGTTTTCGCCGAAGAGTTTTCTGACCTTCTTAGTATCCCGGCCGCGTCCTCCGGGGCACCTTCACACGCTGCCCCTCCCACCCCCTCGGCGAAGGCTGCCAGCAGTCCCAGGCGCTCTGCCGGGCGACACCCGTCCACATCTACGTCGGACCGGGGAGGCGCCCACCATTCCCCCGAGCAGCCCGACGGTTCTTCTGGGATTACGGCTAAAAAATCGGCATTGAAACATCGCAATGCGTCGACTTCATCGGCGTCGTGGTCGTGCTTACCCCCTATCGTCGCCGACGATGCGCCCACATCCCCGAACGGAGCGTCACCAAGGACCGTGTCGTTCAAGATCGGTGTCCCGGGAGAGTCGCCGACTCGCTCTCTTAGCGAAAGCCCAGCTCCCGAAATCGTCTTGGGTCAGAGCCCGAGCCAGCACGCCTCCGGCGCCGCTGGAAAGGCCACAGGAAACACCACCAATGTCGCGATTGATGCGCTCCCGACCTGGTCAGATGATGACGAGGGGGGTGAACGGTCTCAGCAGGCCTCGCCCAAAGCGAAGCAGCAGGCCGCGGCGGCGAAAAAGTCCTGGAAGGACGAAAGCGGCCACTTGACGGCCACGTCTCCGGTGGCCGCGGACTTGGGAGGATTGGCGCAATTCTCGCAACAAAGTAGTCCCGCTCATTCGAAGCAGCAGGCCAAGCGTGTGGAGGCGGCCGTCGCGCTACTGACGCCCGTCATGTCGAATCTGAAACTGCGTTGCGGCAATCTGCTTCTTGGAGTCTTCGTGGAAGGTGCCCAAACCATCTCCGTCACCTCCTCCGACGAGTTGCTCAACGCCATTCACATGGGCTGCCGCCGGCGCCTCTCTCGTGACTTGAAAACGAATAAATATAGTACCGCGGTGCTCCAAATTGTCGTGCGTCGCACCGAAAGTGGTCAGCCGAGATCGCAAGTGGCGACGTTCACGTTTGTGGACGCCGCGAGCGCGTTCCGGATGCCCGCGTCTCTCCCGAAGGCGAAGAAGGTGATGGCCAGCGTGAACGCGGTTAAGAAGTTGATGACCGCACTGTCCGATGTTCGCGCCCCACAACCGACGAAACCGATCACTCCCCCGACCAGCGGAGGGACGAATTCGTCGACGATGACGCCACCATGTGGCATTGCCGCTTGTCCCGCATTGCAGCGCGCGCTCTTTTCGACGCCGCTTGCGACGCACCCGACGATTGGGGGCATCGTCCGCGAAAGTGTCCTGACACAACTGCTCGTGGAACCCATCTTGGGCAACTCGCAGCTGATTTGCCTCGGACACTGTGTCGACCCGACACTCGACGCAAAGGAGCGCACGCTGTTCCTGGAGGGTACGAGCGACACCGATTCGGTGATTCCGCTGCTCCTCCGCGTTGCCCAGCACACGTCCGCGACCATCAAGCTGATCGCCAAGCTGGGCACCTTGACGAAAAAGGTGTCGGTCAACGAGGCCAAGAACGACGTCACGGTCGGTGCGCTTCGGCACGAAATCGACCTCCTCAAGAAGTCGCTCGGGGAACAAAATGGGGCCGCTTCGTCTCCGCGCAGCGACGAAGAAAAGGCGCAAATGATGAGCCAGATCGCCCAGTTTGAGAACCAACTTGGCGACATTCAGGACGCACTCGCCCAGCGGCTCGTGTCGCATCAGGAGATCGAGGAACGAAAGAACAAGCAGCAAGAAGCTCTTTTGCACGCGAAGAAAAACTTGGCGGAAAAGCAGCGTCATTTGGCCGAAGCGGAGGCGCTAGCTAGCGAGCTGGACGCCATCGCGACGACGCACGCGGAACATTCGCGTCAACTCAAGCACCAAGCCTCCATGGTGCGACTGACTCACGAAGAGATTGACGCCACGCAAAAGGAAATCGAAAGCATCGCCGAAAAACGTAAGGCCCTGGAACGAGACCGCATCGAACGCGAAAAAGAGCTTATTGTGCGGCGCCACCGCGCTTATGCTGGCGTGTTTCGCGTGATCGTCGAGGAGGACCGACATCAACGTGACTTGCGCAAGTACGAGACGAAGGCCAAACGCCTTCGTGGCGTCAGTGGCGTGCTCCGCGCGAAGGTGAGTACGCGTCAGCAGCAAGAGGAACAGCTGAAAAGCGACTGTCGTTTGCTCAACGCCCAAGTCCAGGCCCTCGACGAGCGACTCGATCAATTAGCCGCAGACCGCAGCTCGACACTGGCCGACGGCCACATCGCGTCGCTCACGTCGGGCAACAGCATCACGACGTCGCGTCTGCAAGCCTCCCGCGAGGACATCGAGAAGGTGGAAATTGAGTACATGTACACCGAGGCGGACCAGTGCCACGAAATCACCAGCGTCGAGCGCCGCGTGACCGCCGAAGCGAACAAGCTCCAGAAAGCGAAGGACAAGCTGCACGAAGCCACCGTGGCGGTTGATGCCATTGTGACGCATCTGCGTGCCGCGGCGGACGCGAAAGTCCATTCCGAGAATCGCATCGCTGAGCTTCGCGCCGAGGTGACGGCCGCCACCGGCGCCGCCAACGAGCTGGAGCTATTAGTGGACGATGCTCGACGTGAGACCCGCGCACTCGAAACCCATGCCGACGAACTGCTCGGTGCCATCGCCGACTGCGACATGGCGGCGACGAACATCGACGAACAACAAGAAATCGCGAGCCACGAGTGTCAACTCGCCTCTCAGCAATACGAGGACCTATGCCGCGCGACGTCCGCAAAGCTGTCCCCTGCCATTAGTCGCACCCCTTGAGAATAGAGGGAGGTGCAGGAAGCTCCCATGATGGCCGATAGCAGGTCTTTTACGCGTTGCCCCTTCAGCGCTTCATTCGCACCGCACCCCTTTTGTTGTCGTGGTGTTGCCCCCGATTTGATGGGGCTTTCGCCGTCAGTGGAGATGCGAATGTACCTGCGAATGAATGTATGGGCCGCATCTGAAATGCTTCGCGAGAAAAGAGTCGTGCCCCCCCCTATATTAACCCCATCCCCTCCTTCCATCACCCGATCGACTTTTGTTCTTATTGACCCCCCCCGCCCCTCGCATCGTCGACTGTCACGTGAAACCGCGCTCACGGCCGCATGAAAAAAAATAATATTACCCGATCATCGCAAAGGGCGGCTCTTGTTTTTGTTAGACGCGAGCGGACCGGTCAGAGTGGGGCGAAAGCAAGAGACATCCAAAGGAGGTCGGTGTTCTTGTCTCCCAATTCTCCATTCGAAAATGGACGTCATCGACAGAGAGCTCGCTGCCGTGACGACCGCGCAGCAGAGCATGAAGTCGCACGTTGCGGTGTTTCACCACCGACTGAAAAGCATCGCGGACAAAGCCAAGCAAATCAAAGAGGCGGTATCGAGTTTGGAACGCGGGCTGCACCACATCGCGGCGACGAAGGAGGAACTCAGCATCGCCGCGCAAGCGTACGTGACGCCTCCGGTGATGGATGCGGTCCTGAAACGCGGCGTATCGGACACCGATAGCCTGTGCCGCGCTCTGGAACACATCTCGGACGCCCAGGCGTATTTGGAAAGGGCACCGACCAATCCCGTCGGCGAACGGCTGGAGAGGAAAGTGACGGAACAGGCCAAGCAGGTGGTCCGCCTCGTCGAAGGGGTCATCGTCGACCGCGTGCAGCTTGCCATTGACCTGTTTGCGGTGCTGACGGCCACCACGACGGCCGCAGCGGGCGCTGCATCGTCAGCGGCCCAACCACCGATGACGACCGGCGCCGTGACGTCGTTACAGTCGCTTGGCACCGGCCGCGCGTTGGTGGTGCGACCTAACTCGCTGCAAGGCATCCCTGAGCTGATTCGATGTCTCTGGGTCACGTTTCGCAGGCTGGATAGTGCCCGCCAGTTGCTGCGGAAACTGTTCGACCGCATTGACGTGGTGCTCCAGGAAGAATCGCTGTCGACGAAGGGCGGCACCGTCCGCGGCGGCGGCGGCGGCGCGGCCAACTCGAGCGTGAATGGCAGCTCCGTCTGGGGTGGCACCACACCGGGAAGTGCGATGCTCGGGGAATCCCGCGATGGCGGAGGGGTCACGGATGTGGGCGCCGATGGCACGGCCGCATTCGACGATGCATCTTCGAACGGAGCGTCTTTCTCCGCGTCAACCAGTCGCAAGCGGCTGCTGGCACTCGGCCGCGGGGGTCAAAGCATTGCCCGCCGCCGCTACATCCGGGGGTCCCACGTGCTCATTCACGTGAGCCGGAGGGCCCGCGCGTTAGTGCTTGATGCCGCGCAAGTGTTCCGCGATGCGGCCATCGTACCTCTCGAAGAACGTGGGATCGATCGCGACGAGGAGGGCCGATCCCAACTTAGCCCGTTGCTGCCTGGCTTCGTCCTGGACTTGGCGAAGAAAATATTCAAGCAGTTTTACCGCGCCCAGGAGCTGTTCGGTTGGAGTGAGGCCGTGGTCCTTCTTGGGCTGGACTTCTTCGACGAAGCGTGGCAGTGGACTTTTACGGTCCAACGGCTACCAGGAACAACGACCGAATTGCAGAAAGCGGTGCAAGACGAGGCCACTAGCATGCGCAGGCACGCGAACGATGTCTTATCGCTGTATCGCGACAACAAAGGGACACTGAATCCGCTGACGCTGATCCGCTTGGTCGGGTTTCAAAATATGAATATCACCGCGGTTCGCGAAGGCCGGAAGGACGATGCCGCGGCGGCGGCACGGTCACCCGCGAGCGACGCCGGGGATAACGTCAACGACGAGGCGTGCGCCGAATTGGAAGCGGCGCTCTCGGCGAATCCGATCCTCGACGCCGACGATGACAGGCGAGCCGCCACGCGCGACGACGACGACATGGTGCCGAAGAGCGTGCAAATGCTATTGGGGTTGAACGATCAACAGGTTCAGGACATCGACGACCCGGTCAAGGACCTACCTTTGGAAGTGAGACTTTCCTGGTTGCCGACTCCGGATGGCGGGCCTCACGAGAGCACCACGGAACTCGTTGGCAGCCTCAAAGCACTGGTGCGCGATTATCAAGGTGCCTTAGCGTTCACCTTGTACGTGCCCTCGCGCAAACGACGCACGACGGGTGCGGTCGACTCCGCGGCGGCGTCCCCGTCTGATTCCACCACCGCGGAGGACGACGCCAACGCCATGAAGTCGGCGGCGGAATACCTTGAGTCGGTGATCATCGGCCACATGTCGGATCTCCGCTCAGTGGCAATGGCCGCCTCCGTGGTGTTCACGGGGTTGGAGCCGGCCCAATGGCGCCGACGGTATCACCGTCCGCACGACACGCAACTTGCGAACAACTTCGGCCAAACTTTGTTTCTGATTAACAATGTCCACTACGTCCGCCAGCGACTTGCGATGGAACCCGCCTTCCAAGATGAACACCGGCAGGCAGTGGTGGGCGCCGTGACGGCGTCGCTCGGCGCGATGCTGGACGAGTTGACGGCGACCTACGAACGTCTCTGGTCGGCCTGCTGGCTCCCACCCGTCCTCGGTGATGCCGAAGGGGCAGGCACCTGGGAGTCCATTTCAGAAGACGACGACCGACCATTGTCCAAAGCGGAACGACTGAAAATTAAGAACTGGTTCGCCGTTTTCTCAGACGCTGTCGCCAATCGCACACAGTTAGAAGGGCGCCGTCTCGTCGCTGACGTGGCCATGCGGCAACTGCTGTCCGGAAAAGTCCGCGACGTGGTCAAACAGCGATGGTCCGAAGCGGAGAGGAGGCTGCACGGCCGCCGGTGGAGCGACCGGCCGGAGCGTTGGCTCGCCATGCCATACGATGCAATGATCCTCGCCGCCACACGAATGTTCGTCAGCGCGTGAAATCGTCGCCTCCTTCGTGCCGCGCGCGTTCTGGACCCCACTGCGCTCGTCACGCTGTGGAGGTCAGTCCTGCCGTCACGCGCCCGACGGGGGAGCTTCGTACATGACTTGCTTCTTCCAATAAGTCAATCTCCAATCATCATTTGGTCGAGTAGTTGTGTTGGTGCAATATGTGTGAAAAGGGATCAGCAGTGTCCCGTGGGAAGGCAGCGTCATCACAGATGCCGCTCACCGCATCCAAAACACACAGTGGTGCGGAGACAAGAAATTGTGACACATACCGATGGACGGTTCGTCTACCGCAACGACGCCGCCTCTCGGACAGCCGCTGCCGACCACCTCTCCGACCACCGTTTCGTTGCCGCACCCTTCTTCTGTTACGTCGTCGACGGGGACTGTGCTGAATCGACGGCCGTGGCGTGCCATTGCCTTGCTACTCTTCGCTGTCGTGGCGCTCGTGGCGCTGTCATGGCGTGCGTCCAGTGGCTCCGCGGCCGGACTCGATACGGCCGCGATATTGTCCCATTCATCTGATTTGGTGCGGCGTGTGCCACTCGACGAGGACCCGGCTACTGATGGTGCGGAGGGGAGCGAAGCCGTCCGGCGCCGCCAAACCGTCGTCGATGCGCCCTCTTCGCCGAAGCTGGAACGTCCTGAACCCGAAGGACGAGACGGTCCATTGCATGAGGTGACGGCCGCGGGTGGCAGCAGGGAAGAGAGTATCGTCGCCATGTTGACGTCGTCAACGGAGGCCTCGTCATCTTCGTCGTGGACGTGGCTGCCACCTGTGCCGCTGGATCAAGGCTGGCATGGCTGGCTCAACCACCGGCATCGTTTGACCGACGATGCACGGAAATCGTGCCCTGCCGCCCTTCGTTCGCTGGAGCAAGAGTATCAGTGGCACGCGCGCCACATCGACCGCTCACCGAAGTACAATCAACCCTGGTACTACTACAACCCGCATCCGCTTTGTGGGGTCTATTTGCTACGACATGTGCAGCCAACGCCACAGCGGCAGTCAGCGCCAACCAGCGCCCACAGCGGCGATGACGGGCGCTTCATGTTCGCGTTTGCGCTGCGCACGAGGCGGAACGCGTTGGGGATGTCCCCGTCCGATCCGACATGGCTCGCGGTCGCCGACAAGGTGCTTCCATCCAGCCTGTTTGTGAAAATCAAAGCCGAGACAGTTGGCCAACGGCCATCCGCCCCCGTGGCTGCGTCACTTGATGGAATGCCCGCTGCTCTGGCTGGATCGCCCGATGCGGAGAGTCACATCACCCGACTTCCTGCCGCTCCGCCCTCCAGCGTGTGGCAGCTCCATCGATTGCCCTATGGTATCAATTCGTCGACGGTGTCGCCGGAGCTACGAGAGGGTGGAGATGTGGTGCTCGCGATGGCCGGGGTGCCGAGCACCGCTCAGATTCGGGTCGACAATTGTGGTTCGTTCACCGATCCGTTCCGGAACGCTTGGGATGCAGAAGGGGGCAAAGCGCTTCGTAAGACCTTCCCGTACGGCGGAGATGTGCTTCTGACGGCTAGACTGGTCAGCGAGCACGGATTTCAAAGTGCTCGCGTCGTGCCGCATCATCATCATCGTCGTGGCGGCGGGGCCGCCATTCCAACTGATGCACCTCGGGAGGAAGACGTCGGATCCAAGACTGCGAGAGCGGTCCAAGGTGCGTCTCTTGGGGGCTCACCGTGGTATGACGTCACCTTCACCGCCCACGAGGAAGGCATGTACGCCTTGGAGGTGAAAGCGGTCCACGTCAACGGCTCATCGAATGACCCCAAAATGCCCAAGAGTCTTGGCGTCGTCGGCATCCGGGCCGCGGACGATGCCAATCGCAAGACATTCATGTACAACGATGTGTGCGACGATCAACGCCACGTCGTGGGGTCGCCGTTGATAGTGGTTGTCTTGCCTCGAGCAACCACCCGCCGCACGGATCCTGGCGGCCTGGCGGCGATCCCGCCGGACCAGAATGCCATTCAAGCACGGCTACCCCCGTTGTGCCGGCGCGCGGATCACGCCGACGGACGCTGGGTGCGGGCGTCGACCGTGGCCATGAACTGCCGCGCGGGGTCGCCCTACTGCCTAGGGGACCCCCGGTGGCTCACGGACGCGAGCGCGTACAACACCGATATGGTGTGGGCGCCCCCCGATTGCCGGTTTCGACTGTTCAACCCGCCGAGTGGGCCGACGGCGTCATGTTTACGTCACGGTGGCGGCGGCCCGCCGGGAGCGTTGTTGCTCGTGGGCGACTCCGTGACGCGAGAGTACGCCAAAAACTGCGCCTTGTTTCACCTGCGTGGTGCCCAGCTTGTGTGCGTCTTCGCGAACATCGCCTTGGAGGGTCAACATTACTCGCGGGACTACGCCGCCGCCGTCGCGGATGCCATCCTGGACAACCTCATCCAACACAATGCCGCTGTCTTCGTCACCAACCTTGGCATCCATCACATGATCGGGCCCTGCACCACGGAGCAATGGCGGGAGTTTGTGGGCCTCTTCGTGCAACGGTGGCACGCACGGATCCGCTTTCACTCCGGTCGATCCGTGAGCGACGAAGGGGTGGCCTCTATGCGCCTGGAGCAGGAGGGCGGAGAAAACGTTTCTCACGGTAAGCGCGAGAGTCGACACCGGCGATCCGAGGAACCCTCTCCGCCGCACACGACGGAAGACTCGCCACCAGCCCTGCGTTCGTCGCAAACCGACGAGTTCAAACCGTCTCGGGGAGGAAGTGGTGGCCGCCCGGCGCTTCTGACCTACGCGCCTGGTCAACGCCCGCGGCTCGAAAAAGCCGTGTGGACGTCGCCGCCCACGATCCATTATGCTCGGAAGGGGATGGGAGCTCAGCGGGCGCGGGAGTGGGATCGCATTGCCTGGGCCGCGTTGCAGCCGCTGGGGTTTCGTCGCTTGGATGCGCTGGCGGTCACGGCGAGTCGGCAAGAAGGGACGTGGGATGGACTTCACTACGCGAGCGAGCGCAACAAACGCCAGACGGCGCATCGCAATCGCGATGTCCGGCCCGCGACGTGGAACGGCGGCGTTGCCAATATGCTCTTCACGATGCTTCTCAACATTATTTGCGACGGCTGACGAGGCCACTCATATGGGATGGCGGCTTCCCCAAATCAGCGCTGTGGTGGTTGAGGCGGAGCCGGAATTGCCTCGGGGCTCACGCAACTTTTGCTAAACGACAGGACAACAAAGGAAACCGCTTTGCCTTTTTTTCCTTCCTGCCCTGACACAGCAGTAGGCCTCTCTGTTGACGCCGCCCTACCCTAGAGTAGGGAGGCCCGATTGTCCGATCAATCTGACGTTAGTACGAGGCCTTCGCCATGCCGACGCAGACTGATGCACCAGCTGGCACCCTCCCAGCCAGAAAGCTGTCGAATGCTGCGCTGAACGGTCCATCACACTTGGCCCGTGTCCCAACGCCAGTGGAACCGATTAGCGGCTACCGCCGCTTGACCCAATACCCGTTCACACTGCCGTCGCACGAGCCAAGTTTCAGGACGCCGTCCGGTTGCACCGCAAGCGTCTGGCTGCCTACGCCACGTCGCCGTCGGTGAAAGAAATTCCGTTCGCAGTGTACTCTGCCAGTATTGCCGCAGCCCTTCATCAACAACTACGCGGGGGACGTCGCTGCCCCTGTTGTACCGAATATGCGACAGCGGATGTGACGAAGTACTGAAGGCGCCGGGTCACCCGCTTGAACCGGACGCCCGCCCGGCGCCCGCCGGGCTTGACCACGGTGATGTGGGTGCGCTCGTTGCCTCAGGGGGTCAGCGTGGCGGCCGGATGGAGGGACACACGCCGACGCGACATGGCAGCAGTCCGAGGTTACGCAGACGGCCGTCACGGCGCTCCCGCGCCCTGCAACTCTCGCACTTGACGACCCATCACGGCGTCCCACATGCGCACACTGCAATCTTCCGATCCCGAAACAATGGCGGCCGGATGGAGGGACACACGCCGACCATGGCAGCCGTCCGGGGTCGCGCAGACCGCCGTCGTCAGTTCGTGTGCCCCAACAACTTGCGTA
>ERZ1292630.4706-Hain-H41-02um-R3-4706-length-11475-cov-3_pt1 | contig 11475 bp, 8 predicted proteins | sample MGYA00564408_ERZ1292630 | MGnify/ENA primary metagenome ERZ1292630 (study PRJEB36523, sample SAMEA6512641) | groundwater metagenome | collected 2019-01-08 | study: AquaDiva: Metagenomics assemblies of 32 groundwater samples | reverse complement strand
ATCTCCAGATGGGAATTGGATTAAGTTTACTGGAAGCCATGGCCTGCGGGCGGCCGGTCATCGCCTCATCGGTCGGTGAAAGTTATCATTTTATTAAAGAAAATGAAACCGGGTTCCTGGTGCCTCCTAAAAATCACGAGGCGATTAAAGAAAAAATCGTGGAATTACTTAACGATAAAATACTGGCCCTGGAAGTAGGTCTGCGCGCCCGGCGTTTTGTCGAAGAAAATTTCTCGGCCGAAAAAATGACTCAAAAAATAAACGAACTTTATTTCAGTTGCCTGCCGTCTAATGGCCGTAATCTAACAGCCTGAATACTCGCGAAAATGAAAACAGATTACTCTAAAAGTTCAGTAACATCAACGCAATGAATTGCGTTGTCTACCGTTACGAGGTAATTGCGTGGATGTATCGATCATTATCATCAACTGGAACACCGCGGCAGCGCTCCGGGACTGCCTGGCTTCCATATATAATAATGTAAAGAACATTTCTTATGAAATATTAGTGGTTGATAACGGTTCGACGGACGGTAGTCCGGAAATGGTGCGGCAGAATTATCCGCAGGCCCGGATTCTTCAAAACCAGGGAAATTATGGTTTTGCCCGGGCCGCCAACCAGGGACTGCGTCAAACCGGCGGACGCTACAAATTAATTCTTAAAAGCGATACGCAAATTACCAGCGGCGCCCTTGAAGAATTAACCAAATATCTGGACACTCATCCGAACTGCGCCCTGGCCGGCCCGCAGTTAATCAACCGGGATGAAACACGCCAAAATTCATTTGCTAATTTTCCTTCCCTGACCGGCGAACTTTTAAACCGAAGCATTCTGGAATTATTATTCCCTAAAAAATACCCAAGCAAACGGCAGGCCCGGAATGAACCTTTCTCGGTAGAATCACTAGTCGGCGCCTGTATGATAGTCCGGAATGAATTTTTAAACCGGGTTGGTTTCCTTGATGAGGACTACTTCTTCTTCCTGGAAGAAACCGACTGGTGCCTGCGTATCAGAAAAAATGGTTATCAAGTAGCCGTTGTACCCGCGGCCCGGGTTTATCATCTCCAGGGTGAAACTAAAAAACAAGACCTGATCCCCGCCAAGATTGAGTATTTAAACTCCCTTTATAAATTTTTCAGCAAGCATAAACCACCGTTATCATATTCTATTTTACGAATACTAAAACCACTTAAAATAATGCTGGAATTTTTAATGACGTTCATTGCTTTAATTGCCACAGCCGGTTTAATTAAAAAAGTACGGAAAAAAACATTGGTTTATTTTAACCTGGCCCTCTGGCACCTGCTTTTATGTCCGGAACGAATGACCCTGAAATACCGCCAAAAACAGGCCAGAGAACCAGTCCGAATACACTGGTTAATTAAAGACCCTCTTTTAGCCGGCTCTCTGGAAAAACTTGAGTTTTCACCGGAATTAGTTCCGGCTTGCCCCGGTTGGTCGTTTGAATTATTGAAAAATCATAAAGTCAAAAAATTATGGCGGATAAAAACAAGTGATTCTCCGGATATTTATCTGCTGAAATTATACCGCCGGACTCACCCGTTCAGCTGGTTAAAAATATTATTTTACGGCCCTAAAGCCGAGAGAGAATTCAATCTGAGCAAACGCATTGCTTACCGGGGTATCCCAACCATAATCCCCAATGCCGTGGGAATAAGTAGGATCCCACGTGGGGTATCCTACTGTGGCCGGAACACCGTCGGCGTTGAATCATTTAGTATTTTAATCTCTAAAGAAATAAAGGACTGTTCTAACCTGAGCCATTATCTCTTAACAGCGGAAGGAATGGCTCCTTCCCCGCCTTTGGCGGGACAAGTTAACCAGGCCGCCAGAAAAAAAATTATTCAGTCCTACGGCCAACTGGCCAACCAGGTCCACCAAAAAGGCATCAGGCAGGAAGATTTTGACCCAAATAACATTCTTATTCAATTTAGCCCGCCAGCGGCGGGGTCAATTAATGACGAGTTTAAACAGGTGCATCACCCGTTAGTGGGTAGGTCCAAGCCCCTGCTTGGACCTGATGACACAGAAGTAAGGACTTCTGCCTACCCTCATTATAATTGTCACAATTCAGGGATACACCTGTTTAAACTCTTCCTGATTGATTTAGAACGAGTCAAACTCGGCTTACCTCTGAGCATCCGGGAACGGATAAAAAGTCTGGCTAAACTTAACCGGATTCGCGGACGTATTTCCACCGCCGACCGGTTCAGGTTTCTCAGGAGTTACCTTAACCGTTCACCCGATATAACATCGGGACGGTCCGACCGGGCGATTATGAAAACCTGGATACAAAAAATTAAAGAAGCGCAGGATTTGATTATGGAACAAAATTACCGGTGGATAAAAAAAATAAGTCTGTGGGAAAACCGGAATATCGGGCGCTATGACGATGAACAGTTTCAAGGATTTTACCGTAAAAAATATCCCCAGTTAAAACAAAACGGTTACAATTACGAACAAGTCAGCCAATTCATCAGTTATCTTGGAAACTCCGAACAAATGCCTTTCAATCAGGTTAAACTTAAAATATTTCCTGATTACCGGCAGGCCAAAAAACTCTGGCAGGAATTAAACGCCCTTTTAAAAATTTACCGGCCGGCGGTTCTGCCCGTGGCGGTGTTAAAACAAAAAAACAAGCGGGCCGGATATCTCTTATCCCAACCATTAACCTCTTCGTTTCCTCCACCACCAGCTTTTTTCCTTAACCTAAAAATAGAACAAAGATTGACAGAAGTAAAAAAAATGATTAAATAATAAATTTATGTCGCCTTGGACGCCATAAATTTAGGCTGGCCCCGATAGAAGTCCTAAATAGACTTCTATCGGGGCTGGGATAGATCAACCCCGAAAGGTTCCCGATATAAAAATCGGGACTCCCCCGCCTCGGCGGGGTCGCGGGATGGAGTTTATCCCGCTGTATAGCGGGACTTATCCCTAACGACTCACTATTTTATGCTGGGATAGCTCAACAGCAGAGCCCCGGTTTTGTAAACCGGAGGTTGTGGGTGCAAGTCCCGCTCCCAGCTATAAAGTTAATTATGAATTATTAATTATGGGTTATGAATTCATAATTCATCATTTATAACTCGTAATTTAGATAGGGGCAGGTACCCAAGCGGCCAAAGGGGACAGACTGTAAATCTGTTGGCAATGCCTTCGGGGGTTCAAATCCCTCCCTGCCCATATTTTTCGTGGAACGAAAAATAAGGTAACTCAACTCCGCCTCAGGCGGATTAGAGTTCACCTCCCACACCAAAAGTTTTGGTGTGAGGGTGAATTCGGAGTCAAAACTATCGCCAAAGGCGATCCGCCTATGGCGGAAAGTTTTGAGTTACCAGTTACAGAGCCAGCAAAATTTTATAATTATGGCCATTCCCATCTGGAAGAAACAATTCTGGCAAATTGACCAGCCGGCTTCTTACCTAATCAGACTTCGCTGGGTTGCTTTTATTTTCGTCACTTTTGCCTGCCTGCTTGCTTTAAAACTACAATTATTACCTCAAATCAGCCGGATACCCCTGATGTCCGGTCTGGCGATCCTGGCCCTGAGTAATTTAATTTACCATTATATTCAAAATAAAACACGATCTGATTCATCCGGTTTTATTTTTATCCAGATGTCCGTTGATTTACTCTTGCTTACCTTCATCCTTCATTTTTCCGGCGGACCGGAAAATCTTTTTTTAATGATTTATATTTTTCACGTGATTATCGCCGGCATCCTCTTAGCCAAACGACCGGCTTACTTAATCACCACTCTGGCCTGGCTCCTCTGCCTCGGGTTAACCTTAGGCGAACATACCGGTATGCTGAACCATTATTCTTTAGACATGATGCTTCACGAAAATACTCCACTATCAGAACCGGTGCATCACCAGGTCTATATTATCGGACTGATCACATCTTTTACGGTTTTCCTCTGGGGGACGTTATATTTCACGACTTATTTAGTGGATAAACTACGGAAAGAAGAATCAAAGGCATTACAAACAGTCCGCCAGGTAACGGCTGAAAAGAAAAAACTGGACCTGGTCGTTGATACAATCGGGGCCGGCTTAATTCTACTCGGCGCGGACCATCGCACGATCTGGTCTAATAAAAAAATAACCGAGTGGTTTGGCGCACCGAACGCCTGTCCGATTCTTCAGGATTTTTTAAATAAAAAATTAACTTCAGCCCTACCGGAAGTAACCTGTCCAGCCACGATGGCTCTTAAAACCGGACAGGTCCAGGAACAAGAATATGTCTTAAAAGATACCTTCCAGCATAAACGTTTTTTCCATTTTAGCGCCCTGCCGATTAAAAACGAACAGGAAGAAACCGTTATCCTGGAACTTATTCGCGATATTACCCATGAAAAAGAAACAGCTCTTCAATTATTGCAGAGCAGCAAAATGAGCGCCATCGGGGAACTGGCTGGCAATATTGCCCACGAAATTAATAACCCGGTCGGAATTATTATCGGTAAAGTAAAATTACTTCTGAATAATCACGAAAAGCATTTTGACCAAGGAACTATTTCTGAATTAGAAAAAATCTATCGCCAGTCCGAACGAATTGCCCTGATTACTAAGGGGCTGTTAAATTTTGCCCGTCCAACGGTTGCTAAAAAAGAAAATATTTCAATAAATACGGTGATTAATGAAAGTCTCCTCCTGGTCGGCTCCAGCCTTGAAATCAATAATATCAAAGTTACGCCGTTACTTGACAATAAACTCGGATTAATCTACGGTAATTTTAATGAATTGCAACAGGTAATGATCAATCTACTGAACAATGCGATGGATGCGATGCCTCAAGGCGGGGAATTACAGATTAAAACTTCCTCTCATAACTTAAACGAAACCGAAGGGTTCCGGATTGAAATTTCTGACACCGGCTATGGAATAAACGACGAGCACTTAGATCATGTTTTTACTCCTTTTTTTACCACCAAGCAACAGAAAGGGACCGGTTTAGGGTTAGCCATCTGCCAGAAGATAATCAGTCAACATAATGGTCAGATCTGGGTAAAAAGCCAACCCGGTCAGGGAAGCCAATTTTATATCTGGTTGCCGTCAGGCAACGTCGGAAACCGACCCAAAGTAATATCAGAAGCCGCGCATCTCTGATTTGACGGAAAACATCCTATAATGAGAGGATGTCTGATAATCTGTGTAATCGCTATTCAAGAATCGGTGTAATCAATTATAAAAGGAATTAATTATGGGACACGCTAAAATATTAATAGTTGATGACGAACCGGAAATGCTGGAAATTTGTTCCGATACTTTAACCCAAAAGGGGTTACCGGTTAGAACCGAGTCTTCCAGCCTTCGGGCCTTAGAATTAATCAAAAACGATGATTTTGACCTTCTTTTACTGGATATTAAAATACCGGAAATAGACGGAATAACTTTTCTGAAAAAAACCAAGGAAATAACACCGAACCTGCCGGTAATTATGCTCACCGGCTTCCCGACCATTGAAACAGCGGTAGAATCAATGAAATTAGGGGCTTTTGATTACTTGACTAAACCATTCACACCGGAACAATTAAGCGCGGCCGTTGAGCGGGCCTTAGAACATAAACGGCTTAAAGATGAAAACATCTTATTAACACACCATCTGGAACACGATTATAAATTTGATGACCTTATCGGGCAGAGCGACGGCATCAAACAGATTTGCGAATTGATTAAACAAGTGGCGGATTCGGAAGTGGATGTTTTAATTAACGGTGAAAGTGGCACCGGCAAAGAATTAGTGGCCCGCAGTATTCATAATCATAGTTCCCGCAAAAGGCATCGTTTTGTCCCAATTGATTGTGGCGCGATTCCGGAAAATTTACTGGAAAACGAACTCTTCGGCCACGAACGGGGCGCTTTTACGGACGCCCGCCACACCACGATGGGACTTCTAGAATTTGCCCATCAGGGAACCCTGTTTTTAGATGAAGTTTGTGAACTGCCGATCGGCTTACAAGCCAAACTCTTACGTACGCTTCAGGAACGCCAGTTCCGTAAACTGGGCGGTAAAAACTTGGTCTCCATTAACGTCCGCGTGGTCGCCGCCACCAACCGGAATATTGAAGAAGAAGTTAAAGCCCAGCGGTTCCGCGAAGATCTTTTCTACCGTTTAAATGTCTTCCGCATTAATATCCCGCCTTTACATCAACGACCGGAAGACATTCCGTTATTAATTTCTTATTTTCTTCAACGCTACAATAAAGAAATGAACAAAAATATAATAACCGTTGAACCGGAGATAATGGAAATGATCGAATCTTACCCTTGGCCGGGTAATGTCCGGGAATTACAAAATATCCTTAAGAGGATGATGGTGCTGTCTAAAACTTCCACTCTTTCTTTAGATTCTTTACCAGAAGAAATAAGTAAGCGGGTAATTGAAATATCAAGAAACGGTACGGCGCCGGACAGTTTTTTTTACTTGCGCAATAATTATCTCAACCAATTTGAACAAGATTATTTCAATAAGCTATTAAAGCAATTCAAAGGTAACGTTACTGAAGCCGCTCAGAAATCAGGGCTGCCTAAAGGAACATTTTACCGACTCCTTAGCAAACATCAAATCACTCCTGACTCTTTTCGGGAATAAAAATCGTTACTGCAACTACCATAAAATTAGACTTTTGGGACAGCCTGCCGTCACAATTATATGAAACCAGTCTCATTTTTGCGACTACATTTTCATTGCCATAACCTCTTGTTTTGCAAGATATTACACAATAATTAACAATTAAAGTCATTTTTGAATTCACGCCAAACATAAATCCCGTTAACAGCAAATTATTTGACCATTGCTTTATCTCTATATTCTATAAGCGGTTATAAAATATTTTTCAATCAAAGATTCTGGCATAGTTTTTGCTACTAAAGACTATAATGACCTTAACCGTGAAATTATTAACGTTACTCAAAAATCCGCGTTTTATTATCGCGCTAATGACGGCGGTAATTTTAAGCATTGCCGCCGGTTCATTCTGGCCAACCGAACAAGCGGAAAAATTCGTTTATCACACCAGGTGGTTTAATGGTTTATTAATGCTATTCGGCTTCTGTACCATACTCAGTGCCTTGCGCAAAAATTCATTTAAATTTAACCGACTTGGTTTTGTTTTAACTCATTTGAGTGTGATTTTAATGGCTTTAGGAATTATCCTCTACTCAGTTAAGGGAACATGGATTTCTTGCAGCCTAAGTCCAGGTGATTCTATCGAAAAAATACCAGGAGTTAAAGATGATGAATTCATTCCTCTTGGTTTTAAAATGTACTTAGCTGATTTTAACGTTATTAAAAATGACCAGGGCGAAATAAAACAGTACCACAGTAACATACATATTTATCATAATGACCATTTGGTTCTAAAAAAAAATATTACGGTAAATGATCCCTTACGTTATAACGGCTGGACTGTTTATCAGATGGATTATGATAAAAAAATAGAAAAACGAACAGTTTTAGAAATAAAAAAAGACCCGGGGATACCTTTTGTCTATGCCGGTTTTTTGCTTATGACCATTGGTTTGACTTGGTTAACGTTCAAACGGGTGTAGGCGCGAACCTTAGGTGAATTTTTAAAATGTGGAATTTATTCATTAATTTCAGCCTTGGATTTTACTTAACGGCTTTAATTGGGGGAACTATTCACCTGGTTACCAAGAATAGAAGATTCAATTTATTTTTTTTAATAGCTATTAGTACTGGGTTAGTTAGTAACATTTCAGCCGTTTTTATCCGCTGGTTGGTAGCCGGTTATTCACCGATGAGTAATATGTATGAAACGTTAATCTGTTTATCAGCAATATTGGTGGGTATTTTTATTTATCTTAATACAAAGCAATCAATTCCGTTAGTTGGCATCTTAGTCGCATTTTTTGCGGTTACTATTATGGTTTTGACTAATCTTTTTGACCGGTCAATTCACTCGCTGTCGCCCGCCTTAAAAAGTAACTGGTTAACGGTTCATGTGCTGCTTTGTATGACCGGATACGCAGCTTTGACCATCTCATTTATTAGCGGGCTCACGATCTTATTAAAACCAAATAAACCAGTCCGGACGGAAACTATCAGCGCATCGTTCAAGATTACTTATGAATCAGTTAAGTTAGGTTTCTTTTTCCTAACGCTTGGAATACTTACCGGAGCCGTCTGGGCCGAACAAACCTGGGGGACTTACTGGAGTTGGGACCCCAAAGAAAGCTGGGCTTTGATTACCTGGTTAATATTTGCGGTTTATTTGCATGGCCAGCGGTTGCTGAACTGGTCGCCGCGACGTTTAAGCTGGATAACGGTCGCCGGTTTTGGCGCCATGCTTTTTACCTATTTCGGAGTGAGTTTTATCTTGACCGGTCTCCATACTTATGCCTGAACAAATTATTAAAATACCTTCGGATGCAATTAAAAGAATCGGTCTATATTACCGGATTATTATGGACGCTCAAGAAGTAATTTCATCGGAACAATTAAGCGAGTTAACCGGGTTGGGCGCGGCTCAAATAAGAAAAGACTTAACTTATTTCGGGCAGTTCGGTACACCCGGTAAGGGATACAAGGTTGACCAGTTAAAAAAAGAACTGGCTCAGATATTAGGCATTAACCGCCCGTGGGACGTGGCTCTCGTCGGCATCGGCAACCTGGGAAAAGCCCTGGTATCTTATCAGGGGTTTAAAAACCAGGGATTCCAGATGAGTTTAATTTTTGATAATAACCCGTCCAAAATCGGACAAGAATATCAGGGAGTACCAATCAGAAGCACGGCTGAATTAGGCGAAGCGCTTAAAACAAAAAATATCCAGATGGCCGTGATCGCCGTACCGGCCGAAGAAGGTCCATCTGTGGCTAACCAATTAATTGAAGGCGGAATAAAAGCGATTCTTAATTTTGCCCCCTGTTGCCTAAAAGTACCAAAAAACGTAAAATTAATAAACATTGATATGGCTATTGAATTCAGTCGGCTCTCATATTATTTAACCCAAGCAACTGAACATACTATTGATGAAGAAAACGAAAACATTTTACTAAAAAAGGAGGTGATAACATAAGATGAAAACGAAATTAGGACAAGGTTTCTTAGTCGCGTCGCTGGTCAGCGTACTCTGGTTAAGTTTTATCGGTGAAAGCCAGGCCCTGCCGACTTTTGCCCGGAAACACAAAACCAGTTGCACGACCTGCCATACCGCGACACCTTGTCTGAACGCCTTTGGTGAGGCCTATCGGATTAACGGCTACAAAATGCCTGACCTGGCCACCAAAGAAGAACCGGTCGTGCTGATGCAGGAGGCCTATGCTAAAGCTGATTTGGAAAAACGGAGCGCCCTTTTCCCGTCAACTTTGCCGGCCACACCGCCTATCTCCGTCCGACTCTTACTGGATTATGTGGTGGACCAAGGTGGAGAACAAGCCGTGGCTTCTGATTTCAATTATCTCCACGAAACTGAAGTAATGGTGGCTGGTTCGCTGGGCGATAAGTTCGCCTTCTTCGGAGAAATTGAATTTGAAAGAGAAGCCGGTGCGATGGAAACCGCGACCGAAGGTTGGTTCCAGGTAGAAGACCTCTTCCTGAAAGAAAACCTGATGAACGTTAAAATTGGTAATTTAGAGGTAGCCATGCCTTATGCCAGCAGTCATCACCGCTTAACCAAAACTCACTACCTTTACGGCGACTGGCGAATGCCGAAGGTGGGCGGGAAGCGCAATGACTGGAGGATGAGGAAAGTACAACCCGGACTGGAAATTAACGGTTTCCAAGAATACTGGCACTACGCCGTCGGTTTTGTCAACGGTAATGCCAGTAACGAAGACAGTAACACCTTTAAGGACCAGTACATTCTGTTCCGTTACAAACTGGGCGGAATGAAGTACACCGAGTCAGGCACGGCCGGCGAAGTGAAACCTGAAGAAGGTTATCAAATTTGCCGTGATAAATCAGTGCAACTCGGGGCGTTTTACTATCGCGGTAAAGCAGAAGTCAATAACCGGGAAGATGGTTTCTACCGACTCGGTTTTGACGTTCACGCCACCCAGGGTAAAGTCATAGGCAGTGCGGGTTATATTAAAGGTTCTCATCATAACCCGTGGGGCCGCACCGGTAATGAGGCGATTGACAGCACGGATACCTTTGTGGAACTGGAATACGCCTTTTATCCCTGGTTAATCGGCCAACTGCGTTATGAATCGTTGGACTGGAAAGAACTTTCAGATGCTGACATGCTTGCCATGGGAATAACCGACCAGGACAAGACGCGTCTGATAACCGGGGCTTCAGCGCTTCTGGCAAACAATGTCCGCCTGCTCGTGGAACTCTCAAGAGCCATCACGGACGACACGCTGACAGAAGTAACACCGGAAAAAGACAAAAACGAGAACGACCGTTTATTCGTCAGACTCGATTTCTCTTTTTAGGACCCTTTATTCAAAAGAGACCTTCACCTTTTCTGAGTCTGAGGTAAGGAGGGAGGGGCGAGTTTTACTCGCCCCTCTTATCCCGCCCTGAAAATTAGTGGAGCAGCGGCGACTTCGCAGGCCCCGCCGCTACTTGTAGGCACGAATTCTATTCGTGCTCATATCGGATGCCCCGATGTCGCTCCGCTTATCGGGGCCTACATATCAGATTGACTATTTGTGCAACAGGCTTATTAAAAAATTTTAAATAAGGTTTAAATTATCATGAAAACAAAATTATTATTAATCGGTTTTTTTACCCTGCTATTTATCCTTGGTTTAACCCTTATCCAAATCAATTCGGCCGGCAAAACGTTAGCCGAGAATTCCGCCCCGACGAACGAAACCCGCCCCCCGATGGACATCGGGAAGCGGGACGAAGCCCGAAAAACAACCGGCGTAATTAGCGGCACCATTAACAGCGACTTCCTCAAGAAATATTCCGCTTCCCAATTCATTGGAAAATACCCGGCGGTAGTTTATCTTGATAAAGTGGAAGGCACCTTTACACCGTCAACCGAACCATTTAAAATGGACCAGTTGAAATTAGTGTTTCTACCGCGTGTGCTTCCTATTTTAAAAGGTTCAACGGTGCGTTTTCTCAATAATGACAAAGAAGACCACAACGTTTTCAGCCCGGACGTGGAAAAATTCAATATGGGGACCTGGGGCTACGGGGGCAGCAAAGACCGTGTTTTTGACCGGACCGGCGCTTACTCGATTCTTTGTGATATCCATCCGGAAATGATTGCGAACATTGTCGTTTTAGACAACCCCTATTTTGCCTTACTTGACAAGAAAAACGAAAATGGCAGCGCCGGTTTCTGTATCACAAATGTCCCGCCCGGAAAATATAACCTCAAGGTCTGGGTGGAAAAAAATAGCGATTTAAAATCAGTTTTTAAACTATTCAAAGATAAAACGTTTGAAATAACGGTTGGATCCGGCCAAGAAACCGCTATTGATATCAATCCGGAGAAGAAATAAATGACTAAAAAAATAATCGTT
>ERZ1292630.4705-Hain-H41-02um-R3-4705-length-11478-cov-4_pt1 | contig 11478 bp, 9 predicted proteins | sample MGYA00564408_ERZ1292630 | MGnify/ENA primary metagenome ERZ1292630 (study PRJEB36523, sample SAMEA6512641) | groundwater metagenome | collected 2019-01-08 | study: AquaDiva: Metagenomics assemblies of 32 groundwater samples | reverse complement strand
ATGAACTTCCCGAAAATCACCAGTACTACAAAGGTATCAATGAGTCTATGAGCATTGACAATTGCTTGCATTCAGTATTTGGCGCATCGAAAGCTGCGGCTGATCTGATGACTCAAGAATACGGTCGCTACTTCGGCCTTAAGACCGGAATTTTTCGCGGGGGTTGCCTTACCGGCCCGGCACATTCAGGAGCTGAACTGCATGGATTTTTATCTTATTTTGTTAAATGCGCGATCACCGGCCGCAAATATGTGATCTACGGTTATAAAGGCAAGCAGGTGCGTGATAATATCCACTCCTATGATTTAGCGAACGCGTTTTATCACTTTTTTAAGGTTCCGCGCTCCGGAGAAATTTATAATATCGGCGGCGGCCGCTTCGCGAATATTTCTATTTTAGAGGCAATTGATCTTTGCCAAAAATTAACCGGTAAGAAATTAAACTATGAATACATAGAAAATAACCGCATCGGCGACCATATCTGGTGGATTAGCGACGTATCAAAATTTAAATCAGATTATCCCGCCTGGAATTACAAATACGGCATTGAAGAGACAATTAAAGAGATCTATGAAGCGCAGCGATAATATCCGTAAACGTTTTATTGTAGCTGAATCAAATTTCCTCATTATTGAAACCATTCAAACAGAGGAGAAATGGGGACGGGCCCCTTCGGGGACCGTCCCCATTTCACATTTACGCATACTTAAGCTTAAGGGCACTTGGCGCGCGAATGATTACAACGAGCTTTATTTTGAAGTTACCGGACGTAAAGGCCCGCCTGAAACCTATACCTTTAAAGGGAGCTGGAAACTAAACAAAAATCAACAGATTGAATATACATCTGAAGACGGCCGCGATACCCTAACTTTTAAGGGCTATTGGAAGTTTTCTTCGGCTAATCGTATTGTTTATCTACTTGAAGGCAGCTCAACTTCGCGTTTTGAATTCAAGGTTCAGCTTGAGTCAGCAACAATTTTTCCTAAAAAAGGCCAGATTTGTTACCGGATTGGTATAGGTATTCGTCAAAGCCGTTTGACTCAACCTGGTCAGTTGCTGATTCTTTACGGTGAATGGAAGTTTGGCCGTAATTTGGGGTTTACTTTTCAGATGGATTATGGCCAAGGTAGTATAAAGTCAATAGAATTTGGGGCAGAGGTAACCTTCGGCCGCGACAACATTCAGCTTGCGCTTAAAAACGAGTTCGGAAAGCCTTTAGGTATAACTCTTACCATGACGCATAAATTCTTAAAACATCTTGATAGCAAAGTCTTTATAAGATTAAAATCCCGCCAAAAGGAACAAGCAATAGAAACCGGAGTCACCATCCTTTTTTAGTATTAATCAAAAATTCGCCCTAGTATTTATTCCGTAACCATATATCTCTGTTGCAATTACATAGACGGTCTATGATTTTAGTGCTATAATTTTTGCATGAATAAATATTTATCTCTGGGCTGTTTTAAGGATCCAAAAGATTCGCGGGATATTCCGATGGGATTAGTTTTGCCTAAGGTTACTATCCCGGTTAGTTTTGATTTTACCAAATTGATGAGCCCGGTTAGAAATCAGGGAGATGAAGGGACATGTCATTCAGAAGATACGGAAGTTTTAACCAGAGACGGATGGAAATTTTTCCCAGAGGTTAAAAATAGAGATGAGCTTGCAACTATAAACCAAAGTACCTTCAAACTGGAATATCAAAAACCATCAAAATTGCATATATACGATTTTGATGATAAATTATATTGTTCTTCAAACATACACCTTGATTTTGCAGTTACCCCTGATCATAGAATGTTTATCAGGAAATTTGACAATATAGGAAGAATCTTATCATCAAAGTTCGAATTTGTTAAAATAAAAGATTTAGGGTGGTATGCGGGACTGTTGAACTCGCCCAAAGGATTTGAGGGTAAATATGTTAGAAATATGAAAATTGGCGATAAGCAAGTAAACGGCGATGATTTTTTTAAATTCCTGGGTATTTTCCTGTCAGACGGTTGGATAAGGACAAGAAAAACATTACGTTATGGTTATTGTGTCGGTATTTGTTGTTTCAAGGATGAATATTATGACACCATTTATAATTTATTGAAAAGATTACCTTTTAAATTTAAAGAACAGCCTACTAGAAAAGGATATTTTACATTCTATGGTAAGGATTTATATAATTTTTTAAAACCGTATTCTATAAATGGCGCCTCTGAGAAACATACCCCAGACTTTATAAAAAATGCCCCAAGCTCACAAATTCAAATGTTCTTGGATTTCTTTAGATTAGGGGATGGTCATAAAACAAAAGACAACAGAATTTGGTATTATACAACTAGTAAGCAAATGGCAGACAATCTACAGGAGTTGATATTAAAAACTGGTAAGAATTCTTCTATAAGAATAACGCCGCCACGAGGAAGTTGGATAAAATCAGAAAATAGAGAGATAAAAGTTGAGAATTGCCACCAGGGATTTGTCGTATCTATATGGCGAACAACACAGTTATCCATAGACAGGAAAAAGCAAATTTATACAAGACATTACAAAGGGAAAGTCTATTGTGCAACGGTTCAAAATTCTATGTTAATAACTCGGCGTAATGGTAAGGTGTTAATTTCTGGAAATTGTGTCGCGTTTGCTTCGGTTGCCGGGGTTAAGGAATTTCAGGATAAAAAAGAATACCATAAGCTAATTAGGCTTTCACCGCGTTTTCTTTATAATTTGTGTAAGAAATTCGACGGTATTCCCTTTGAAGACGGTACCTATCCACGTGTCGCGATGAAGGTTTTATTAAATTATGGCGTCTGCCATGAATCATTCTGGCCGTATATTCCGTTGAAAAAAAGTTTTCCTCGGAAAGGCGCGGATAAGGATGCGATAAAATTTAAGATTAAGGCCTATGCTCGGATTAAGTCTCAACTTGAAATGAAGCGCAGCTTATTAATTAATGGCCCTTTTGTTGCCGGGGTAGAGGTCTTTGATTCGTGGTTTACTAAGAAAGTGGAAAGCAGCGGATTTATCCCTATGCCTAAACCTAAGGAAGATTTAGCCGGCGGACATGCTATTTGTATCGTGGGCTATGATGATAAAACCAGCATTTTTAAGTTTAAAAATTCCTGGGGCGCAAGTTGGGGAAGCGCTGGATACGGATATTTGCCTTATGAATATATGAAAAAATACTCTAGTGATGCCTGGAGCGCAACGGATTTAATCGAAAATCCTAAGGCACTGGTTAAACTGATTCAGGCTTCGCAAGTAGCCTAATTATCCTTCTTTTTTGAGCAAAAAACCCTTTATTTGCAAGGTGTTAATGTTATAATAATAAACCTATGAAATACAATAAATTTTTGATCACTGGAGGGGCAGGTTTTATCGGGAGTAACCTTGCGGTCAGCTTTAAGCGCAAGTATCCTAAGTTTAAAGTCTACGCTTTGGATAATCTTAAGCGCCGCGGTAGTGAATTAAATCTTCCTCGTTTAAAAGAAAATGATGTCAATTTTATCCACGCGGATATCAGGAACCAGGAGGATTTAGTTCTTGGTTTTGATGTGGATTTGATGATTGAATGTTCTGCCGAACCTTCAGTTATGGCCGGTATAGATAATCCGCCATATATCATAAATACCAATTTAGCTGGAACTGTTAATTGTCTTGAATTATGCCGTAAGCATAAGGCAGATATTATTTTTCTATCTACCAGCCGTGTTTATCCATATAAAGAGATTAACCAAATTAAAACAATTGAAACTGATACTCGTCTTGAATGGTCGATTAATGGTATAAATGAGAATTTTACAACTCAAGGTCCTAAGACTTTATATGGAGCAACCAAGCTTGCTTCGGAATTACTTTTAGAGGAATATATCGCAAATTACGGGATTAAAGGGGTAATTAATCGCTGTGGAGTAATCGCCGGTCCATGGCAGTTTGGCAAAGTTGATCAGGGTATATTTTCTTATTGGATGTTGGCGCATTATTTCAAAAAGCCGCTTAAATATATCGGTTTTGGCGGCGAGGGTAAACAAGTGCGTGATCTTTTGCATGTGGATGATCTTTTTACTCTAATTGATATTGAAGTATCACAGCTCTCTAATATAAATGGAAGAGTGTACAATGTCGGTGGCGGAAAAGAAATGAGCCTTTCTCTTATTGAAACAACCAAAATTTGTCAAGAAATCACTGGTAACAAAATAAAGATCGGGAAAGATTTAACTACTCGTCAGGGTGATATTAAAGTTTATCTAAGCGATAATAATAAAGTAACAAAAGATTTAGCTTGGCAGCCTAAGAAAATTCCCAAATTAGCTTTATTCGATGTCTATAACTGGATTCGTAAATCAATAAAGAATTGTCCGTAAAGTTTTCGTTTGACTATTTTAGAGATCCAGAAAATTTCTTGATGGAGTTATCGTAATTAGGAAGAGAAATAATTATTTGTTCGGAGGATAATTTCTAATGAGTAAAAAGCATAAATCTCGTTTTCTTTTTGATGTGGTAGTAATCGGTGGATTGGGGCACGTGGGTTTACCATTAGGCCTAATATTTGCCAAAGAGGGGTTAAAAACCTGTTTGACCGACATCGATTCTCTAAAAGCCGGGTTGGTTAAAAAAGGTATTATGCCTTTTATTGAATATGGCGCGGAACCCATCCTGAAAGAGGTTCTAAGAAACGGAAAACTTGCGGTATCTCTTGATTTAAAGAGTGCCTCGAAAGGGAAATACATAATTATCGCTCTAGGTACTCCTATAGATGAGTATCTTAATCCTAAAACCCGCGTTTTTCTGGAAATTTTCCTAAAATTAAAGAAGTACTTACGTAGAGATCAGGTTATTATCGTGCGCAGCACCGTATATCCCCATACTTGCCGACAGATCTTGAAAATACTGGGCGGCAACGCTAATAGTTGGCGCGTAGCTTATTGTCCGGAGAGGATCGTGCAAGGGTATGCGGTTAAAGAATTAAAGGAATTGCCCCAGATTGTTTCCGGTATGACTCTTGAGGCTGCAGATGAGGCTGCTAAGTTGTTTGGGCTTATCTCGTCTAAAATTATTAAGACTTCAATAGAGGAAGCGGAGTTGGTTAAGTTATTTTCTAACTCCTGGAGGTATATACAGTTCGCCGTGACCAACCAGTTTTACATGATTGCCAGAGATTTCGGTGTTGATTACAATAAGGTTCGTCAGGCAATGACAGAAGGTTATGGAAGGACTGCTACTCTACCTACTGCTGGTTTTGCCGCAGGGCCTTGCCTTTTAAAAGATACAATGCAGCTGGTTGCTTTTAGCAGTGATAATTTTGTTTTGGGGCATGCGGCTATGTTGGTCAATGAAGGATTGCCTAATTTCTTAGTAAATAAATTAAGGCAGAAGCACGATTTAAGTAAAGCTAAAATAGGTATTTTAGGAATGACTTTTAAAGCAGATATCGATGATATTAGAGATTCACTCTCCTACAAACTGGGAAAGATTTTAAGATTTCATGGTGCAAAAGTTTATTATTCTGATGAGTATGCTAAAGACCGGACTTTTGTGAATAAAGAGAAATTGTTGAAGTTAAGTGACATTATTATAATTGGAGTGCCTCATTCCGCCTATAAAAGCCTGAAAATTACCCGCGGGAAAGAAGTAATCGATCTTTGGGGGATAGTAAAAAAGCAATGAAGAAGGGCAAGCATAAAAATATTCTCCTTACGGGTGCATCTGGACAACTAGGCCAGGCAATATTAAAATCGGGTATTTCTCATCATTTCTTGGCTCCAGCAATGAGTGTATTTGATATAACTGAACCGAATTCGATAGAGAGATATTTTAAGGAGCATGAGTTCGACGCTATTATACATTGCGCAGCATTGGCGCGCATGGCCGAGTGTGAAGAAAATCCTATGAAAGCCCTTAAAACTAATATTATCGGCACAAGCAATTTAGTGAACGCATTAATAGTTAAAGAAGATAAATTAAGAACTAAGATCAGGTTTTTACATATTTCTACCGATGGGGTGTATCCCGGAACAAAGGGTAATTATTCGGAGAAAGATGAAACCATACCTTACAATAAGTATGGCTGGACCAAGCTTGGCGCTGAATGTGCCATAAATTTACTCTCTAATTTTTGTATAATCCGCACAAGTTTCTTTGACCCTAAAAAGGTTAGGTTTGATTCTTCAGCTAGCGATTCGTATTCGTCTAAAGTCACTATCGATTATTTGGCTAGGGCGATCCTATCGATGCTTAGTAATAGTTTTATCGGGGTAATAAATATTGGCGCAAAAAGACAATCCGATTACGAAAGGTATAAGAAATTTGAGCCTTGGTTAAAACGGTGCAAGTATACCGATATTTTAAAAAAGATCAATTTCAGAATCGGCAAAGATTCATCTTTGAATTCAGGTCTATGGAAAAGAATCGACAAAAACTAGAAAAGAAATAAATGAACGACTTAGATATTATTATTCCGGTTTTTAACGAAGGGGAAAGCATCGGCGAGGTTTTAATGTCTCTAGAAGAGAATGTTTCCGTTTCTTTCCGAGTTCTGATTTGTTATGATTCTGATGAAGATAATACATTACCGGTAGTTAGGAGCATAATTAAAGATTTATCTTACGAAGTATTATTCGTAAAAAATCAGGGCAAAGGGGTGCATAGTGCAGTTACTACGGGATTTAATACTATTGATGCAACTGCGGTTTTAGTTTTTCCGGCAGATGATACGGAAAATGCAAGAATAATAGATAAGATGTGTGAGGAATTTAAAGATGGCAGTGATATTGTGGCTGCTAGTCGTTTTATGAAAGGCGGCTGCATGAAAGGCTGTCCGTGGTTAAAATCATTTCTGGTGCGCTCTGCTTCATTTACGCTTTATTGGCTGGCAAGTATTCCGATAAAAGACGCAAGTAATGGTTTTAGGTTATTCTCCAAGAGGATCATTGATAGAGTTTTGATTGAATCCAGCCATGGTTTTACTTATTCGCTTGAACTTTTAGTAAAATGCCATCGTTTAGGCTGGAAGATTACCGAGGTTCCTGCCTCTTGGTATAGGCGAAGTAAGGGAAAAAGTAACTTTCACTTATTCAAGTGGCTTCCAGATTATCTACGTTGGTATCTCTATGGATTTATAACTGCTTATTTAAAGAGGCCACCGCAGAGCGTTAAGCTTAGAGTTAACCATTGTTTTACAGGAAAACCGATTTAATAAGTTAATCAAGCTATATAAGAATAAAAAGGTTTTATAATGAAATACTTGGTAACTGGAGGAACAGGTTTTATCGGTAGCGCTCTTGTGCGCCGGCTTTTAGAAGAAGAAAATCAGGTAAGAGTATTGGATAATGATTTGAGAGGTAATTGCTTGAGGTTGAAAGATATTTCTTCCCGGATAGAAATTGTCGAAGGAGACATCAGGGAGTTAAAGGTTGTACAAGATGCGTGTAAAGGGATAGATGCAGTCTGTCACCTCGCTTATTTAAACGGCACAGAGTTTTTCTATTCTAAACCTGAATTGGTGCTTGAGATCGGCGTAAAGGGGATGGTTAATGTACTTGATGCCTGCGTTAAAGAAGGCGTAGGTGAATTAATTCTTGCTTCCAGCTCTGAGGTTTACCAGACGCCTCCAAGAATACCTACGGATGAGACAGTGCCTTTAAGTATCCCTGATCCGCTTAATCCCCGTTATTCTTACGGCGGAGGAAAGATTATCAGCGAGCTGATGGCTATAAATTACGGCAGGAAATATTTTGATAGGGTAGTTATTTTCCGTCCGCATAATGTTTACGGCCCGGATATGGGCTGGGAACATGTGATCCCGCAGATGGTTTTAAGGATGAAAGAGCTTTGTCAGAAGAATAAAGATCAAGAAATCAAATTCCCTATTCAGGGGAGCGGGGAAGAGACGCGGGCATTTGTTTTTATCGATGATTTTACCAATGGCCTGATCTCGGTGATAAAAAAAGGAGAACATCTAGGCATATATAATATTGGCACAATGGAAGAGGTGACAATTAAAGATGTGGCAATAGAGGTTGGCAGATATTTCGGAAAAGAGATTATTGTCGTACCCGGTAAATTAGCTGAAGGCGGAACTTTGCATCGTTGCCCGGATATTTCGAAATTAAAAAAACTCGGGTATCTACCGAAAATTTCTTTTGAAGAGGGATTAAAGATCACGGCTACCTGGTATGATAAGAATTCTAATAAAAAACCAAAATAATACACCCCGCGCTTATAAAGGATTGCGCGGTTGTGCCCTTGTGGGCAAAGGAGTATAAAGTTGAAAGATTCTATAAAGCTTGCGTTTAAGACAGGGTCCAGTATTGTGGTTGAACGTTGTCAGGTATGCGATAACCCAAAATTAGAACCGATTCTGTTTTTGGGGTATCTGCCTCCGGTAAATAAAATGAATAAAATCGGAGATAGGCCTAAGGAAGAGGCCAGCTATCCTGCTCAATTATTATATTGTCCGCAGTGCCATTTGGTTCAGCTTGGCCTTATTGTTGATGCCGGGGTTTTATTTCCTCCGGAGTATCCTTATACAAGCAGCACCACTAAAATATTAAGAGAAAATTTTGCCGAGCTTTATAATGAATCTTCCAGTTTGATTGATTTAAAGCCAGAAGATTTAGTTATTGATATCGGTTCAAATGACGGTAACCTCCTAAGTAATTTTAAAGGCCAGCACAGAGTTTTAGGAGTAACGCCGGAGGAGATCGGTAAAATAGCTATCCAGCGAGGAATACCTACGATAATAGATTATTTTAGCCAGAAGGTTGTGGATAAGATTTTAAAAGAAAATGGGCAGGCAAGGATTATTACCGCAACTAACGTTTTTGCTCACATAGAAAATGTTAATGAAATCGTCAGATGCATCAAAAAACTATTATCCGAAGGCGGCGTATTTATTTCAGAGTCGCACTACCTCTTCCCGTTAATTGAAACGCTGCAGTATGACACGATTTACCATGAACATCTGCGGTATTATTCACTACACAGCTTACAGTATCTTTTAAAGATGCACGGTTTAGAAGTATTCCATGCCAAGCGTATTCCTACTCATGGCGGTTCAATCAGGGTATATGCTGCAACAAAAGGCCGCTATCCGGTAAAGGAAACGGTAGCTAAACTTTTAGCAGAGGAAAAGCCGGTTGTCCTCAGTAAAGAAGGCTTGCTAAAATTTAAAGAACAGGTGGTTTTATCGAAGTTAGAGTTGCTTTCATTATTAAGAGATATTAAGAAAAGCGGGAAGAAAATTTATGGGATAAGCGCTCCTTCGCGGGCAAGTACGTTAATAAATTATACGGGTTTGGATGACGGTATTTTGGATTGTGTTTTGGAGATTCAGGGTTCGCATAAAATCGGCAAATACATTCCCGGGACGATTGTGCCTATTTTAGAAGAATCGAAGCTTTTTTCCGATCAACCTGAATATGCCCTTTTGTTTTCCTGGCATATAGCCGATGAATTGATGCCGAAATTAAGGCAAAAGGGATTTAAAGGGAAATATATTATACCGTTACCTGCGCCCAGAGTGGTAGATAATATTTAATTTCTACTGTAGCGTCACTATTATGTTGAATATATAAAATGAATAGCGTAATTCAGGAAGATTTAGAGTCAATAGTTTCGGTAAAGTTGCCTTGGGATAAATTAGAAGGCAAGAATATTCTTATTACCGGAGCTAATGGTTTCCTGCCTTCTTATCTGATAGAAACAATTCTTTTTCTAAATGATTATCGTTTTAAAAAGAAAGCTAAAGTTTTTGCTCTTGGGCGTAGCAGGGAAAGGGTATTGTGTAGGTTTAAGGGCTATAAAGGAAGAAGAGACATTCAATATATTATTCAAGATGTATGTATTCCTGTTAAGTCAGAGACCAAGTTTGATTTTATAATTCATGCCGCCAGTCAGGCAAGCCCTAAATATTATGGGATTGATCCAGTTGGAACAATTACGGCTAACACCGTTGGAACAGCTAACCTGCTTAATTTGGCGGTTAAAAATAAAAGCGCAGGATTCTTATTTTTTAGTGCCGGAGAGGTTTATGGAAAAATAGGAAATAAGGCTGTACCAATTAAAGAAAATATCTCCGGATCTATAGACCCGATGTTTTTACGTTCTTGCTATGCTGAAGGTAAACGAGCAGGTGAAAATATGTGTGTTTCTTGGAGCCATCAATATGGTTTACCTGTAAAGATTGTGCGGTTTTTTCATACCTATGGGCCAGGGATGCGTCTTGATGATGGCAGGGTATTTGCAGATTTTGTTTCCGATATAGTTTCTGGAAGGAATATAAAAATGAAGAGCGATGGCAGCGCAGTAAGGTCTTTTTGTTATCTTGCTGATGCAACAGTGGGTTTTTTTACGGTATTGCTTAAAGGAAAAAACGACCAGGCCTATAACGTTGGTAATGAGGATGGTAATATAAGTATTGTTAATCTTGCGCATATGTTGGTTAGATTATTCCCGGAAAAGAAACTTAAAGTTGAAACTATCCAAAAAATAGCTAAGGATGGCTACATAAGAAGTATTTTTGCGTATCTTTGTCCGGACACATCCAAAATTCGTAAACTTGGATGGAAGGCTCGTTATTCGCTTGAAGAAGGCTTCAGTAGGACAGTTAGGAGCTTTCTATGAGCGGATTGAGGCGATTACTTAATCAATTTAAAAAAGGATCGCTAAGTAAAGCTTCCTATATACGTAAAATGCATGATATCCACCGAATTTTATGGGATTATAGTGATTTTATTCAGGATAAAAACATAAGTTTCATTAAAATATCTAAAGACCAGGTAAGCTTTACTACGCAAAACGGCATCGGAATAATTTGCGATTTAGATGATCAGCGGGCTACTCCTATAGAGATCTTAAATTTTTACGACTACGAAAGCGACCAGTTACGGATGATGCGTAAATTCCTTAATCCACGCAGTATTATTCTTGATATCGGAGCTAACATTGGCTGGTACAGTCTTAATCTTTCCAAATATGTTCCTGCCGGCAGGATCATAGCCTTTGAGCCTATTGCTAAAACATTTGAGTTGTTAAAGAAGAATATCCGGCTTAATGGAGTTACGAATGTAGAGTTGCGTAATATCGGGCTTTCTGACAAAAAAGGGACTTTTGAATTTTACTATAACCCCAGGCTGACCGGGGCTGCTTCGCTGCGGGATTTGGGTATCGGGGCAGGCAAGAAAAAGATCCGGTGCAAGGTAAAGCGCCTTGATGATATAGCGGATACTTTACCCTCGCGGATTGATTTTATTAAATGCGATGTGGAGGGCGCAGAATTATTTGTTATCAGGGGAGCGCTTGATATTTTAAAAAAGACCAAGCCTGTGCTTTTTTTGGAAATGCTGCGTAAATGGTCTGCTAAGTTTGGGTATCATCCCAATGACATGATAGATTTGCTGAAGACGGTTGATTATGGTTGCTATTTGGTGAAGTCTAATCGCCTTTTTCGGATAAGTAAGGTTACCAATAAAACAAAGGAAACAAATT
>ERZ1292630.4704-Hain-H41-02um-R3-4704-length-11480-cov-7_pt1 | contig 11480 bp, 14 predicted proteins | sample MGYA00564408_ERZ1292630 | MGnify/ENA primary metagenome ERZ1292630 (study PRJEB36523, sample SAMEA6512641) | groundwater metagenome | collected 2019-01-08 | study: AquaDiva: Metagenomics assemblies of 32 groundwater samples | reverse complement strand
CAGCGCGCGCTTTCTCGTGAAGCGCTACCAGGAGCAGATCATCTGCGGCGCCTGCCGGGGAATCCGCCTCAAGCCCGAGGCGCTGGAGGTCTACGTCGGGGGGAAGAACGTCGCGGATCTGGCGGCGATGACGGTGGGGGAGCTGCGCGCGTTCACGGCGGGTCTGGATCTCGACCCGGTCCGCACCCAGGTCGCGGCGCCGATCGTGGCCGAGCTCCGCGGACGCCTCGAATACCTGGGCGAGGTCGGGCTCGATTACCTGGCGCTCGACCGGCAGACGAAATCGCTCTCGGGTGGGGAGGCGCAGCGAATCGAGCTGGCGAACGCGCTCGGAGGAAGCCTGAGCCACGCGCTCTACGTCCTCGACGAGCCGACGGTCGGTCTCCATCCGCGCGACACCGACCGGCTGATCCGCATCCTCCTGCGGCTCCGGGAGCGGGGGAATACGCTCCTGGTCGTCGAGCACGACCCCGACGTGATCGATGCCGCGGAGTGGATCGTGGAACTCGGGCCCGGCGCGGGTGAGCGGGGCGGGCAGCTCCTTTACGAGGGGCCGATCGAATCGTGGCCGGGCCGCCGGGCGCACGTGGAGTTTCCCGCCCGCGATTCGCGCTTCCGCCTCCCCGACTCCAAGCGCTCGACCGGGTGGATCGAGGTGCGCGGCGCGCGGGAGCACAACCTCAGAAACGTCTCCACCCGCTTTCCGATCGGTGCCCTGAGCGGCGTCTGCGGCGTCTCGGGCTCGGGCAAGTCGACGCTCGTGGAGGACGTTCTCTACCGGGCCGCCGCCCGCGCGGTCGGGGATGAGGCTCCGGTGCCGGGGGCGCACGACGAAGTGACAGGCCTCGAGGGTTGTTCGCGGATCGCGCTGGTCGATCAGAGTCCGGTCGGGCGGACGCAGCGCTCCAATCCGGCGACGTTCGTGAAGGCGTTCGACCGGATCCGCGAGCGGTGGGCGCGCGCGCCGCTGGCCCGCGAACGGAAGTACACCCCCGGGACCTTCTCGTTCAACGTGGCCGGCGGTCGATGCGACGTCTGCGACGGGGCCGGCGTCACGAAGGTCGAGATGTACTTCCTGGCCGACCTCTCGATTCCCTGCGAGGCATGCGGCGGGCGCCGCTACCGCCCCGAGGTCCTGGAAGTCCGAGTCCACGGGCTCTCGATGGACGAACTTCTCGACCGGACGATCGAGGAGGCGATCCGCCTCTTCAGCGGAGAGCCCGAGATCCAGGAGCCGCTCTGGGTCCTGGAGCGGGTGGGGCTCGGTTATCTACGTTTGGGGCAGCCGCTGACGACCTTGAGCGGAGGAGAGACGCAGCGGCTGAAGCTGGCTCGCGAGCTGGCCGACCGGAGCACACCCGACACGCTCTACATCCTGGACGAGCCGACGGTCGGGCTTCACCGGCGCGACGTCGCCGTTCTTCTACGTGTCTTGCACGAGCTGACGCGGCGCGGGGGGACGGTCATCGCGGTCGAGCACAACCTCGATTTCCTGGCGACGTGCGATTGGCTGGTGGAACTCGGGCCGGACGGTGGCGCGGGGGGCGGGAAGATCGTCGCCGAGGGATTGCCCGCCGACCTGGAGCGCGCGGAGCACTCCGCGACCGGCGCCTACCTGAGAAAGAGAACGAGCTGGGCGTAGTCGAGAGGCCTGCTGGCCGGAATCGTGAATCGTCCCCGGATCGCCAGCCCCCACCGACTCGATAGATCGGTCTCGAAGCCCGCGACCGAGTGCCCCTTCACGTAGGCGCGCGCGTGGGAGGACCAATCTTCGAAGCCAACGATGTCGGCGAACTGCACGACCACGTACCCGCCGACGCCTCCCTCCACCACCGGGCGAATCCGCCACTCGGGGCGCCGCAAGGCCAGCGGCCGGATGAACCACGCCACGCTCGCCGCGCCTTCGCTGAGGTACTCCTTCTTCCCGAAGATCGCCTCGGCGTGGAGCCAGTGTTCGAACCGCGTGTCGGTGAGAAGGAGACGGCGGTATCCGAGGGTTCCGAGCCAGTCGAAATATCCCTTGGGCATGGCCACGCCCAATTCCAAGCGGTGGCGATCCGTCCTGAGGGTCAAATGATAGAGGGGTGGAGCCAAGGCCGCGACGAGCGCGGAATCGGAAGCCGCCATCGCCGCAGCGACCGCCGCGGAATCGGCGGGCGCCATCGGCCGGACCGACCCCACGCTGTCGCCCATGGCTCCCCCCTGCGCGCGCGCCTCGAACGGGCACGAGACGACGAAGGATCCCGCCACGAGGCACGCGGCGAAGACGAGGAAGCGAGGGGCGCGAGAACGGGAGGTCATGGGACTTCCACGTCGCTGGTCGACTGGAACGAGCCCGACTTGAAGTAGAGGCGGTAGGAGCCGGCCGGAACGCGGACGCCCTTCGCGTCGGTGAAGTCCCACGCGATCGGAGGTTGGCGGAAGAAGCCGGGAAGCGTCGCCGGTTCGTCCGCGTTGAAAAGCCCCTTCACCAGCGCGGCATGGTTGTCGAAGACCGCGATCAGAACGTGCGCGTCGTTCGGGAGGGAGAAGGAGATGTTGTAGGTCTGCTGGGTCGCGCCCGGGAGGAGGCCCGCGCTGGCGCAGATCCGGATGACGTCGCTGATCCCCGAGAACTTCTCGCACGCCGTCCACGAGGTGAGGGTCGAGCCGGGAAAGAACGCCTGGCGTCCGTGGATCGCGTCCGAATTGCAGCCGACGAGCGCGAAGCACGCCAACACGAGTACGCGTTTCAGTGGAGTCTTACTCCTGGCCGGTCTCAAGGAGTGGGGGTGGGGGACAATAAATGAGGAAGTTCCCCGCACATCCACGTGTTTCGCAACTCAAGACCCCGCAAGAAATGACCGGCTTGTGGGACTAGGCCTTGGCCGCGGATTGGGCACGAGGCGACAGGGAACTCCACTCGACTGTTAAAAATAGTCACACTTGCCTCCCGTGTCAACGAAAATGTACGACCGACGCCTTCCGGCTTCACTTTTCCTGGAATGGCCAGGGATTCTCCACCCGGCCGCGGCGGGCCCCACTTGGTGGTTGCTGTAAGTGCCGGTCCGATGGTAGCCTACTGCGTTTATGTCGACCATGTTCCAAGACGCGCGCCGGGGAGCCCGACACCTTGTTTGAGAGCCTGACCGAGCGTCTCCACGGCGTCTTCCAGAAACTGGTGGGCCGCGGCCGGCTCTCCGAGCAGGACGTCAAGGACGCGCTTCGCGAGATCCGCCGCGTGCTGCTCGAAGCGGACGTGAACCTCGACGTCGTGCGCGACTTCTTGAAATCGGTCGAAGCGCGCGCGGTCGGCGCCGAGATCTTGCAGAGCGTCGCGCCCGGACAGCAAGTGGTGAAGATCGTGCACGAGGAGCTGGTGAAGCTCCTCGGCGGCGCGGCGCAGGCGGGGCTCCAGTTTCCGTCGAATCGGGCGGCCGTGCTCCTCCTCGCGGGGCTTCAGGGCTCCGGGAAGACGACCACGGCGGCGAAGCTGGCGAAGCACTGGGCGGGACGCGGAAAGCGCGTTCTCCTGGCGGCGCTCGACCTGCAGCGTCCGGCGGCCATCGACCAGCTGGAGATTCTAGCGCGTTCGGTTGGAGTGCCGATTCACCTCGATCGCGAGGCGAAGGACCCGGTTGCGCTGGCGAAGGCCGCGCGCCTGAGAGCCGATCGAGAGGGCTTCGACCTTCTGATCGCCGACACGGCGGGGCGGCTTCACGTGGACGACGGCCTCATGGACGAAGTGGCCCGCGTCCACAAGGTGCTCGAGCCGTCGGAGACGTACCTCGTTCTCGACGGCATGACGGGTCAGGACGCGGTGCAGATCGCGCAGGCCTTCACCGGCCGGCTTCCGGTCAGCGGATTCGTCCTCACGAAGATGGACGGCGACGCGCGCGGAGGCGCCGCGCTTTCGCTCAAGGCGGTGACCGGCGCGCCGATTCGCTACATGGGCGTCGGCGAGAAGGTGGAGGGGCTGGAGCCGTTTCACGCGGACCGGCTCGCCTCGCGCATCCTCGGCATGGGGGACATCCTCACGCTGGTGGAGCGCGCCCAGGAACGGCTCGACTTCACGAAGGCCGTCGATCTCGAGAAGAAGTTACGGAAGGACCGCTTCACGCTGGTCGACTTCCTCCAGCAGCTCCAGGAGATGAAGAAACTGGGGCCGCTCGAGGAAATCGTGAAAATGCTTCCCGGTGTCCGGCTGCCGGCGGACGCGCGCGTGGACGACCGGGAGTTGAAGCGCACCGAGGCGATCATCCTGTCGATGACCCGCCTCGAGCGAGAACGTCCGCAGATCATCGATGGGAGCCGCCGCCGGCGCATTGCGCGGGGGAGCGGCACCACGGTGCAGGACGTGAACCGCCTGCTGCGCCAGTTCGAGCAGGCCCAACAAATGATGAAGCGCCTCGGTGGGATGCGCGGGAAATTCCCGATGGGCGTCCGCTAGTCCGCGCCGGGCATCGTCGCCACCACAACGGAGGAAGAGAGGAATGGCTGTCGTCATTCGTTTCAAGCGAACGGGGGCCAAGGGCCGACCGTTTTACCGCGTCGTCGTCGCCGATTCGCGTTACCCGCGCGACGGACGATTCATCCAGCAGCTCGGTTACTACAATCCGCTGACGGACCCGGCCACGTTCAAGATCGACGAGGTATCGTTCGCCAAGTGGATGCGGAACGGCGCCACGCCGTCCGAGTCGGTTTCGGTCCTGATGGCGAAGCACGCGCCGGACGCGCTTCGTCCCGCGCCGCTGCCGAAGGCGGAGACCGCTCCCGCCGCGGCGAAGAAGCCGGCCAAGAAGAAGGCCGCGGCGAAGAAGCCGGCCGCCAAGAAGAAGGCGGCGTCCCCGCGTCCCGACAAGAAGGCGAAGGCGCGCGCGAAGGTGAAGGCCGGCAAGGGCAAGCCCGCGAAGCCGAAGGCCGCCAAAAAGGGCAAGAAGTAGTCCCTCTACCAGGAGCGCCGCGTGAAGCAGTTCATTGAATTTTGTGCGCGCCAGCTGGTCGACCACGCCGAGGGCGTGCACGTCGATCAGCGCGAGAGCGGGGATACCGTCGTGCTGACGCTCCGCGTCACGCCCGGCGACCTCGGAAAGGTGATCGGGCGCGAAGGGCGCACGGCCCAGGCGCTGCGGACGCTTCTGTCGGCCGCGGCGACGGCGAAGGGTATCCGGGCGACGCTAGAGATTGCCGACTGATTTTGCAGCCTGATGGGGCCACCCCGGTCCTCGTCGGGATCGTGGCGCGCGCGCACGGACTTCGCGGCGAAGTCGTCGTCGATCCGACCACCGATACGCCCGACCGGTTCGATCCGGGGCGTGTCTTCGCGGCCGGGCTTCCTTCGGGCGACGCTCGAACGCTGAAGGTCGCCACGTCGCGCCCCTTCCAGGCGCGCTGGCTGGTCCGTTTCGAAGGTGTCGAAAATCGAACCGACGCCGAGGCGCTGCACAGCGCCGAGTTGATGATCCGCCTCGACCAGGTGGCGCCGCTCCCCGAGGGGCGCTTCTACCGCTTCGAACTCGTCGGGCTCACGGCCCGCACCCCCGAAGGCCTCGTGCTCGGACGCGTGGAGGAAGTCTTCGCCACCGGGAGCAACGACGTTCTGGTGGTGCGAGGCGAGCATGGGGAGATCCTGATTCCGCTTCTCGACACCGTGCTCCGTTCCATCGACGCGGCCGGCGGGACGATCGTTCTGGCGCCGCCGCCCGGACTCCCGGGGCTTCCGGGAGAGGAATGACGTGCGCGTCTCGATCCTGACGCTGAACCCCGGGACCTTCACCGGCGCCTTCGACGAAGGGATGATCCGGATCGCCCGCGAGAAGGGGATCCTCGACGTGGCGATGGTCGCGATCCGCGATTTCGCCACCGACCGCTACGGGACGACCGACGATTATCCCTACGGCGGCGGCGCCGGGATGGTCATGAAGGCCGACACGATCGTGAGCGCCTTCGAGTCGATCCGCCACGCCGTTCCGGGAGCGCGGCCCCGGGTGCTCGTCACGAGCCCCCAGGGCCGAACGCTCGACCAATCGTGGGTGCGCGAGCTGGCGCAAGAGCCACATCTGGCAATCGTTTGCGGCCGTTACCTCGGAATCGACGAGAGGGCGATCGAACTTCTCGAGGCGGAGGAGATCTCGATCGGCGACTACGTCCTTTCGGGGGGAGAGCCGGCGGCCCTGGTCCTCGTGGACGCCGTGGCGCGCCTCCAGCCGGGGGTGCTCGGCGACGAGGAGTCGGCGAAGGCCGACTCTTTTTCGGAGGCGCTCCTGGCCGCCCCCGTCTATACTCGTCCCGATTCGTGCCAGGGGTTGTCCGTCCCCGAGGTCTTGAAGGGCGGCAACCATGAGGAGATCCGGATCTGGCGGCGCCGCGAGGCATTGCGCCGGACCCTGGAGCGGAGGCCCGATCTGCTGCGCGGCCGCCCGCTCTCCGACGAAGACCGATTGTTGTTGGAAGCCATACAGAAGGAGGAGGCCAGGTCATGAGTATCTTGGAGCGCTTCGAATCCCGGTTCCGCTCGGAGCGGAAGATCGATTTCCGCCCCGGCGACACGGTGCGGGTTCACGTGCGCGTCGTGGAAGGGGAGAAGGAACGCTCCCAGCTATTCCAGGGCGTGGTGACCAACATCCGCGGCTCCGGCATTCGCCAGAGCTTCACCGTCAGGAAGATCTCGAGCGGCATCGGCGTCGAGCGGACCTTTCCGATTCACTCCCCGACGGTGGCGAAGATCGAACTGAATCGCACCGGCAAGGTCCGTCGCGCGAAGCTCTTCTACCTCCGCGGCCTGAAGGGTAAGGCGGCGAAGGTGACCGAGCGCGAGAGACTGGGAGGCGATGAGGCGTAGTCGCCTCGCCCGATTCGACGACGAATTTCGCGCGCGCTGGGGTGAGTGCGTGGCCGGGGTGGATGAAGCCGGCCGCGGTCCTCTGGCGGGCCCGGTCGTGGCGGCGTGCGTGGCGCTGCCGCCCGCCGCGACGCTGCGAGGCGTACGCGACTCGAAGGAGCTGAGCCCGGCCGGACGGGAATCGGCCTTTCACCGGATCGTCGCCGTGGCGATCGCCACCGGAATCGGCTCCGCCAGCGTCGAGGAAGTCGACGCCTTCAACATCCGAATGGCAACGCTGCTGGCGATGCGCCGAGCGGTCGAGGCCCTGGGGATCAAGCCCCAGGGCCTTTTGATTGACGGCAAGGACGCGATCCTGGTCCCCGATGTTCCGTGCGAGGCGGTCGTCGACGGAGACGCGAAGAGCCTTTCCGTCGCGGCGGCGTCGATTCTCGCCAAGGTGACGCGCGACCGCCTGATGGACGCGTGCGCCGCCGCCTATCCGGTCTATCGATTCCAGGAGAACAAGGGGTACGGCACGCCCGAGCATCTGGAGGCGCTCCGGAAGCACGGGCCGTGCGAGATTCATCGGAAGAGTTTCCGCCCCGTCCGGGAACTCCTCTGCGTTCAGGAGGTCATCGATCTCTTCTGAGGGGGGAGGCGGGGATGTGGAGGGAACGGGCGGCGCGCTGCGGCGAGGCGATCGCGGAACAGTTCTGCGTACTACGTGGCTACGAGATTCTCGCGCGGAACGCGCGCGAGGGACGCGGTGAACTCGATCTCGTCGCGCTCGATCGCGACACGATCGTCTTCGTCGAGGTGAAGTTCCGCGCTGAGCGCGACCCGGGCGGTCCGCTGGCGGCGGTGACGGCGAAGAAGCGGGAGGACGTCGCCCGCGCCGCCACGCGCTGGCTCACCACGCGCGGCGCGACGGGACGCCCGGTGCGATTCGACGTGATCGGCATCACCTGGGCGTCCGATGGATCGGAGCTCCGCGTCCAGCACGTCCCCAACGCGTTTCCAGGAGGGAGCCGTCACTTCTTCTAGCGCGGCCGCCAAGCGGTTCCTCCTGCTCCATGTTCGCGCCGGCGCGGGCCACGAGCAGGCCGCGCGCGCCGTGGCCGCCGCGCTTCTGGAATGCCGTCCCGGCACCGTGACCGACGTCCGCGACGCGCTCGAGATCTCCTCCCTCTTCCTCCGGACCACCTACGCGTCGACCTACAACCGCGTCCTGGCGCGCGCGCCGAGGGTCTGGGGCGAGGTCTACAAGCGCGCGGGCCCCCCCCACGATTCGTGGCGCCAGAAGTTCCGCACCTGGCTCGCCGTCTGGGGAAGCCCCGGCTATCTCGCCGCCATCGAGGAATTTCGCCCCGACGCGATTCTCTGCACGCAGTTCCTCCCCTCGGAGGTCCTCGCCACGTGGCGGGAGAGCGGGCGCGTGAAGGTCCCGGTCGCGACGGTCGTCACCGACTACGCCGTCCACCCGATCTGGATCTATCGCGGCATGGATCGCTATTTCGTGGCGGCCGACTCGGCGAAGGAAGAGTTGGTGGACACGGGGCTCGTGCCGGCCGAGCGGATCGAGGTGACGGGCGTTCCCATCGATCCCAAGTTCGCGCGGCCGATCGCGCAGGCCGACGCGCGGCGGGAACTCGGGCTCGATCCCGATCCGTCGCGGCCCGTCTTCCTCCTGATGGGGGGAGGATTCGGATGGGGCCCGATCGAATCGATGCTCGAGGTCGTGATGGACCTGCCGAAGAACGTCCAGGCGCTGGTGATCGCGGGACGGAACGAAAAACTACGCGAACGGCTCGTCGCGAAAACAGCCTCGGAGGCGGAGCGGATTCAGATCCACGGCTTCACCGATCGCGTGGAACTCTTCCTGGCCGCGTCGGATCTGCTCCTCGGCAAATCGGGCGGGCTGACGGTGAGCGAGGCGATGGCGATGGGCGTTCCCATGCTCGTCTTCCGCCCGCTGCCGGGGCAGGAAGAGCGGAACTGCGACTTCCTGCAGGAGTCGGGCGCCGCGATCCGCGTCCACGATTACGAGGAACTCCACTTCCGGCTCATGAGATTTTTACATCAGCCGGAGATTCTGGACGAAATGAAGCAGCACGCCCGGCGCGTGGGCCGGCCGCGGAGCGCGTTCGCCGTGGCGGAGTCGCTGCTGCGGGGATTCTAGGGCCGGTGACTCGGGGCTCGAGTCGTCGAGCCGCGAGGCTAGTGCTCCGTCGTGCTGACCGACGCTTCGGCCGACTCGTTCTCGGATTCCGTATCGTCGTCGGCTTCCTCGCCGTCGAGCGGGGCGGCGCCGTTCCCCGGAAGATCGTCGGGCTCAAGGCCTTCGATGGGTGATCCGTAGGGAAGATCGCCGGCCGCGGCGCGCGCCACCTTGTCGTCCCGCTTCGCCTGCTTGTCGACCCGCTTCGCGTTCGCGCGCGCCACGCGCTTCTGCGCTTTCTGGTTCTTCAAAAACGTTTGGTTTCCTCGACGACCCATGTAGGGCTCCCTTCAGTGCGGATCGAAGCGACGCGCTTCGGGCGAGCGGGAAGCGATGGAGTTCGCGAGCGCCACGATCGGCCCGCGCTTTTCCTCAACCGCCACACGCGTATTTGTCTCTCAGCGTACCCGATTTCGGGCGAGACGTCCTGCGCGGACTGCATCGACGTCGGAACTCTCTGCGTCCAAAGCGCTTGGCGGACCGATCGCGGCTCCACGAGAGGGACGTCACCGCGACCCGGCACAATTGACACTCGGCCCCTGGAATGGTAGCCTGACTTGATGGACAAAATCCTTGCAACTGATGGCGCCACTTCGGGATCGGCGCTTCCGACCGAAGGCCGAGAAACTCGCCGCGGAATTTTCCTCGTCATCACCGGCAACGGGAAGGGGAAAACGACTTCCGGATTCGGTTGCGCGCTCCGCGCCCTGGGTCACGATTTCCGCGTGGCGGCGATTCAGTTCATGAAGGGCCGCGTCTACGGCGAGCTGCTCGTGCTCCGCGACCGGCTCGGCGTGGATGTCTATCAATACGGCCGGAACGCGTTCGTCGATCCGAAGCATCCCGATCCTCGCGACGTGTTGCTGGCCCGCGCGGGCCTCGACAAGGCGTGGGAGATCGTCCGCGGCGGACAGCACGACCTCCTCATCCTCGACGAGATCAACGTGGTAGCCGATTTCAAGCTGATCCCGGTCGAGGAAGTACTGGAGCTCGTGAAGGCACGGCCGCGCTGGATGGACATCATTGCCACGGGCCGAAGCGCGCCGGCGGCGCTGCTGGATCTGGCCGATACGGTCAGCGAAGTGCGCGAGATCAAGCACCACTATCGCCTGGGCATCGAGTCGCGCGCCGGGATGGAGTATTGAGCGCTTCGTCGGAGACGTCGGGGCCGGCCAGCACGGTCTCGCCGGCCGCCACCCTCGCGGAGGCGGTGCTGCGCGGCGATTCGCGCTCGCTGGCCCGCGCGATGACGTGGGTCGAGAACGGGGACGCCGGCGCGGAGGGCATTCTCGAGGCGCTGTACGGAAAGCGCCCCGCGGCGCCGCGCGTCGGGTTCACCGGCCCGCCGGGAGCGGGGAAGAGCACGCTCGTCGCGGAGTACACGCGGCTTCTGCGCGCGGAGGGAATTCAGGTCGGGATCATCGCGGTCGATCCGACGAGCCCGTTCACGGGAGGCGCGATCCTGGGCGACCGCGTCCGGATGAACGAGCACGCGACCGATGCCAAGGTCTTCATCCGCAGCATGGCGACGCGGGGAAGCCTGGGCGGTCTGGCCGCGCGGACCAGCGAGCTCTGCGAACTCCTGGACGCCTGGGGTAGCCAGACGACGCTGGTGGAGACCGTCGGGGTGGGGCAGAGCGAACTCGACGTCGCGGAAGCGGCCGACACCACGGTCGTGGTGCTGACTCCGGAATCGGGAGACGCCATTCAGGCCCTGAAGGCGGGGCTGATGGAGATCGCCGAGGTGATCGTGCTGAACAAGTCGGATCATCCCGGCGCGGACGCCATGGAGGCGGCACTCCGCGCCTCGCTGGCCTTCCGGCCCGAGGCGCACCGGCCGCCGATCGTGCGGACCGTCGCCACGGCGCGGACGGGATTCGAGGAGTTGCACCAGGCGCTGCGCGAGCATCGCGACTACACGAGCCGGCCCGACGTGGCCGCCTCGCGCCGCCGCGAGAAAGTGCGCGCGCGGATTCGGCACGCCGTACGCGAGGGGCTTCTCGACGCCTGGTTGAGGCGCCAGGGGCTCGAAGAGCTCCTCGACGGAGCCGCCGAGGACGTGGTCGCGGGGCGGACGTCGCCCTACCGGGCGGCCCGGGATCTGATCGAAAGGATGACGCACCATGGCGAACGGTCGAACGCAAACGCCTCCTGAGACGCCGGCTTCCACGGGTGCCGCGCCCGCCGGGGCCGCGGCCAGGTCCGGCGCGCCGGCCGAGCCGCGTTTCGAGACGATGTCCGGTATTCCGCTGAAGGCCGTCTACACGGAAGCCGATCGTCGCGCGGACTTGCAGGAGCGCCTGGGCGAGCCCGGCGCGTTCCCCTACACGCGCGCTCTCTTCCCCGAGGGCTACCGCACCCGTCTCTGGACGATGCGCCAGTTCGCCGGCTTCGGCTCCGCCGACGACACGAACCAGCGCTTCCACTACCTGCTCGGCCAGGGCGTGACCGGCCTCTCGA
>ERZ1292630.4699-Hain-H41-02um-R3-4699-length-11483-cov-5_pt1 | contig 11483 bp, 7 predicted proteins | sample MGYA00564408_ERZ1292630 | MGnify/ENA primary metagenome ERZ1292630 (study PRJEB36523, sample SAMEA6512641) | groundwater metagenome | collected 2019-01-08 | study: AquaDiva: Metagenomics assemblies of 32 groundwater samples | reverse complement strand
TGATGACAACTTCACCCTGAATAGAGAAAGGGTCCTTAAAATATGTGATTTAGTTTGTAGCAAGGATTTCAAAGACATTGAACTAAACTGTAATAATGGAATTCGCGCCGACAGAGTGGACAGGGAAATACTTTCTGCAATGAGACGGGCAGGGTTTAAGTATTTTGCTTTCGGAATTGAATCCGGGAATGAACAGGTTCTCAGAAATATCAAGAAGGGTGAGGATCTTGGCGTTATTGAAGAGGCATTAAGAACGGCGATAGAATTAGATTTTACTATAACTTTGTTCTTTATTATCGGTTCTCCCGGTGAGGACATGGCCAAAGTAAAAGAGACTATTGCGCTCGCAAAGAAATACCCTGTCTTTGATGCCAGATTTTATAATCTGATACCCTTTCCTGCAACCGAGCTGTACGAATGGGTTAAAGAAAATAACTATTTTATCATTGATTCCGAGGAATATCTTAATAACAATTCGCATTGGGATTACACACCTGTTTTTGCAACACCAGAGTTTCCGCAGGAAAAACGTGTTAAAGCCTTAATGCTGGCGAGACAGGCAAGAAAAGAAATCAGGTATGAAGCAATGAAGAGAAAATTAAAGAAAGCCGGACCACTTTCCGGTATTATTGCCAGCCTTTATATTAATGACTGGTTTCAAACACAATTAATGCACAATGGCGTCTTACGTAAAAACCTGAAGCGCTTGTACACAAAAGTCTCTTGAGATTAACCTTAAATGAACCATGGACTGAGTATTGTGATGCTATTGGTTTTTCAAGAAATATCAGAAAAAGCTTTTGAATTTGAATAAGAAAGGTATCGACCACATATAGTGATATTACTTGACAAAAGTCTGAATTAGAAAAGAGAAAGTACAAAGAGAACATTTAATAAAGAGATGAGAATAAGGATGTTGATTAAAAATAGAATTATTAAATCATGAGTAAAAATTTATCGCAAATCATTACACAATATAAAGTTCAGGCTTTTTGGGATGTGCCTCTGAAATCCATAGATTATGTAAAGCATAGGGACTTTATTATTGGAAGGATTCTTCAATATGGAGGGCTTGAGGGAATTCAATGGATTTTCAGAAATTATGGCTCTCAATCAATAAAACAGGTGGTTATGAGTAACCGTTCTTTATCGATAAGAACTGCCCATTTTTGGGCTTTTTATTTTTCCATACCTATCTCAAGGATTCGATGTCTTTCAAAACAAACGCAGTTCCCAAAGAAGTGATAGATTTGTTGATGAATGTAAGGCCTGTTTTAGAAAAAATAGGAGGTACCTATCTAGCTGGTGGAACGGCATTATCTCTTTTCCTTGGTCATAGGGTTTCTATTGACCTTGATTTTTTTACTCCAAATGATTTTCTTGCAACTCCATTAATCGAAGATTTAACTCAGTTAGGTCCGTATGTTCCTATTGATGTTAAAAATAACTCTTTAGTTTGTAAAGTTAAAGAAGTTCAATTCAGTTTGTTCAATTACAGATACCCTTTGCTTTGTCCTTTAGAAAATTACTGCAATGTTTCTATAGCGTCTTTACGAGATATAGCAGCTATGAAAATAGGCGCAATTGGTGATAGAGGAGCACGGAAGGATTTCTATGATCTGTACGCGATACTGAATTATACTTCCATCAAAATAGAAAATATATTAAAGGATGTATGTGTAAAATTTTCCATACCAGAGGACAGTTTATACCATTATATCAAGGCACTCACATTTTTCGAAGATGGCAGAAACGAACCGGACATAAAGCCACTTGTAAAAATGAATATTGAGTGGGAAGATATTGAATTGTATTTCTCCAAATTGGCCCCGACATTGATCCACTTATGATTCATTAGAGTTTTCAAAATATTTATAAAAAAAGATTTGCCACAATAAGGCGCCCGCCTGAACGGAGAGGTCGGTCAGACAAAAGCCCCCCAGTGAAATTAAGTACATGTTTCACGGGGTAAACGCAGAGATCGCCACAAGAACGAAATCAGAGTTGTCTCCGACTCGTAGAGTCTATGACTCGGAGAGATATTTACCCTTTGCCTGCCCCATGGAATCAGTTGTTTCATGGGGGGTGGCTTAGTGTGAGCACTTCGAGGATAGAGCATGGTTTGCTGATTCACCCTGTTAAATGACTTGTGAGAAAATGTACTACACATATGTCTTGCTGAGCAAGAAGGATGGGAATTTCTATACTGGCTTCACAAAAGATCTCAAGTCAAGATTTGAGCAGCACAAGAGAGGTGAAGTAGGTTCAACCAGGAACCGGGGGACATTGGAATTGGTGTACTACGAAGCGTGTATTTCACAGCGCGATGCAACAAAACGCGAGAAATACCTGAAGACGCATCTTGGAAAGATGTTCCTGAGAAAGCGGCTCAAATCTTATTTAACAGGGTAAATTTTTGAGCGTCAAAACTGGAGGTCAGAAAGTACGTTTTATCAAATTGTAATTAACTTTGCGTATTTTGTGTTTCTTTGTGGCTGGAATTTTTTCAGGCAAAGCTCATCTCGGGAAGGTTTATTGATTGATGTTGTTTAATAAAATGAAAGTTGCTCTTGTACATGACTGGCTTACTGGTATGCGTGGCGGAGAGAAGGTTCTTGAAGTCTTCTGTGAACTTTTCCCGGATGCTCATCTATATACCCTGCTGCATAATAAAGGAAGCCTCTGCTACACTATAGAAAGTATGGACATCAGAACCTCTTTTATTCAAAAACTACCTTTTATTAGGGGGAAATATCGTCATCTCCTGCCAATATTTCCTGCCGCTATCGAACGGTTTGATTTAAGGGGATATGACCTTGTTCTGTCAAGCAGTCATTGTGTCGCAAAAGGTGTATTAACGGGTTCTGATACATTACACGTTTGTTATTGTTTTACACCCATGAGATATATTTGGGATTTATACAATTTATATTTTGGGAAGGAAAGAGCCGGTACAATTACAAGGCTATCTACTTCTCTTGTTTTAAATTATTTAAGGAAATGGGATGTGTCGAGCAGTAAACGTGTAAACAAATTTGTGGCTATTTCCAAATACATTGCCGATAGGATTAAAAGAAATTATGGAAGGGAGTCTGACATAATATTCCCACCGGTTGATTGTTCGTATTTTAAACCTAAACCAGCTAATGGGGATTTTTATTTAATGGTTTCACCTCTGGCTCCCAATAAACGTGTAGATATTGCTATTGAGTCATTCAATAAACTTGGCTTACCACTTAAGATAATAGGTTCCGGGCAGGAAGAAAGAAAACTACAAAGTATGGCAGGTAAAAATGTTGAACTTATGGGATGGCAGCCAGATGATGTGGTTAGAAATCACTACGTAAATTGTAAGGCATTGATATTTCCCGGGGTTGAAGACTTTGGTATAGTACCTCTGGAGGCGCAGGCATGTGGGAAACCCGTAATAGCTTATGCAAAGGGTGGCGCCCTGGAAACAATTGTTCCCTTAGATAAAGACAAGCTGAACATTAAAAGTCAAAATGGACAGTCAAATAATGCTACAGGTTTGTTTTTTTATGAGCAAACCCCGGAGTCCCTGGCACATGCTGTACACAGTTTTGAGGAAAGAAAAGATTTATTTGATAAACAGGTAATCAGGAAGAATGCCGAGTCTTTTGACAGGAAAATATTTAAAGACAATATTAAAAACTATATTGAAAAAAAATATCATGAGTTTAGATCAATCGCTTAAGGGCCAATAAGATCAGATGGTTCTTAAAGCGATCAAATACACACTCATAGAAATGGCAGCTACCTTGACGTTTAGAAATTTCAAAGTTTGTTTATAACGAACAAAATAAAACTTTAAAGAGTAAAATCCTCTGTCGGAGTTAAGTCTTTAGACTTTTAACTTATATGTTAAAAAAACATAGTAAATTCTTTGAAACGCTGGTACTGCTTATTGATTTAAGTACATTATCCGGTTCCTGGATATTGGCTTATTATCTGCGTTTTCATTTTCCTATTGTCCCGGTATATAAAGGTATACCTTCATTTTCTACATACCTCTCTCTTCTCATCATTATGCTTCCACTCTGGTATATTGTGTTTAAGACCTTTGGTCTTTACAGGCCGAGGAGGATTTCGTCTAAAGTTGCGGAGGTAATGGATATTGCCAGGGCAACTACAACTGCTACTTTAATCCTGGTCTCATTGACATTTTTTGTGAGAAGAGACGAGTTTTCAAGGCTTACTTTTCTATATTTCTTGATTATTTGTGTGATTGCCTTATGTGTTGAAAGAATACTTTTTCGCGAGTTTCTGAGGTTTATTAGAAAAAGAGGTTATAATTTAAGATATGCCTTGATTGTGGGGACTGGAAGTTTGGGACAGGGTGTTACGGATAGAGTACATAATCATCCGGAACTTGGAATCAAAATCAGAGGTTTTCTGAGTGAAGATAGTTCTCAGGTTAGTAACATGATTAAAGGTTTCAAAGTACTGGATACTTTTGAAAATATTCGAAGTGTTGTGACGAATCATAAGATTGATATGGTTTTTATAACGCTTTCTTTAAGCGCTCACGAGAAGTTAAAGTCGATTCTAAACGATATAGGTGATGAGATGGTTTCAGTTATGATAATTCCAGATTTGGTTGAGTTTGCTACCTTAAGGTGCGGTGTCGGAGAATTTGAAGGTATGCCCATAATCAGTTTAAGGGATACACCGCTATATGGCTGGAATATCGTGATCAAAAGGGCTACCGATATTGTGTTGTCATTAATCATGATATCAGTTACCGCACCTTTAATGCTTATTATCTCAATTCTCATAAAGGTGACGTCCGGGGGTACTGTATTTTACAGTCAGGAACGTATGGGTCTGGATGGAAAGATTTTTAATATGCTGAAATACAGGACGATGAAAATTGAGGCAGAAAAAGAAACCGGTCCCGTATGGGCAGCGAAGGATGATTCCCGCAGGACATTAATCGGCGCCTTTTTAAGAAAGACAAGTCTGGATGAACTCCCTCAATTCTTTAACGTGCTTAAAGGAGAGATGAGCATTGTTGGTCCAAGGCCTGAGAGACAATTCTTTATCCAGCAGTTTAGAGACAGGATTCCAAAGTATATGTTGAGACATAAGATGAAGGCCGGTATTACAGGTTGGGCGCAAATTAGCGGATGGAGAGGAAATACATCACTTGATAAAAGGATTGAGTATGATTTGTATTACATAGAAAACTGGAGCCTCAGATTTGATTTGGAAATAATGTGGTTGACTATCTGGAGGGGGCTTGTAAACAAACATGCATATTAATCGGGAGTAGAACGTACCCTCCTGCCTACCGCAGGCAGGTAAATTTTAGGGTTTTACCTGAGGATATTTTATGTATTTAGTTAATAATAAGAATTTGTTTATGGCGCAGGTCTCGGGAGCAGCCCTGCTCTTTCTGTAATTTCCGGAACTATTTCTTCCCACTCAACAGCCATGATGTGAATTCCTGAGACTCCTTCAATTTTGCGCACCCGCTCGATTATCTCAAGGCAAATGTTTATGCCTTCAGCCTGTTTCTTTTCCGCTCCTTCCAGGCGCTTTATTATCTCATCAGGAACATCCATACCGGGAACACTTTTCTTCATGTATTTAGCCATGCCTAAAGATCTAATGGGAGTAACGCCGGCTAAGATGAATACTTTCTTGTGTAATCCCATATCCCGCACCATGTTCATCCATTCCTCAAATTTTTTCACGTTATAGATAATTTGTGTTTGTATGAAATCAGCACCGGCTTTTATCTTCTTTGCAAGACGAATAGCTCTGAATTTGAAAGGATCAGCAAACGGGTTTTCGGCGGCTCCTAAAAACAACCTGGGCTCCGTTTTTATCTCTTCGCCTGACTGAAATCTCTTCTCGTCTCTCATTTTCCTGACTATGTCCAGAAACTGGATGGAGTCTACATCAAAAACACCCTTTGCATCCGGATGGTCTCCAAAGCATTGATGGTCCCCGGTCAAACATAGAAGATTCTTCATGCCCAGGGCTGCGGCTCCAAGTATATCACTCTGCATTGCGATCCTGTTTCTGTCTCTACATGTCATCTGAATAACCGGTTCCATCCCCATATTAAGAAGTATGGCTCCGCTTGCGATGCTGGAAAGGCGCACCATTGCCGTTTGGCAGTCGGTTATATTAAACGCGTCGGCATAGCCTTTTAAGATTTCTGCTTTCTTTTCAACAGCTTCACGGCTGGCGCCTCTGGGCGGCCCCAGTTCTGACGTAACAACAAACTCGCCTTTCCTGAGCAGTTTCTCCAGGTTACTTCCGGCTTTAAAGTTATTTGTATCATTATTTTCGCTCATAGTAATTTATTGTATTTGAGTTCCAAAATCTGCACTATATAGATTCCATTAATTATTCAAATTCCGTATCTCTTCTATCAATTGATTTGCTGTTTGCAAGAGACCATCTCCATCTTTGGTTGAGAGCGTATGACACTTAATCCTTTCCTTTTCTATGCCAATTGAAGACAGGAAATCCATTGCAGTTTTAGTTCTTTGCCCGGCCCAGGTATTACATGAATCTCCGAAATGGCACGAGTCATCACATGATGTAATTAAAACGCCATCCGCACCTTTTTCAAATGCCTCAAGTATTAATCTGGGGCTTAACTTTCCTATACTGAGCAGGTTTATTTGCTTGATGTTTTCCGGCAGCTTTTCTGAAGAGAGTGCTAAGTCCAGGTTATAACCGCAATAGAAGTTTATTATCAATGGTTCTGTGCTCCCTGCTTCTTTGAAAACTTCATCTAACCGAGCTTTACCCATATCCTCATAAGGGCCTTTAAACTCAATTGCCTTGGCTGGGCATTCCACAACACACATCCCGCATGATTGGCAATCATTATCAATATAAGCAAAATTTTCATCTTCTTTTATTTTTGGTATTTCAAACGGACAAACCCTGACACATGTTAAACATGCAATACAAATTTCTGGCGAGACAGAAGCTCCGTTTCCGCAGTTCATACAACGCATCGCTTCTCGTACTGCTATTTCTTCCGTAAAACCAAGTTCAACTTCATCGAAATTCCCGACCCTAGTATCCGGGTCAAGAGATGGCATTTCATCCCTTTCCTCTTTTTTTATTTTGTCTATCCTAGTCTCTTTCTCTGATAATTCGTCAATAGGTTTAACGTCTCTGAATTTATAGTCGGCCTCCGAAGATTTTCTGAGATAATTGTGGATTGATAATGCCGCTTTCTTACCATGCCCCAAGCCCATAGTAAGTGTCCCTCTGCCTAATACTATATCTCCACCCGCAAAAACACCCGGCATATCAGTGCTCAGGGTGTCGGCGTCTACGGCTATTGTGCCTCCTCTGGTAATTTGGATTTTCTCCTGCCCTTCAAGAAAGGACAGATCAGAGGCCTGGCCTATGGCCAGAATAATAGTATCTGCGTTTAATGTAGATTCACTGTCCTCATGAAATGTAGGATTGAATCTTCCCTGTCTGTCAAAAACAGATTTTACCTTAAGCGTTTCAAGACCTGTAACCTTACCATTTTTTCCTACAATTCTTTTTGGGCCTACTGAAGTATGAAGTATTGCCTTTTCCTGCAGCGTTTCTTCAATCTCGTAATCACTTGTTGGCATTTCGCTTCTGGACTCCAGGCATGCTATGTGGACTTCCTTTGGCCCAAGCCTTAAAGCCGTCCTTGCACAATCCATTGCCACCGCTCCGCCGCCAATGACAAGGACATTATTTCCCACCTTTGCATTGTCATGGCAGTTGGCGCTCTTAAGGAACGTAATAGCGTCCTGAACGCCATCTAAATCCGTACCCTCAATGGGTAATCGTCTGGTTACAGGCAAGCCCACGGCTATAAACGTAATCTCGTAACCTTTATTCTTTAAATCGCTGAATGAAATATCCTTGCCTACTGTCGTATTATATTTAATCTCAACACCAAGGTTCTTTATAAAGTTGATGTCTTTGTCCAGGAAATCTCTTGGCAGACGGTATGTCGGCACTCCCATACGAAGCATACCTCCGGGTCCGGAGTGAGTCTCAAAAATAGTACATTGATATCCAAGTAGTGACAGGTCTTTTGCGGCTGCAAGACCTGCCGGCCCGGCGCCAATGATTGCTATCTTTTCAGGATACTTGATTTCTGCCTGTAGATATGTGTCTTGTGTAGTTTCATGGAAATAGCCATCAGCAAGAAACCGTTTGAGCCATGCAATTGCTATAGGTTTGTCTATGCTGTTTCTTCGACATTCAGTTTCACACGGATGTGTGCATATGCGGCCGCATGCGGACGGCAATGCGTTTCTTTCTGCTACGACCTGCATCGCTTCAGAAAATCTACCCCTTGCAATCAATTGAACATAATCCCGTGCATCCTGCCGGATCGGACAGGCGACGATACACGGCGCTTCTTCATCAGTCTCGTATTTGTTTATCTTTGTTTTGTCACCAAAAACATCTGTCATTTACTCTTCACCTTTAAAATATTTTATATATAAATACTTTATGAGATCTTCTATCTTAAGAAGCCGACATTCTATTTTTCTAATCACATTATGTCAAGTGAAACTTGAGTTGGGCGGGTATAAGTTTATCAGTATACAGACGACTTCATTGTCATGACAAGGACAAGAGAAGAACTTCCTGCCGCCATATTATTTTTTGAAGAAGTCGTTGAGGGAAAACTTGGATTGAAGTTGAGTAAGGTTAAGACCGAAATGATCAACTTCTAATATCTTTGGCTTTCAGCTAGTCTTTAAAATTTAATCGTTTATTGAGGTGTTTCACTCTTGTTAATTCTAATATTCCATTGATAAATGTTAGTGGATGGGGCGGGTTGCCGGGTACATACAGATCTATATGGACTTCTTGTAGAAATTTCCTGTTAAGGGCCCTGCTTCCGGTGAAAATACCACCGCTGATAGCATCCGCTCCACATAACACCACAATTTTTGGTGAGGGTACCGCAGCGTTACATATCTGCACAGCCTCTGCCATGTTTTCCGTAATCGGTCCCGTAATCACAATACCGTCAGCATGTCTTGGTGACGCGACAAACTCGATTCCGAAACGTCCCATATCAAAATTAGGATTGCCGCATGCCACCAGTTCCAATTCACAACTATTATCACCTCCCGCAGAGATTTGTCTCAACTTTAACGACCTGGTGAAGAGACGTTTAATATCTTCTCTTATCATGTCAGGAACCAGTAAAATCCTTTCCTCTTCACCTTCTCTAACCACTAGTTTTTTACTGTCATTCGTGGCCATTATGTGAGAGTTTGTAAATCTTATTTTTTCAGGAAAGGCGAATTCACATTCACCACAAAACAGGCATTTCCCCAGATTAATTGAAACCGGATTGTCTGAAATAGCTCCTGTAGGGCATAATTCCATCAACGCTTTCGTATCTGCATCTGTACTGCTAATGACCGGCCTGCCCCTGAACGGGGCTGGTACCTGTGACCTGGTTAAGTCAGGAATGTATTGTTTACCGTGATGGGCTAATATTTGAGCTTCTTTAATCATAGATCATGTCCGCAATAACTGAGGTTGTAACTTTTATTGTTTATTGGAAAATCCGATATTTCAAGACCACGCAGTGAAAGTTCAAGCGCCTTCCAATTGTGCATAGAGGGATCCTTAACCTTGTAATGAATTATATTTCCCTCCTCATCCGTAACCGCACTGTGACATATCTCGCCCCGCCACCCCTCAACCATAGAGACTGTTATTGATGATGGATAAAGGTGAAGATTAGCTTCGGGAACAGGCGGAGTAGTTTCAGAAAGAAAAAACTGTTCATTATCCAAAATCCTTCTTATGTAATTAATTGATTCTTCTATTTCCAATCTGCGCAAATAATACCGGGCGTACACATCTCCTTTTTCAAGCATAACCGGAACGTAGGAAATGACACGGAAAGCTGCAAACGGATGACTGTGCCTGATATCCCTCTTCACTCCGGACGTCCTCGCCGCCATCCCGACTGCTCCAATGAGCCTGGCCTGTTTGTTGGTTACCATACCAATATTATCAAACCTGTTTTCTACACTTAGCAGCGAATACGCCTTATCAGCCATCTCTTTAAAACGCCATTCAAAATCATCCAATAATTTCCGGAGCTTTTGGATAAGCACATTAGTTAAGGAATAATGGCTGCCTCCTGTGCGTATCAATCCTTTGCCAAACCGATTACCACACCATTCCTGTGTGAAATTGATAATCGGCGTTCTCAATGCGCCGAAAACCGCTGCGCCCAACTGATAGGCAACATCGGTACACAGAGCGCTTATGTCGCCGGTATGCACCGCAATTCGTTCAAGTTCAAGCGCTATGGAGCGCTCCGCATCTAAACGGCTATCTGTCGATATACCGGATAATCCCTCCATTACCTGCGCAAATGCAAGTGTGTGGCCGATGGTTGTATCTCCGGTAATGCTTTCTGCCAGCATGGTTCTTTGCAGCAGTTTTGGTTTCTCGAGGAAAAGGCGTTCGACTCCCCTGTGCTGCCAGCCAAGCTGAATTTCAAGATGTAATACCATTTCTCCATTACACGTAAATCGAAAATATCCCGGTTCTATCACACCGGCATGAATAGGACCCACGCCAACTTCGTGCAGCTCTTCACTCTTTATCCTATAAAAGGGATAATCATGCATAGCTATGATCCTGTTATATCTGTTATGTGAAAACCTTACCGGTTTCATCCAGGGGTGGCCTTCAAATTTAACACCGAAATTTTCCCATAGTTCACGTTCGAAAATATGTAATGCACCAACGCGCCTGGTAAGAGACTCCAGTTCCCCGGGACCTTTCCCGGAAGGCAGTATATGAGATAGCAGAGAAACAGACTGTGCACTATCGTCAGCAAGGCAACAGATGAATTTCAGGTTATCATTATCGGGATATGCGTAGTAATTGACGCAATGGACGTCTTCAGCGTTCAGCAATCTCAAGACCACAGCATAAAATTCCCGGTACTCAAGCACGGGAATTTCAGAAAGACTGACAGATTGTCCATTCTTTATTTTCAAGGTATTTTCTATCTTTCTAGTCATCGCCGTTATTGTAATACCGCCGTAGCCCCTTTTATTAAATCTGAAAGGAATTCCGGAGGGTTTACGCCAAGATAAATGATTAATCCGAAAAGAACAAATTGTGAAACGGTTTCACTGGTATTAACTTTAACTGATTGAGGTGTTGTAAATCCGTCTCCATTGTAGTAAAGCAGGTGCAGAACATTCTTTCCAATGACGAACATGATGACGGTAAGCAGAAACAGGGCTGCAATGGCAATATAGTAATTGTCGCCTGCGAACAATGATTTAAACACCATAAACTCAGATACGAAAAGACCGGAAGGGGGTATGGCGGTGACGCAGATAAATGTCAGTATGACTACTATCGCCCCAACAGGATTCAGTTTCATGTAATTGCCGCAATCTTTAATTAAATAGCTGTTGTAAACACTATAAACCTGGCCTATC
>ERZ1292630.4697-Hain-H41-02um-R3-4697-length-11485-cov-7_pt1 | contig 11485 bp, 2 predicted proteins | sample MGYA00564408_ERZ1292630 | MGnify/ENA primary metagenome ERZ1292630 (study PRJEB36523, sample SAMEA6512641) | groundwater metagenome | collected 2019-01-08 | study: AquaDiva: Metagenomics assemblies of 32 groundwater samples | reverse complement strand
GCCTTTGATGTGACGTGCCCCCCCCCTGCCGAGGCTCCCTGAAGACGGGCGACGCGGTTGGCGTGATCGCGTCGCCCCTCTTCCTGGATGGCGACGCCACTTCCGTCATCCTCGAAGCGGCTGCCGAGCGACTCTTTGTCCTCAGCGCCGCCGCTAAACGGATCGTCCCGAGACCTGTCAGCGCCAGGAGAGGCAAACTGTCCGGCGGCACCTGGGGCCAAGGGCGCAGCCATGAGTGGGGCAGCAGGAGGAGGAGATGGCCAGCCGGCAGCATTCCGCAGCGCCCCGGTCGCGGTCATAGCGGGCGTCGCGGATGACCCACGATAACCCACAGACCGAGAAGTAGGCCCGCTGTCGGCTCCCATCACCGTAGTGCTGCCGAATTCAAATTGCCCGGCCGAATCGCCCGGGATGCGCGCACCGCCATCGGAACGCGAAGTGACGGTCACGGATGGCGACACAAGCCGTGACGCTCCTTGCGGCGGCGGTGATGCCCTTTGCTGCTGGTGACGCAAGCGCCGCTGCAGCAGGTCGTTTCCCTGGTGACTCGTGTTCGAGCCCTGGGAATGGGCCATAATAACGCAACGCACACAAATCGCAACAACTGAGTGCCGAACGAACCAACCACACGAAAAGACAAGCGACAGAATTTTCCTACCACAGCAATCCAGTTCCAATTCATTGATACACTTATCGGCGGAGAAATGAGAGGAGAGATGGGACCCTCCGCTGTTAACTATCAGCGCGCATCGCCTCCTGCGTTCGCATCAATTGCTTGGCCGACGGCGACGAGGTCCTCTGCGCTGTCATCGGACGAGATAGGAGGTTGTGATAGCACCTCGCTGGGTTCCCGCAGCCACGAATGTTGGTGACGCCGCCGCCGCCGATTTCGCCCACCGCCGCCGGTGGAACGACTGCTCGATGCCTGGCAGCTTTCATCGCCATCGATAAACAACACAACTTTCGCGGTTGTAACGGACCGCTTGAAGGCCGCGGGACTCAACGGCAAGGCACCTGGCCGATGAACCGAGGAGCGGCGGCTTTGGGCGTCCAGTTGCTGCTGCACCGCTTCGGCAAGCGTCGGCACGAGCGCGGCGGCCCAGGCCGCATGGTTGATCGCGCGGCGTGTGGCGGCTGGGCCGTCTCGGGGAGCGACGGCGAGCAGCGGATCTCTGGCGGGGTTCCCTTTCGCGGCCGCAGAAGGTTGATGTGTCGGGTTCTCCACGGTCGACGGAAACACATAAAATTTGATCGTCTCAAATGTCATCTTCTCCGACACGACAACGCCCTCCACGTCGGCCAACGTGACGTCGCTGAGATCTCCGCGCCACCTCCGACGACGGCCGGACGTCTCTGCGGCGCCAGCTACATTCACCACGATGCGGATGGCTTCGCCGAGACTGGCTCCGTCCCTCGTCGGCATCACCGCGCCCACTCCGCCTAGCGGAGTCACCGCCGCAGCATGATTGCCCACCTTCCGTGGACGCTCGACACGACCATCAAACCCCGTGCACACCTCCGGCGGTTCCGCTCGTTGCCGTCGCAGAAACACTTGGTCACAGTAGTGCCGCAGCGGCGTCGACGACAGATGCATCGCCACCACCTCCGCGACGAGGAGGGCCACGTGGTGCCACGCCATCGACAGCCATGTGGGTCCACCGCCGCCGCCGTCGCCGTTTACCATCTGAATGGGCGGAACGGTGTTTACGTTGATCGATTCCACAGGTGGCGGCGATGGTGAGGAGGACCCCATTGACGAGGGAGGGGGCGCCGACGGCACCTCCGACTCCTCCGCCGCGCGCTGCATTTGCATCACTAGGTTCGTGGACCACGACTTTGTCGCCTCGGCGATTCTATCCATCAACGCCACGTGATCGGCCCACGCCGCTGGAGGGGCCGCCCCTTTGCCGCCGGCTACCACCACACCGCTTGTGGCGGACCCAGCCGTCGCGGCACGCCGGCTAATGACGGGGGGCGACAGCTCGGACCAGATCAGAGGTGCGCGAACGAGAGCGTCGAACCAATAGACGCACGCGGTCAGCATGGCGGGGGTCGCGTTCCGGTCCTGCATGGCAGCGACGAGGTGGGGCCGCATGCGCATGACGATGGAGAAATAAGCGCTCAGCAACGCGACCGGCGGAGGTGACGCCAGCGGCTCGTCGCCCCCTCCTCGCTCCACCCCGCGCGACCCCGCGCTGCGTGGTTGAAACGAGGACCGTGGCGAGAAGGGCCCAGGTGAAAGGAACGCCACCATGGGAGCGATCGCGATCCTCCCACTGTAGTGCGTCACGGAGGCGATGAGCGCTGTCAACGCGGCCCGCAGGTGACTGTCCGAGTAGGGATGCGCCTCGCGGCCGCCCGGTGGTGCGGCGCTCAGGAGGGGGAGGGCAGCGACATTGCTCTCGGCGGCCGCACCTGCCCTTGACGGGGCACCGCCGAGGGACGTTGGGATCGGGGCGGCAAAAAGGGGCGCCGCGCCGCGTGGATCGATCGCCAGGGCAGCCGCCACGATCTCCGATGCCGTGGACGCGCACTCAAAGTACTCTTGCAACCCGCCGCCACCGCCTCGTTCGGCGATGCTGGAGGATGATGCGGCGCCCCGGTCGCCCCCCACCCCGGCTAGCCCTCCGGATCCACCGGCGGTCAGTTTTTCGCCGAAACGGGAGAAGGCGTAGTCGACCAACTGGATGACACACGAGAGGCCGAGCCACGGGCATGGTTGAGGCCGCGCGTCCACGTCCGCGGCCTCGGTGGCGGCGCGAGTGGAAGGAGGGGGATGCTGCAGCAACAAGTCCAATTGCGCCCGCAGCAGCGCGACGCAGGCATTGAGCGTTTTGAACATCTGCGACGGCGTGCCGGTTTCGGCCGTGCACGAGACGACAGATGACAAGGTGCAAGCTGCCGCGCAGCAATACACCCCCGCCCATTCGGCGTGACTGCCACCCCTCGGCACGGGCCACAGCAGCACTTGCGCGACATGCTCGAACACGGCGGTGGGCCTCGCACCGGTCATGGGCACCGTGCGCACGGCGGCGCCGACACACCGCAGAATGGTTTGAAGCACTCGAGGGGACTTGGAAGGGTCGAGGGACGCGAGAAGACTCTGACAGACGGTGAAGCCGACGCCATGACGCCGCTGCAGTGCCGCCACGACGGCCCTCGTCGACGTCACGGCGAAGCGGGGCGTTTCGAATCCGCCTTGGGCCTCCAGGACGAGGAGCATCGACGACTGCATTCTGGCGAGGGACGCGCTAGGGGCACACGCCACGATGGACTCGATCGCGCGGAGCGACGCCCGCTGGAACGCGGTGTCTTTGGACGTCGCGTCCAACGGCAGCACGATGCTTCGAATCGGTTCCGCGGACATAGTCGGAGCCGCCCCTCCACCGCCGTGGCTGTCGGAGACCCGCATCGACGCTTCCTCCACGTCATCCTCGCTGTCATCTCCGCCGAAATGGGAAGTTTGAACACTCATCGTTTCAGCCGCTGACCCGCGCGCGGCGTACGGGCACTCGCCCAGCTCGATGAAATCGCCAAGGCTAATGCCATCCCAGCTTCGGAGGACCGAACTCAAAAGTTGCTGCACCGCGGTCCCACCGTAGCGAGACGACGCGTCCGGAGACGGTCCCGTGGCGCCCCGTGACGACCGACGTAGGCGTGATGAACGAAGGATGCGTCGCCGCCGTGCACCTCCCATACCAGCGGCTGCCTCCTCATCGGCGGAAACATCCGACGGCGTGTCGGACGTTGTATCCGTTTCCGCTACGGTGGCGTCCAGTCGTCGAGCGACTAGCAGCGGCGCGCTGCCTCCAATCCGGTAGGGCGACTTGCAGAGCGAGAGGTACCCCTGCAAGACGGTCACGAGGAGGTCGTCGGAACCGTCAGGACCGCAACCAACCAGACTCGCTGTCACGTTGCCAATCGCCACGAGGCTGGCGTACCGCACGTGCAACGCGTCGATGCTCGTTGTGTTGATGCCTTCCGTGCACATGCCCGAGAGGCACGCGATAAGGTTCGCGGAATGCCCGGCGACGACCCGTCTCCAGCTTTGCTCGGAACCAGCGGCCACGCCGCCGAACCCACCAGGGCCACTGCCCCCTTGAACGGCCTGTGTCGTGTCAACGAGCTGCAGCGTCAAAATTGAAATTAGATCTGCCCCCGCGATGCGCAGCTCCGAGTCCCGCAGCGCCAGGAGCCCTAAGCTCATGTCCACTACGCTGGGAACGTAGAAGTCAATGAGGTCGACGGAGTGCGCCCCGGGGCCCGCCACGACGCCGGCCGCTTTGCTCACTCCCTCGAGCAACTCGCGCAAAATGAAGACCGTGTGCTGCACACGGCGGACTGCATGGCCGGCGATGGCCCCGTCCAGCAGCTTCTTAAGTTTTCGGCACACGCGTGGAATGCGCTCGGGATTGTGCAGGATGTAGACGTTGAGACGGCCGATGGCGTCCCTCGGCACAAGGTCGACGGCGGCGTCCTCGTCCTTCGGGTAGCACGCGTTGACGAGCCGCTTGAACCGCAGCTCCTGCTTGCAGGAACAACAGCCGCCCATGTCTACGGTATGTGGATGGCCTCTCTAGCTCCGATTGGTTGGGATTGTGGTGTGTGGGGCCCTGGATTGGCGTTCTTTGAATGGGAGGGGATAGGCCGCTCCACACTGTACTTTCATTCCGAGTCCTCGTCACACCTGCGCCATGATAAAGTATCATTACAGTCAGACCGCAAAGGTCGTTCTGCTGCTACCCCCACCCGGCCACCCCTCGTGTCAACCCCTAACCCTCCCAATAACGATGGAGGGCGTGATCGATGATCCCGACGAGCTCCGCTGCCGGAAGCCAGAAGCTCTCCTGCCACTTGGCGACCGGGTCGAGCGGCGGAGTCCGCGTGCGCGTCACCAGATAGCGAACCCCCGTGACTGGGTGGCTCAGCAAGGCCAGGCGCTCGATCACTGTCTGCTCGTGATAGTTGAGACGCCGCGAGGCAACGTGCACCGCGAGGGGCGATGGCCGCATCCCGGACGGCGGGCCGTGAGAGGCGGATGGCGGCTCTCCCAAGTGAACGATGTGAAGCAGTCCCGCGCCGTGAATAGCGATCAGAATGTCCGTGTCGCGCATCAGGCGCAGCTGCTCCGGGTACGTGAGGCCGTCACAACAAAGCCGCAGCGTCACATTGCGGCGGTAAAACAGGGCCGCCGTGAAGGCTGCGCTATTCAGTAGCTGCCGCGTGCCCTTGCGATGGATGTACGTCACGCGGACCGGCAGCACTGACAGCGGCGGGGGGTCCGCCGCTCCTGCTGCCGAATGCCGGGGGGTCTGCTGCCGGCCAACGCCTTCCTCCGCGAAGGGCCTTCGTGGCTTGGTCTGATCTCGCCGCCCCCAAGGTCCCCCTCGGATGGCTCCCTCTCCGAGATCGCCCTTCGAGGACGACGGAGGATGGCTCAACCCAAATCGAAGGAGGTCGACCACACGGTGTTCGGCATAGAGCCACACGGCGTCCAGCTCGGCCGCGAATACGCGCCTGGGCCGACCCCAAACGACGTGATTGCGTGACGTGTCGACGCAAATTTGCGTCGCCGTGGGCCGGCCAAGTGCGTCCCGTTGGCTATCTGGCTTGGCCGAGGCGCCATCTTCCGCAAACGACACTGGGGCGCTTGCTAATGTGGTGATGGAGTCGAAGAACCGCTGCGCGACGTGGTGAAAGGCGGGAAGCGCGGCCTTTCGCACGACGGGGGCGCCATAAATATCGAACTTCCCTGCTCCTGGAGGCACGTCGAATCGTCGAGTCGGTAACAGGACCAGATGCACACCAACGGAGCGGTTGGCGGGTGGCGGCGAGGCGGAAGGGGTACGGCTCGCGGCGACTAGGTCCATCACCTGTGCCACTGCGAGGAGGAGCGGGAAGATGTTGTCGTTGTGCGTGTGGTAGATGTTGTCCAGCACCCAAGGATAGTGAATGACCACGAAGGCGGGCGGCGAGGTCGTTGCGGCATCGGGCGCCGCGCTGATTGGCGTCGTCGCCCCCACCCAGGTCGAGCAGCATCTCCCAGGATGAGGAGGCGTCCCCCCTTTCTCGGGAGGGGGCGTCGTCGTGGTCAAGGACGCGTCGCTCACCATGTCGCAGCTGCCAGGCGGCGCTGCCGCTGCTGGTAGGTACGGTGCGTAATCGACATACCACGGCGTGTGACGCCCCGCCGCAGAATCACGCTTGTTTGGTGGTGCAAAGGCCGACGAAGGAGCGACCGCCGCCGGCCCTAAGAGTGAAGCCACAAGGGCCTCCCCACGCATAGTGGTGGTTGAATGCCACGGGACTCCGCGACTGTTGGCGTCAGAAGAAGCGTCCCCCGAATTCTTTGCCTCGTCGATATCCGTCGGTTCAACACCGCCGTTGTCGGCACCATCCGCCGCCGCTGGGGGGCCACCTTTTCCTAACCCAGCGGATGAAACGGACTCAAACCAGCGTACGAGCGCCACAACATCACGCCTCAGAATGGCAGACGTGCGGATATTGTCCACCGCATCGACTGGAGCCGGCTGCTCGAATCGCTTCTGAATCGGTCCAGCCGCCGTGCCCCGACCAAATACCACCAGCCGACCGATGTCAACAAACCGGTCGGTATTTTCCTCTCGGTAACCCCAGCGAACTTTGTGCCGCGAAACATTCGGCTGTAGCGCGGTCAAGAGGCCGGCCAGCACCAACCGCTTCAGCTTGCGAATCGCGCTTCGTTTCCGCTTCAGCATTCTCGGCGCGAAGGCGTCTGGCGGGCCGCCGTCGTCCTCCCCCGCCTCGTACCCTTCAAGTGCTGAGCCCCGGGCCAGCGCTTGCTCGATCAATGCCACCTCATCGCGCAGCGCATCGTTGAGCCGGTCGGCCGCGCCGACATCCCCTGGGAGGACCAGCGTGCGTGACAACCACTCGCGGACGGCGCGAACGGCCATGAGACCACCTTTGCCACCGCTAGCGGCTACGAAGACACCGACGTCAAGGAAGTATCGCCGCGAGCGAGACAACACGGCGGCCACCGGCGGAGGTGCGTGCAACGGTGCCCCCCCGTCCTGGGCGACGACCTCGACGGAGGTGGGCGGCGGCGGCCGGTAGTGACGAACGGCGAACGACACCACCACGACTGGGGCACCCCGGGGGGCATCGCCGCCCGACTGGGATCGAATTGGACTGGACTCCGTGGCGCCACCTCCTCCTTGACAGCGCAGCATGGTAAAATCCGGATCGTACGGGGTGCGTGTCGCCAGGCGGCTCCACTCGCACCCCCCGGGTGACTCATCGACCGACGCAGCTTGGACATGAGGCTTCGTCGGATAGTTTGTGTCGCTTCCGTTGGCGACCAAAGACGCCGTCACTCCCCCGTTCAGAGGGGCGGTGTTGGTGTGGTCGTCATTGCGTTGTGTTGCGTCGGAGGCGTGATGCACCCCCCGCATGGCCAGCGCGATCTCGATGGCCAACTCCGCGGCATCCTTCGCATCCAACCGACTGCGGCGCGCCATCAACGAACCGTAATCGCGGAGCCCCGCGGCAGTTGCCTCCTTCACCGCGGAACGGGGCACCGCCTCGGCGATGGCGGCCGCAATCGAGGCCGCATCTTCGGCACGCAGTCCCGGAGCTTGACCCACCGGCGCCCATTGTTGACTGTCGTCGGCTGGCCGGTGCCACAGCAGCGCCATACTGGCCTCGTGACCTCCGCACGATAGCCACGCGCGCTCCAGCCGGTCGTGGTCCCGCTGACCTAGCTCAGGCGGTGTCAACACCAAGAGCACGCGACGGCGGAAGGAGGGACGGTCGCGAGCCGCTGCCTCGGCCATCCCACAGGCCCCCAGCGTGGTCGCCACGTCCCCGAGCGGCATGACGCCCACGTGATGGCTCTGCCCGACGGCGATCCAACGTTGGCGCAGCGCCGCAGCGGCCGTCGTCGCAAGAATGTCACCTGCGTTGGTCGGTGGGAGCGCAAGCCGGCGGCGCAGATACGACGAGACGTTACCTCGATGGACGACGACGGCTCCTTCTAGCCAGTCGAGTAACTGCCCAAGCCACCTACTACCCGCGGCCGTCGGAAGGTCCACTGCCGCGCTCTGCGCGAAGGTCCACTTCAGTTGAGGTGGGGGCGGTGGGTGCGTTGCAGAGGACCGCGAGGGAGCAAAATGACCCCGCGATGAGGGTCTGGAACCCATCCGCGTTAGCTCCAACCGCAGCAGCCGACGCGCACTGCGAGCATCGGCGAAAAACGTTCGCGGCAGAAATGCCACCGCCACCGCCGATGGAGACGGCCCCCCCGGACGCCGCGCCATCCCCGCGGCTGGATCACGGCCCCCCTCAACTTGCGGGTGCCAACGGACGGAAGCTGAGAACGACGGTGGCACCGCTGGGAAATCATACTCCAGGGATGGCTGCTCGACATTGAGGTGGGCCCCGATCCAGAGGACGCCACCGCTGCTCAGGGACTCATCAGCGTCCTTCGACGTCAGGCCCAGCCACGCGGTCACGTTACAGGGGCGGCCGGCAACAGGCGCATCGTCATGGCCGATCGGCGTGTCAACTGCGTGGCTATTGGTGCGATGTTCCTGCCAGCTGGAGCACCACAGGGGCAGCGCGGCTATGGCGGACCTCGATCGACCCGCTACCACCTGGAAACCACCTACCGACCGCAAAAGTAGCGCGTCGAGAACGGCGGCTGCCTTCGTGGGCGGCACCAATCCACGAAACCAGACGTGCTGTGTCCGCACATCTTCATCACCCGCGGCTCCACGGGTCTGCCTCTCGGTCATCCCCACCGCCGTGCGATTGACCGAGTGCTCCGCCAGCGTTTGGATGAGGCCATCGCACTCATCGGCAGAACCGAGGGCCCCTCGGAGCGCCCCTTGGGCGGAACACGCGCCGGCGCGGTCAGTAAGGACGCCGCAACGCTCCGTGTCATCCGCAGCACCATCATCATTGGCCCTCCGTACGTCGTCGTCGTCGTCGTCGTCTGCCCCCTCCGCCGTGAGCACCGTCCCCGTGACGCGGCGGATCCTTCCGTGCCGTGCCCACCGGAGCCACTCGGCGCCTAGTCGAGTGCGATCGACCAACCTGACACCACCCGACGCGGCTCGCATACGAACCGCGCTCGGGGCGGACGACGACTGTCCAGACACACACTCTGCGACCTCGTTCGACATGCCTTGGTATGGGGGATGCTCGTGAGGTGACAATTGCTTGAGAGTCGACGGATAGAACGCCGTCGCGACTTTGGTGGGAGGACCCACCGCTGCTGGGCCGCCGCTGCGCAACTCGAGCAGCGACAACAGCACGGCGGCTGGCGGTGGGGACCGGGGGAACCTCGTTGGAGAACCGCCCACCGCTTTCGAGAACTCAACGCAATGCTCCGCTCCGGCTGCTTCCGCTCGATCCCACTCCGAGGAGGGAGTGAGGCGACCGCCACTCGCCACGCCGTCGGACGCTACGGTGGTGGGTTCGTTCGCCATCCTAGCGTTCGTGATCAGCGCCTCAACAGCCGCCGCGGCATCGAGCCACCAGTGCCGGAGAAGCACCCGGTGGGGCTCTCTCAGCGGGCGCCGGCGGCCCACTTTCTGGCGAGCGCGCGGCTTCGCGGCCCCAGCGTCCGAGACGTCGAGTGCCACATCAACGAGCGCCGCGCGTCCGTGCGCCAGTGCGTCGTCGAGTGAGGTCGGGAGAAGAACATCGCCGCACGCCGCGTACTCATTTTCACCCGTGCGCTCATCTCGCCGTTCGAGGCGGGCACGGCGGGTGCCTTGTTCTTGGCCAGGTTCATCCAGCAGTAGATAAATATCCACCACCTTCGGATTCCGTGAGGGGGCGTCGGGATACTTGCGACGCCAGTGCGCGGCGACCGCGATGGCGCAGCGCAGCCATTGCCTTGGAGAGGATGCCAACCACAACTCGGCGGAAGGAGGCGCCCCACGCTCCTTCGCGGACAAACGACGTCGTGGCATATCCGTCACACTGCTCCCATGAGCGGCGCTTGCGACCTCCTCGTCGACCCAAGGCCGCTGCTCCTCAGACTTCAAACGCAGAATGCTATCCCACGTTTGATGGTTGACGCGCACGACTTCGGGATCACCAAGGCCGAACGCTAGCGGCCGCAACGGCGACGACGGCGATGCGGCCGCGGCGCCAAGTGGCTCCTCCGATGGCGGGGCAGCCAGCGAGTCGAGGGCACGTTGCAAACTTTTGTCGAAGCTCACCTGTGGGTGGAACGTGGTCAGACCCCCGCCGGCTCGAGTCGTAGCTGCTTTCACGCTTGCGTCTTCACGACGACTTCTTTGTGGCACTGGTAACAGCATCGTCAGCTCGGCGCCACCCCCTCGATGCTGCCAGTCGCTGTCAACAGACGCCGCCGCGTGAGGGACCACCGAAACGAGGGCGGCGACGAGATCCTCCATCGTCACCGCGTGCGTTAACGGCCGTTGATGCGCCGCGGCGGCGGCCATTTTGGACCCCGCCACCCGTCGCAGCCTCCTTGTCGATGGCGAAGTCGCGGCCGCCTCGTCGCGCAGCGGTGGCCGCTCCCTCGTGATGTCCATGCGGCGGGCGGCGGCCACCGGCCCATCCCCGGGCAACCGCCCAATCGCCTCGCCTTCGTCTAGTCCGGCGGTGCCAACCTCACGTACGGTGAAATTGCCAATGTAGGACACCCGCCAGATCTGGGGCAACACCACTCTCTCAATATTTTTCGGTGCAGCCGCCGATGCGTCACTCTGAGTGTCGAACACAAGGCGTTCACGAAGGTGGCGCGGCGGCTGATCAAGAGGTGGGTTCGCTGAGCGATCGGCCGCGCCCTTCATTGGCCGCCGCGCCGAGTCGTGGGTGTGTTGCTTCGCACCTGTTTTCGCGACGGAAAACCCGTGAAGTCGCTGCGACATTGCAGGCTTGCGCAGCCGCGATGGGAACAGTCGCGTCCTCGTTGCAGTCAGCAACACGAACGCCAGGAAGATGACGACGACCGCCACCCTTGCGCGGAGCGACAGCAACCGTCGCCATCGCGGCAGAGACTTCATCCATAGCGGAAGCGACGACATGACGTGCATTGTATCCCCCGATCAGCCGCAACAACACTCGAGGAGCGACCGAAAAAGATCGTTCGAAGTAACGCAATCATTGCGATTGCCGTCACCTCCTCCTGCCAAAGAAAAAAAAGGCTAACAACGCAGAATGCTTTTCTTGGCCACACCACGCCGCCCTCGCGTCCCTTCCTAACGGACGTCAGTAACAGCACCGCACAACACCACACCTCCACTGTACTGGTGGTGAACGATTCGTAGCGGCCAAGAGAAACATTTTGGGCCGGAAGGAAGGAAGGTAACGGCGGAGTGTGGTACATACGACGAACGTCGCCCGGGAGGGCGCAAAGGACGGAGGAAGAAAGGAAGGGAACGAGAAGGGCCTGTAGCATCCGCGCGAGCAAAAGGAAGAATCAGCGAGGGGGGGGGGGGGGGGGGGGGGGGGGGGGGGGGGGGGG
>ERZ1292630.4693-Hain-H41-02um-R3-4693-length-11489-cov-4_pt1 | contig 11489 bp, 12 predicted proteins | sample MGYA00564408_ERZ1292630 | MGnify/ENA primary metagenome ERZ1292630 (study PRJEB36523, sample SAMEA6512641) | groundwater metagenome | collected 2019-01-08 | study: AquaDiva: Metagenomics assemblies of 32 groundwater samples | reverse complement strand
GATCGGCTTCGCCATTCCGGCGGAGCGCGCCCAGCGCGTGGTCGACGACCTGCTTCGTTTCGGCGAGCTCCAGCCGCTCTGGCTCGGGATGCGCCTGTTGGCGGTCGATCCCGAGACCGCGGCGCGCGAAGGGCTGCCGGCCACCAAGGGAGTGCTGATCGATCGTGTCGATGACGGCTCGCCGGCGGCGCGGGCCGGCGTCCTGGCGGGAGATCTCCTGGTGGCGATCGAGGATCGTGCGGTGGCGGCGCGCGAGGACGTCTCGACGGCCTACTACTCGGTGATACCTGGAACGCCGCGTCTGCTCGAGATCCGGCGCGGCAAGGCGACGGTGAAGTTCGCGGTGGCGGCGATCCGCCCGCCGCCGGGCATGGGCTTGAAGCTCCTCGAGCGTTCGGTCGGGATTCAAGTGGCGTTCGAGCGCGGTCGGCTCCTGATGACCGCGGTCGCGCGCGGCTCGGCCGCCGAACGGCGCGGGCTTGAGCCGGGCGACATCGTGCTGCAGGCGAACGGCCACGACGTCGCCGACCCCGAAGCGCTGGGACGAGAGGTGTTGCGCGGCTTCGACCGCGGCGGCGTCCTGCTCGTCGTCCAGCGCGGCCGCTACGCCTACAACCTGAACTTTCCGCTTTAGCGATCCATCTATCGCTCAGTCGAGGTCGAAGGGGCGGCGGGGCGGGGTGTCGGGCTCTTCCTCGGCGCGCTTCAAGGCCTCGCGGAACTTCTCCTCGAGGATGCGGTCCTTGTCGGCGAACGCCGCCTTCTCGCGCTCGAAGAGCTCTTCGGCGCGCGCCTTGCCGGCGTCGAGCTCGGCGAACAGAGAATCGAAGTCTTTGCCGCCCGCCAGCGGCTCCTTGGGTCTGCGATGCGAGAGGATGGCGCCGGTCGCGGCGTCGACGACGAGCTCGGACTGACAGTCCGGGCAGCGCACGGTAAGCTTCCGGGTGGTCGTCATCGCTCGATCGCGAGGGAATCCTACTTGTCTTTGCCGCCGTTCGACATCGCGCGCTCGCTCGTCCGCCACCGCGGGCTGCTGCGGGCGTTGACGGAGCGCGAGCTCAAGGCGCGCTATCGCGGCTCGCTTCTGGGCTTCCTCTGGTCGCTCGCGCAGCCGCTCCTCCTCCTGGGCGTCTACACCTTCGTCTTCAGCCTGGTCTTCCAGCCACGCGCGCCGGGCGCCGAGCCGTACGCGCTCTTCCTGGTCTGCGGTCTCTTTCCCTGGATCTGGCTGGCGACCGCGCTCACCGAGGGCACCACCTCGCTGGTGGCCTCGGCCGGCCTCATTCGGCGGGCGGTCTTTCCGGCCGAGCTTCTGCCCGTCATTCCGGTGCTCGCCAACCTCGTGCATCTGCTGTTCGCGCTGCCGGTGGTGGCGCTCGGTATCGCGCTGGCGCGGGCGCAAGGCGATCCGGTCGGCGGCCTCGGGGCGTTCGCCTTCCCGGCGATCGTGGCGCTCCAGCTGCCGGCGATCGCCGGCCTGGCGCTCGCGCTCGCGGCGCTCCACGCCCATTTCAAGGACGTCAAGGATCTCCTGGCGAGCCTCCTGACCCTCGGCTTCTTCCTCACCCCCGTCCTCTACCCGATCGCCGCGATCTCGATTCCGGCGCTCGCCAGGCTGGTGCGCTTGAACCCCGCCACACCGTTCACGCTCGCCTACCAGCAGGCGCTGTTCGCCGGGCGATTCCCGGAACCGCGCCTCTGGCTCGAGATGGCGGTGGTGGCGTTGGTCTTCTGGTGCGTCGGCACGACGCTCTTCGAACGCCTGCGCGAGACGCTCGTGGAGGCGCTGTGAGGAACGGCGCCGGGGCGGGTCGCCCGCTGGCATCGGCGGAAATGGCGGTCGAGGCCCGCGCGCTCTCCAAGGTTTATCGTCGCGCCTCTCCGGGTTTCCAGATGCGCACTTTGAAGAGCGCGCTCCTCGGACGGCGCGGTCGCACGGCATTCGGCGACGAGCCGACGCTCGCCGCGCTCGAGGGCGTGTCGTTCGAGATCGGGCACGGTGAAGCGTTCGGCATCGTGGGTGGCAACGGCTCGGGCAAGTCGACGCTCTTGAAGCTCATCGCCGGCATCCTCAAGCCGACCTCGGGAGCGATCTCCACCACGGGGCGGGTGGCGGCGCTGATCGAGCTCGGCGCGGGATTCCATCCCGAGATCTCCGGCCGCGAGAACGTCTTCATCAACGGCGCCGTCCTGGGCCTCTCGCGCCGCGAGATCGAGGAGCGTTACGAGCGCATCGTCGAGTTCTCGGGGCTCGGCGACTTTCTCGAGGAGCCGGTCAAGAACTACTCGTCCGGCATGTACGTGCGCCTGGGATTCGCGGTCGCGATCCACACCGACCCGGAGATCCTGCTGGTCGACGAAGTGCTGGCTGTGGGCGACGAGGCGTTCGCCCATCGCTGCCTGCGCCGGATCGAGGAGTTCCTCGCCGCGGGAAAGACGGTGGTCTTCGTCTCGCACTCCCTGGGGCTGGTCGAGGAGCTGTGCGATCGCGCGCTCTGGCTGGATGACGGCAGAGTCCGGCTGGTCGGCGAGCCGCGCCGCGTGGTCGACGCTTACCGCCAGCAGGTCGCGGTCGAAGAGAGCGCCGAGCACCGCGACGCCAAGGAGCAGCGCGAGCGCGCGGAAGCTCCGGCCATGCCTTCCGCAGAGCTTCCCGAGGCGGGAGGCGCGGTGCTGCGCTGGGGCTCAGGCGCGGCGGAGATTCAGGCGGTGAGGATGCTCGGCTCGGCGGGCGAAGAGCGCTATCACTTCGAGTCGGGAGAGAGCGTCACCTTCGAGATCGACTGTCGGATCGCCTCCCAGCTCGACGACCTCGTCTTCGGCGTCGGACTCTTCTCGCCGCGCGGCGTCGAAGTCTGGGGCACCAACACCGACCTCGACGGCTTCGCGAGCGCCCCCTGCTTCGGTTCCGGCACGGCGCGCTTGGCCTGCCCTTCGCTCCGCCTCGCGCCGGGCGAGTATCTCGTCGACGTCGCCCTCCACGCCGGCGACGGCGCGCCCTACGACTACCGCAGGAAGCTCCTCTCGTTCACCGTCACCAGCGCCGCGGGCGGCGTCGGCGTCTACCTTCCCGAGCACCGCTGGAGCTTCTTCGGCGGCGCCCGCCTGCGCCGCGCCGACAGCTACTGAGATTCAATAGGCCCCAGGAGGCGCCCTCGCATGTCTGAACCGGAAGCCGCGCAGCAGAATCTGAACGTCAAGATCGGCGACGAAGAGCTGAAAGGCCGCTACTCGAATCTCCTGCGCATCACCCACACGCGTGAGGAGTTCATCCTCGACTTCATCAACCTGGTGCCGCCGCAGGGCATCGTGACGTCGCGCATCGTCACCAGCCCGGGCCACCTCAAACGGATCGTGCAGGCGCTGGCGACCAACCTGGCGCGCTACGAAGAGGCGTTCGGCCCCATCCCCGTGGCCCCCGATCCGGCCGGCGGCCGCAAGGTGAACTAGTGCCCTGTAGCGGATAGAGTCCGCCCGTCGCTCTCATGACCGTCGAACCCGTTTCGTCGCGAGGTCCCGTGCGCCGGGACGTTCCCAGTTCGACCGGCAATCCGATCCTGCCGCCGCAGCACTCACTGCTGCGGAGCGCCTGGCTGGCGATCGCTCTCGGGCTCGCGATCGAGGGCGTCGTGCTCGCCTCGATCGCCCTCGCCGGGGGCGCCCTCGCCGCCAAGCCGGCGACCGCCGATCTGGTGCAGAAGGTCTCCTGGTCGCTGATCGTCTGCGTGGCCCTGGCCGTGGCGCGGACCGCGGCGTCCGCTTCCGGTCCGCTCATGGGAATCGCCGGGCTGCTCGCCGCTCCGGCCGGCTTCGCGATCGCCCGCGGACTTCACAAGGGGGCGACGCAGGCGATGGGGCTCGCGACGGTCGCGGTGTCGGCGCCCTCGCCGGTTCTGATCGCGAGCGTCAAGGGCGTGCAATACGCGGTGCTCGGTCTCGCGATCGGGTGGGTCGCTCGCAAGAGCTGGGGCGGCGTCGGCGTGCACGCCGCCGTGGGATTCGCGATCGGCGTCCTCTTTGGACTGCCACTCGTGGTGCTCGCGGTGCAGGCCGCCCCGCAGATGGCGGTACCGGCGATCGCCGCCCGCGTCGCGAACGAGCTGATCTTCCCGGCCGGCTGCGCGCTGGTGCTCTACGCGAGCGACACGCTGGGCAAGCGGCTCGGTTGAGCCTCGGTCGCGGCTCCCTCCCTGCATCTCGCGGCCTTTGGATTCGAGTCGCGTCGCCGGACCGTGGCGGTGATGCCGAGGTGATCGGAGACGCGATCTTCAAGCGTGCCGTAACCGGCGAAGTCGAGGCCCTCGGAGATCAGAATCCAGTCCAGCCGCACCAGGGGACGCCAGGCGGGATAGGTCGGCGCAGCGAGCTCGCGAAAAGGGCGCAGCTTGAGCTCGCGGTGCAACAGATCGAGGCTCCGACGGCGCTCGCTCCAGGCGCAGTTGAAATCGCCCATGACGATCAGATGGCGCGCATGACCGCGAAACGTCTCGACGAGCTGTTCGACCTGGCCACGGCGCACCCGGTCGGCGAGAAAGTCGAGATGGATCGAGACCACGTCGACGCTCTCTCCGCCCAGCTCTTCGGGTGCGATCGTCGCCGCGACGAACCCCTTCGTGTCGCGCCAGTTCTGCTGGAAGGCGAGCGAGCGCGGCCCGGCAAGCGGCAAGCGCGAGAGCAGCGCCGTGCCGTACGAAACGTCGAGCCTGGTGAGGGTGGGCGAGTTGTGCTCGCCGCGGAAGGCGTGCGGGTAGCCGGCGAGCGCTCCCAGGGTCTCGACATGGTCGATCTTGCCGCTCCACGAGGACGGTCCATCAGCCTCCTGCAGCGCCACGATCTGCGGCTCCTCGCGCTCGATGACGCCGGCGATGAGCGCGAGGTTGCGCCGGATGGTGGTTTCGCGCAGCAGGCTCTGGTGCTGCGCCTTGCGGCGCGCGTGCGCGATGTTGAGCGACATGAGACGCAAGCCCAGGGCGGCCGTCGGCTCGAGCGCGGCGGAAGCGCCCTCGTTCCCACGCCGGCCGTGGCGGTGGGTCCGCCCGGGAGCCAACGTGCCGGGTCGCTTGCGCTTTTCGGATTTGACGCCGGAGCGGCCGAAGATCGTGATTGTCATGCTCTGACGAGGTTGCCGGCGCGGTAGACCTCGCGGCCGCGTTTGACGACGGAGCGCACCGGATTCACCCCGTAATGATAGGCAAAGTGGCGCAGATTCGGTGCATCCAACAGGACGACGTCGGCCTGCTTGCCGATTTCGAGCGAGCCGACGCTGGCGCCCAGGCCCAGCGAGCAGGCCGGGTGAAGCGTCAGCGCGGTGAGCGTCTCCTCGATCGTCATGCCAAGCTCGAAGACCGCGAGCTGCGCGATGGTCGGCAACGATTCCGTGTAGGAGGATCCCGGATTGCAATCGGTCGCCAGGGCGACCGGAACGCCCGCCACGATCAGCCGTCGCGCCGGCGCGTAGATCCGCTTGGCGAGAAAGAAGCTGGTGCCGGGCAGCAGGAGCGCGATGACGTTCGATCCGGCGAGCGCCGCGATGCCGCGATCGGAAATCGCCATGAGGTGGGCCGCCGAGAAGGCGCCGACCTCCGCCGCCAGGGCGGCGCCGCCGGAGTCGGCGAACTCGTCGGCATGGAGGCGCGGCTGCAGGCCCTGGCGGAGTCCCGCCTCGAGCCCCCGTCTCGACTCCTCGGCCGAGAAGACCCCCTGCTCGCAGAAGACGTCGCAGAATTTCGCCAGGCCGCGTTCCGCCACCGCCGGCACGATCTCCTCGCAGACCAGGTCGAGATAGCGCCGACGATCGCCGCCGGGAGGACGGTGTTCGCTCGGGATCTCATGCGCCGCGAGGAGCGTTGGCACGAGCTCCACCGGCTGCGCTCGCGATGCGGCGCGGATCGCCGAGAGCTGCTTCAACTCATCATCGACCGTGAGCCCGTAGCCGCTCTTCGCCTCCGCGGTGGTGGTGCCGCTGGCGAGCATCCAGCGCAGCCGTCGCAGCATCAGGTCGGCGAGCGCCTCGGCCGACGCGGCGCGGGTCGCGCGCACCGTGGAGAGGATCCCGCCGCCTTCGGCGGCGATCTGCTGGTAGCTCTTGCCCTGAAGTCTCTCGAGAAGCTCCTCTTCACGCGTCCCGGCCCACGGCAGATGGGTGTGCGCGTCAACGAAGCCGGGAACGGCCGTGCCGCGATCGCCGTCCAGACGCGGAGTCTCCGGAAGCTCGCCGAAGAGGCGCTCGCGATCGGCGCGCGCTCCGGCGAAAGCGATCTGGCCGTCGCGACAGAGAATCTCGGCGTCGGCGACGCGCCGGATGTCGCCCTGTGCCTTTCCCCGGCGCGGCTCGCGACCGAGCGGGGTCGCGAGCTCGGCGAGGTTCTCGATCAGCAGCTCGGACATCGACAGCGCGATTCTCTCTCGGACCGATGACCTGCGGGGATTGCGAGAGGCGCGAAGCTCCGGCGTCGATCCGAGCCTCAAGCGCCGCTCTTGCGACTCCGTGCGAGCGTATGGACGGTGGCGTTGGTGCGCTCGTCCTCCATCTCCGCTTCGAGGATCTGCTGGAAGAGCTCGATGGTGCCCTTGAGCTTGAGCTGCATCTCCTTGCGGCGGGTGCGGAGCTCGTGGATCCGGGACTCGACCTCGGCGGCGCGCTCCGCCGCCTGCCCCACCATGCGCTCGGAGATGATCTCGGCCTCCTTCACCAGCAGCTGCGCCTCGCGTTGCGAAGTCACGATCATTTCGTCGGAGACCTTCTTGCCGCGCAGGATGGCGTCGTGGAGCTGCTGCTCCCGTCCCTCGGTGGTGGCGATCCGCTCGCGGAGCGAGCGGGTCTCGCGCTCTAGGCGTTCGATCTCGGCGAGCCGTTGGGTGAGATCTTCGGCGACGAGCGCCAGGAAGTTCTCGACTTCGGTCGGATCGTAGCCGCGGAGTTTCTGGGCGAAGCGTGTCTTCTGGATTTCGAGCGGTTGCAGGGGCATGACGAGCTCCTTTTCTTGAGACAGCTCCTAGAGCAGCCCGCGGACACGAAGGCCGAGCGAGTAGAGCAGGCCGTTCTTCACCAGTTGCAGGAGGAGAATCGCGACCATCGGCGACAGATCCAGACCGCCCGTCCGGCGCGGCGGCAGGAGTCGACGCAGTGGCTTCAAGACCGGCTCCGTGATGGTGACGAGCAGGCGAACGAGCGGGTTGTAGGGGTCGGGGCTCACCCACGAGAGGAGCGCCCGAATGATGATCACCCAGGTATAGAGGCTCATCAGGCCGAGGACGATCTCGAGCAGGCTCCAGCCGAACCCCTGGGCGAAGTCCATCCGGCGCAGGGTAACACGGCCGATTCGCCGGCGTGTGTGAGCTTAAGCCCGGCCGGCGGCGGCCCGGGTTCAGGTCGGGCGCGGCCCGAAGAGGGCGCTGCCGACGCGGATGTAGGTCGCCCCCTCTTCGATCGCGACCTCGAAGTCATCGCTCATTCCCATCGAGAGCTCGACCAGGCGGCCGCCCCATTCGAGGCGCGCGTTGAGCTCGCGGGCGAGCTCGCGCAAGCTGCGAAACCAGGGCCGTGCGCCTTCGGCGGTCGCGGCGGGCGGTGGGATCGCCATCAGGCCGCGGATCGCGCAGCGCTCGAGCGTGGCGAGCGGCGCCACCGCCTCGGCGATCCCCTGCGGAGCGAAACCATGCTTCGAGGGCTCGCCGCCCACGTTGACTTCGATCAGCCCGCCGATCCGCCGGCCCTGAAGCGTTGCTTCGCGGTCGAGCTCGACGGCGATGGCGGGGCGATCGATGGCGTGAAAAAGGTCGAAGAGGCGAACGGCGGGCCGGACCTTGTTCGACTGCAGCGGACCGAGCAGGTGCCACTCGACGCCGGGCGGGAGCGCGCTGGCCTTGGCGACTCCCTCCTGTACCCGATTCTCGCCGAATCGCCGGAGTCCGGCGTCATAGGCCTCCTGAAGGCTCGCCGGGGGTTGCATCTTGCTCGCGCCGATGAGGCGCACGCTGCTCGGTTCGCGGCCGGCGCGTCGGCAGGCGGCCGCGAGACTTTCCTCGATGCCGGCGATTCGATGGGCGACGCTCACGGCGCGGCTTCGGAAGGCCCCCGCGAGCCGATTCAGGCCGGCTCTTCGGGCCGCAGGAAGCGCTTGCATCCCTCGCACTGCACGATCGCGCCCTTGCCGCGGATCTCGACGGCGACTTGCGGCCGGATCTGATAGTTGCAGCTCGAGCAGTGCCAGATCGGAGGTCCCCCGCCCGGCCGCTCGACGCGGCGAAGAACCGAAAGCACTTCGCCGCGGTAACGCTCGAAGATGCGCTGCAGATGTCCGAGGGTCGGCCGCGGAATTCCGGCCTGGAGCCGCTCGACGTCGGCACGATGTCCGGCGGCGCGCAGAGCGACCTTCGGCTTCTCGGCTTCCCACTGCACGAGCGCCGCGTTGTAGCGCTGCTCGAGCTCGGCGAACAGCGCGCGGCGAAGGTCGAGCTCCTTGCCGACGACATCGGCGCGCTCGAGGGCGGCCAGGGCCGCCTCCTCGAGTTCCTTTGACTGCTGCTTGGCCGCGTCGATCTCGGTGAGGAGGGCGCCGTACTCGCGTTGATTCCGGACCCGGCCGACCTGTTGCTGGAAGTGCTTCAGCTTCTCCTGGGCATCGGCGATCGCGCCTTCGGCCTTGCGTCTGTCGAGCGCCGCCGACTCGACGTCGGCGACGAAACGCTCGATCGCGGCGCGCGCCGCCAGGAACTCCTCGTGCAACGCCCGCATGTCGTCCGGCACTCCGGCGAGAAGCGCCGTGTCGGTGGCGAGGGCCTTCATCGAACGGCTTAAATCTATGAGCTGCTCAAGCGAGTTGGTCATGGCTTATGCAGTGGGTCCACCTGGATTCGAACCAGAGACCTGCCGGTTATGAGCCGGTTGCTCTAACCACTGAGCTATGGACCCGGGGCAAAGGACGGTCGGCCGACGGCGCCGCCAGTATAGCGAAGCTCCGAGGCCGAGCCTGCATGGGTCAGGTGAGGTCGGAATAGAGGCTCCGGTAGCTTTCAGCGAGCACGAGGATCCGCTTGACGTAGTTTCTCGGTTCCTCGACATCGAGATCTTCGAGAAAAAGATCGACGTCGCGACTCGAACCGTGCTCGCGCCAGAGACGTCCGATCCGCCCCGGTCCCCCGTTGTAGCCGGCGAGCGCCAGCTCGACGCGGCCGTCGAAGAGACCGAGCATCTGGCGGAAGTAGGTCGTCCCGAGGCGGAGCGAGGTGTCCGGCTCGAAGAGGCGTTGCGTGCTGTAGGGGATCTTGAGATGCCGCGATAGTTCGCGCGCCGTCGCCGGCATGAGTTGCATCAGGCCGCGGGCGCCGGAGCGGCTCTTGGCCGCCGCATCGAAGCCGCTCTCCTGGTGCACGATGCCGAAGACGAGCGAAGTCGGGAGATTCTGCGCCTGCGCGAAGAGCTGCACGCTGTCGTCGAAGGGTCGCGGGTAGTAGAGCTCGAGCGCCTCGCGGGGCACGCTCTGCTGGTGCGCGGTGGCGAGACGGGGGAACGCCTTGCGCAGCTCGCGCAGGCTCTCGCGCCACTCGCCCGAGCGGGCGAGCGCGCGGCCGCGCAGCGCGGCCACGGCGCGTGGCTCGGCGCGGGCGGCCAGGGCCTCCGTTTCGAAGAGCGCCAGGCCGTCGAGCCCCAGCTCCGAGAGCAGCTCGGCGCGTGCCAGGTTGTCGTCTTTGGGCCAGAGCTCGGGCTCGTGGGCGGGTTCGAGCGTCGCCGGGAAGGGCACACCGGCGAGCCGCAGCCCGGCCTGGCGGGCGTAGAAATCGCGGGTGTGGGCGCGCGCGATCTCGGCGTAGGCCGCGCTGGCACGCTCGCGTTCGCCGAGCGCTTCGAAGGCGCGGGCCGTCCAGTAGGCGGCCGAGCGCGCATAGGAGATCGCCGGGTAGAGCGTGGTGAGCTCGCGCCAGTATCCGATGGCGCCGGAGGCGTTTCCGGCCACGTAGGCGCGCCAACCCCGCTCCCAGAGAGCGCGCGCGCCGAGGGTTTCGCCGGGCGAGAGCGCCACGATGCGACGCAAGACAGCGATCGCTTCTTCGATGCGTTCCTGTTCGTCGAGCTCGACGTAGAGAGCGCGCAAGGCGCGAATCTTGAGCTCGCGATCCTGGGCAAGCTCGGCGGCGCGGTCAAGGGAGGCGAGAGCCGCCTCCCGGAGACGAACGCGTTCGCCGACCGGAAGGTTCGCGCGGCCGCGACGAACCGTGGCGCGTTCCTGGAGTGCCGCGGACCGCACCAGCTCGAGCTGCGCCTCTTCGTCGGGGCTCTGGGCGAGGGCGCCGGAGAGCACGATCTCGGCCTCAGCGCCGCGCGCGCTCGCGATCAGTGACCGGGCCTCGAGGCAGCGGTACCGGAATGAGCGCTCGTCGATCGGCACCGCCGCGAGCGTGGTCATCGCGCCCTGGGGCAGATCCGCGGCGAGGAGAGACTCGGCGCGATCCACGAGCTCGGCGGGCGAAAGCAGGAGCTTCCAGTCCACGCCACGCGCGGCGAGCGCCGCCGCGATCTCGAGCCGAGACGCCTCGAGCGGCGCGTGCACCAGCAATCGCCGAGCGGCCTCGGTGAGGGTCGTCACGTCGGCGGTGGCACGACCGATCGCGAAGGCGAGCTCTTCGAGCTTGGCGGAGTCGAGCGCCGAAAGGCTGCTCGCGCGGCCGCGCTCGATCCAGTGAAGCGCCCGGGCGGAATCCGCGCTGGACGAGGAGATCTCGGCCAGCCGCACGATGGCGCGATCCCGCAACGGGGATTCAGGATGATCGGCAAGCAGCCCCTCGAGCGCCGCGCGGGCCTCGGGAGCGACGTGGCTCTGAGCGGCGCACTCGGCCTCGGCGAAGAGCCGCCAGTCCTCGAGCTCGGCTGGCCCTGGACCGCGGCCGCACCAGTCCCGCGCCTGGGCGCAGTTGCCGGCACTGTAAGCGAGGAGTCCGAGGACCAGGGGAGAGCTCTGCGTCGCGGCGCCATCCGGCGCGAGAAGCGGCGTCAGCGCGGGCGTCGCGCGGACGTCCGACGAAGACGACCCGGCGAGCGCCGCGCCGGAGTGGACGGCGACGGCGGCGATGGCGGCAAGGACCACGACCGCGACGATAATCTGCAAGAAGCGGTGCGCACGCACTGGTCGGCTCTCCGGCTCAGATGCCCAGGGCGCGGGCATCTCCCCCGGCGAGGCTGCGCACGAGCTCCTGGTGGAAATAGTCGGTGGCGCCGCGCACGCTCTCGTGCACGCGCTCTTCGTAAATCTGGCGCGATCGATCGATGTCTTCCTTGAGCCGGTGGTAGACGTCGCGATTGCGCCGCCCCTCCTCGACCTGTTCCTCGTTGTAGAGCTTGATCTCGGAGACCAGCAGGCGCGCCAGGCGCCGCGCCTCCTCGTGCAGCGCGTTCTCGCCCGTGGGGCGCGGGGTTCGAGTGGCCGTGAATGCCCAGCCGGGACCCTGAACGTCAGGCGGCGGGAGAACCTCGGTCGTGCGGGCGCTGCCGC
>ERZ1292630.4691-Hain-H41-02um-R3-4691-length-11490-cov-7_pt1 | contig 11490 bp, 15 predicted proteins | sample MGYA00564408_ERZ1292630 | MGnify/ENA primary metagenome ERZ1292630 (study PRJEB36523, sample SAMEA6512641) | groundwater metagenome | collected 2019-01-08 | study: AquaDiva: Metagenomics assemblies of 32 groundwater samples | reverse complement strand
CTCGTTACTATTCCTGCCAATGCTCAACATGTGGAAAACACCTCCCTGCCCCCTACGAATGTCTTGAGGATACGGGGAAACTCGTTGGAATGATCGACGATCAACATGTCCGCGTCCTTGCCTTCCTCCAGGGAGCCGGTCAGGTCGGCGATACCGACAGCCCGCGCCGGGTTGAGGCTGACCATGTTGACCGCCTCATGCAGCGGCAGGATGCCGAGCCGCCCCAAGGTCAGTACGGCATGCAGCATGGTCATGGGAGAATAGTCGGAGCAGAGGATATCGCCAAAGCCCGAACGGATGGCATCTCTGGCGCTCAGATTGCGGGCCTGGGACTGGCCACGCAGCACGTTGGGGGAGCCGAGGCAGACGCTGATGCCGTATTCGCGGGCCGCCTTCGCCACCTCGATATTGATCGGAAACTCGGTCATGGCGATGCCCATCCTTTTCAACCATTCGATCTTTTCCCGCGAGTCGTCGTCGTGGGAAGCGATGGCGATGCGGTTGTTGCGGCACATCCCCACAAGGCGCTCGATGGCCAGCGGGGCGTCATTTTCCCTGGAGCGCAGTTTGCGGTGGATGATCCAGTCCATTTCCAGGTCGCTCTTGCCGTACACCGGGCCGAAATAGCTCTTGAAGGAAGTGATATCCCTGAACTGCCCCTGGCCGGGTGAATGGTCCATGAAGGAAAACAGGTCGATCAAGCCGTCCTGGATCAACCCTTCGATATATGGCACCGCGCCCATATCGGTAATCTCGAAGCGGGCATGGATTCGCGTCCGCACCTTTAATGCGTGTCTGCATTCATCGATCCGGCGGATGATGCCGGCGGCCGTGCTGTTGGAGCGCAGTCCAACCTCCAGTTCGGCGAAGGAGAGCGAGTGATACATGGTGGTGATGCCGCAGGCGGCGATCTTCTTGTCCAGTTCGAACACCGCGACATCCACCGGGAAAAAGGTGTTGGGGCGCGGTTCAATGCCCTTCTCGATGGCGTCCGAATGGAGGTCGACAAAGCCGGGAAAAAGGTAGTTTCCCCGGGCATCGATCGTTCTTTCCCCCGGCAGGTCGCCCTCGCGGATCCCGGAGATCCGGCCACTTTCCACCCTGACGCAGGCCCCCTCCCGGATCCCTCCCGGCGTCACCAGCCGGGCGTTTGTGATGACAAAGCTTGTCGTCATGCCGGATCCTCCGTCCCTTCAGCGGATACGGAAGATCGAATCGGTCACCGTTTCCATCAACTCCGCGTCGTGGAAGATGCCGATCATGGTCGTACCCTCATTGCGCAACTCCTTCAGAATATCCAGCACGATCCCGACCGAATCCCTGTCCAGGGAGGCGGTCGGCTCGTCCAGCAGCAGCAGGCGCGGCTTCCAGCTTACCGCGTGAGCGATATTGATTCGCTGTTGCTCGCCGCCGCTGAAGGTGGCCGGATAGGCATCGAACAGGTGCGACGGTATCCGCAGCCGCTCCAGCAGCCCGCCGGCACGCCGGCGCGCCTCGTCCCTCGTCACCCTGTTTCTGGCCAGGATCGGCTCCATGACCACATCCAGGGCCGAGACTCGGGGAATCACCTTGAGGAACTGGGAAACATAGCCCATTTCCCTGGTGCGGATATCGATCACCTCCCGGTCGGGCAGTGCGGCCAGGTTGACCCGACCTCTGGTTGCCGAGTCGTACCAGACCTCGCCCCCGCCGGGGAGATAGGTGCGATAGATGCACTTCAGCACCGTGCTTTTGCCGGCGCCGCTGGGGCCGGACAACCCAAGAAAGCCCCCACGGGGCACGCTGAAGGAGACATCCCTGCACGCCTCGATCCGTTTTTCGCCGAGTATGTGGAGGATGAAGCTTTTCGACAGGTTTTCGACGGAGATCACATGAGCTCCTTAATTACAACTGAGATGCGACGAGGAGTTGCGTATACCTGTGCTGCGGGTCTTGCAGTATCTGATCGGTAAGACCGGCCTCCACCACCCGGCCGTACTTCATCACCATGGTCCGCTGGCAGAGCAGATTGATTACGCCCAGGTCGTGGGAGACCACCAGCAGGGAGAGGCTGAACTCGCTTCGGATGCTCCTGATCAGATCCAGCACCCGCGCCTGCACCGACAGGTCCAACCCGGTGGTCACCTCGTCCAGGAAGAGGATCAACGGCTTGTTGGAGAGCGCCTTGGCGATCTGCACCCGCTGTTGCATGCCGCCGCTGAAGTTTTTGGGCGGCTCGTCCATCCGTTCCACCGGTATCTCGGTCCGCTCCAACAGTTCCGCCGACCGTTTCCGCATGCCGCGGATGTTTCGCCATCCGGCCCCCAGGAGCCGCTCGGCGATGTTGCCGCCGGCGCTGACCTGCATGCGCAGACCCAGAAACGGGTTCTGGTACACGATCCCCATCAGGCTGTTCCTGACCTGGCGCTTCCGGAATGGGCTCAGTCCCGGAAGATTGTGACTGTAGTCCGCGTCATCCGCAAAGAGGTCCTCCAAGGCAGGCACGGCGGCGGAGCGGTGCAGCTCGACCGAGCCGTCGCTGGCATCCCACTCGAAGTGCAGCAGCCGCACAAGGGTGCTCTTGCCGGAGCCACTCTCCCCGACGATCCCCAACGCCTCGTTGCGGTACAGGTCGAAAGAGACATCGTTGCAGGCCACCACCGAGCCGCAGTGAGGGCAGACGTTGCTTTCCCGGTCGGGGCCGGTCGAGGAGAGACAAAGGGTACAGCCGGCGCCGAATCGCTTGGAAAGTCCCCGTACCCTGATCAAAGGCTGCATTTGCCATGCCTCTTGTCGCAGTAGCCGGAATCGGAGCAGCAGTAGAGCCGCTCGCCGGTCTCGTCGTCGATGATCTCGTCCATGAAGGTGTCGCTCGCTCCGCAGCGGGAGCAGGCCTTGCCGGAGAAATTCTCCACCCGGAAGAGATGGTCCTCGAATTCCAGCGGCTCGACCCTCGTATGGGGCGGGATGGCGTAGATCCGTTTTTCTCGCCCGGCGCCGAACAGGAACAGGGTCTCGGCCATGTGCAGCTTGGGCACGTCCCAGCGTGGAACCGGGCTGGGGTCCATGATGTAACGTCCGTTGACCGTCACCGGGTAGCGGTAACTGATGCTGATCTCGCCGTACTTGACGATATCCTCGTACAGAAAGAGCCACATCCGGCCGTAGTCGGCCTCGGCGTGCATGCGGCGGGTCTCGGCCTCGGACGGCTCCACCTCCCTCAGCGCTTCCGGATAGGGGACCTGCAGGACCAGGATCTGCCCGGCGGTCATCGGCTCCTCCGGGATGCGGTGACGGGTCTGAATGACCGTTGCCGACGTGGTGTCGGTGGTGATCTGCACGTCGGCAACGGCCTGGACAAACTTCTTGATATTGACCGCGTTGACGCTGCCGTCGCACCCCTGGTCGATCACCTTGAGCACATCCTCGGGAAGGATCAGGGCCAGGGTGACCTGGATGCCTCCCGTGCCCCAGCCGCGTGAAATCGGCATCTCGCGGGAACCGTAGGGGACCTGGTAGCCGGGGATGGCGATCGCCTTGAGGATGCTGCGGCGCACCTCCCTCTTTGCTCCCTCGTCCATGAAACCGAAGGGATAGCCGACGAGCCGTGATTCTCCACGGGCCTGTCGTTCGTCATCCGCGTCCAGCCAATCACGCATCCGCATGGCATTCCTCTTTGCCGGCGATCTCCTGGGCCTTGCGCAGCCGGTCCAGATCCGACAGGAAATCGACGTAGTGCGGCAGCTTCCAGTGGTTGCAGAAGCCCATCGCCTCGATGCCGTCGATGTGATAGAGGACATACTCCTGGTCCTCGGCCGGGCAGGAGGGCTCCCTGCTGCGGGTGCAGCGGTCCAGCACCGCCATGGAGATCGCCTTGATCTCGTTCTGGCCGAAGCAGAGCCCGTACCCCAGACTGAAGCGCGGCATGCCGTCGCTGCCTTCGAAACGGGCCACAACCTCGGCCTCGGTCACCTTGACCTCGCCGACGGTGCAGGGCTCGCCGGTGACGGGATGGGGAACCTTGAGCGATACGTACCCGACCCGCAGTTCCGCCAAGGTGGGATGGATATTGCCGTAGCCGCGCATGCTGGAATAGGCCAGCAGCAGCATGCCGCCGGTCTCGCCCCGCGCCATGGATTGAAGGGCGGCGTTCCGCGGAGCCGGGAAGGTGAGGGACTGTCGGGTTATGTCGAACCGTCCCGCCTTGGGAATCGAGGCAGCCTCGGCCAGCAGCCCGTCGCGGCGCAGGATATCGATCACCTTGGGGAAGGAGGCCGGTATCTCGGAATCCGCGGGAAGATCGGAAAAAAGCCTCTCCCGGAACGCCTTGCGCCGGGCCGCATCGTCCTCCAGCAGGTCGAAGTCCATCAAACGAAGGGTATAATCGCTCGTGGGACCCAGAATCTGTCCTCCGGGAATATCTTTGAAGGCCGAGGAGATCCGCCGCACGACCCGCATCCGCTCCGTGGAAACCGGGAGCGAGTAGCCAAGGCGGGCCCGGGTGGCCCGATAGGCCCGCAGCATGAACGACGCCTCGAACGTGTCCCCCGCTGCCTGCTTGAATGCCAGGGCCGCCAGATCGGGGGCATAAAGCCCCCCTTCCCCCATGACCCGGTCCACGGCCAGGTAGAGTTGTTCCTGGACCTGCTTCACCTCCAGCGGGTTGGATTCCCCTTTCATCCGTTCATGGGCGAAAAGCCGACAGGCGCGTTCAATCGCTTCGGTTCCGCCTTTGACGGCGACGTACCCCATTTCAGTTCACTCCGATCCGTGTGGAACGGGGAATGGACATGATCCCCCCGTCGGAATCCAGAAACAGGGCATCCAGCCCCAGGGGGAACTCGGCATTGACCTCCCGCAGCACCCCGAACTCGGTCCCGGCAAGGCCAACGATCAATGGACGTACCGTGCCGTCGATCCCCGGCCCGCGCAATTCCACCTCGCCACCCATCTCCGCAAGTTTTTCCACCAGGTAGACCACCGTCGCCCCGCCGTCGGGATATTCCGGGGTACCGCGCTTTGCCCCGCTCAACGCGCCTCGGCTGGTTCCTTCGAGGAAGATCAGGAAATCGGCCGTTTCGAGGTCTGCCGGGTTGCTGCCGGTATACCGGTAAATCTCCTGGGACAGGCCATTCGATTTGTCATCCAATACAAAAAATGTCACTTCATGATCCATCAGGCAGCGCAACACCTCAGCCGGCAGGCCGCGCTGCCCGAGTACATCCCGATGGCGCGGCAATCGAAAGACGCGGCCCGGATTGCTCATGGCCCGCATCAGGACTCTGAACGTGGTGTGATCGTTGATGATATCGTCTGTTTGCATCGTCAGGCCCCCGGCATGAGATCGAAACGAACCCTGGTGGCGGCGGTCAGTGCCGCTTCATCGGCCAGACGGGCCGCCTGACGGTGTCGGGCGCGCGCCAGGCAGGCCCGTACCGCCTTGCAGAGCGATTCGGGCCGACCTGCCCGCAGGAGGGCGTCCGTGGCGGCCCGGGCAAGGGCCTTGCGGGGTTCCTCGCCCGCCACCGTCCCGAAACCTTCACTGCCGCGCACGCTCACCGCCGCTTCGGTCACCAGCACCTCGCCCAGATGGAACTCGGTTTCAAAGCTGTCCTTGACCGTCATCATTATCAAGCCGGTACGGGGCGGCCGGGTGACGGTCATCTCCTCCGCGCCAAGGAGTTCAAGCAGTTCGGCCACTTCGTGTGCTTCCATCCCGACCACCGCAACCGTCGTATCGTGGCTCTCCATACGGCCTCCCAAGGAGTCATTCATAATCGATATAAAAGCTGTAACCGTGCTTTCTGAATCCGAGCGATTCGTAGAACCGGTGCGCGGCCACGCGATTGATATTGCTGGAAAAGGTCATCTTGTAGCACCCCTTCCGCCGGCACAGGTCGTTGGCGTACTCCATCATCCGCTTGCCGATCCCCTTCCCGCGGAGTTCCTCCGCGACCACCACGTCCTCCAGGACGGCGCTGGGGGCGCCACGGTGGCCGAGATTATCCATGATCAGCAGGGCGAAGGCGCCGATGACCCTGCCCCCGTCGAGGGCAACGTGTATGTGGTAATCGGGATAGCTTTTGAATTTGGTGAAGATCCCGCCGGCTTCATCGAGAGGAAGCACCGAACCGTCGTCCTGCCCCAGCTGGGCATAGAGCGAGAGTATGGCAAAGAGGTCGTTCTCGTTCGCCTTCCGCATGATTATGTCCATCGCGTTTTCCTTGAGGATCGGCGCCGCGTTCTCAGGTGTATCTCGCCCGGATGATGGCGCTGGCCCGGTCGATCAGGGCCACGGTGATGACGATGATGATCAGGATGGTGGTCACGTCACGGTTTTCATAACTCTTCAGTTTGTCGAACAGATAGATACCGATGCCGCCGGCGCCGGTAAACCCGAGGATGGTTGCGGAACGAACATCCGATTCCAGGCGATACAAGGTCATGGAGACGAAGTAAGGCGTGATCTGTGGAAAGACGGCATACCGGATGACTTTGACGAAACCCGCGCCGGTGGCGGTCAGGGCATCGATGGGCTCCTGCTGGATCGCCTCGATCCCTTCGGAAAAGAGTTTGACCAGGACGCCGGAGGTGTGCACCCCCAGTGCCAGGATGCCGGGCATCGGCCCCAGTCCGACCGCGGAGACGAACAGCAAGGCCCAGATAATCTCGTTGATCGAACGGCTCAGGTTGGCGAAGAGCCTGACGACGGTGTACACGGCCTTCTTCAGCAGCACCGGCACACGTTGTTTCCCCGGAACGATGATCTCCAACGTGTTCTTGGAGGCAAGGAAGGAGAGCGGGAAGGCGATCAGCACCGAGAGGATCAGCGCCAGAAAGGCCATCTGTACCGTTTCCAGCATGGAGAGCAGGTACTTGCCCAGTCTGCCGGTCGTCAGGTCGGGCGGAAAGAAACCGCTGTCCCTGATCTCCGGGTTGCCGGCCAGATACGTCAGCATGTTGCCCCAACCCTCATACAACTTGCCCACGCTCATCTCGGTGGAATGCCAGCACCAGGCCACCACGATCAGGGAAACCGAAAAAATCATGAGGTTGTAGGGATGAAAGGGGTTTGTCCGGCGTTTTATGTCATCAAGATTCATGGTGATCGATCCCGGCAAATGGAGTATCGGGCATCGGTTCCGGAGGGACCGCGGCCGGCAGGATCGGATGCCGGCCGCGGCGCCGGATCACTTTTTGACAAGTCGTTTCTTTACCTCGATCTGGTCACGGATCGGATCGTACACGTCATCGGTGACCGACACGTATCCCTTGAGCTTCAGCTTGCTCAGGCCGGCCTTGTCGTCATAGGCGAGGAATGCTTCCTTCAACGCCTTTTTCAATGAATCGGGGAGATCCTTGCGGTAGGCCATGTTGGAACCGGGGATCAGCTTGGAGGTCCAGATGATGTTGAAGTCTTTCTCCTTGTCCCAAAACTTCCCGTTGCCCCGGTCCATGTCCAGGTCATTGGTGGAGGCGATGTCGACTTTGCCGCCCTTGACCGACAGGATCGAGGCCTCATGGCTGCCGGAGTAGATCACCCTGGAAAAGTGCTTCTCCGGATCGAGATTCAACTCCTTGACGAAATAGACGGTCGGTACGAGCGTACCGCTCGTGGAGTTTGGATCGGTAAAGGCCCAGACCTTGCCTTTGGCGTCATTGATACTGTTGATGCCGGAACCCTTTTTGGTGATGATGACGCCGTGATACCCCCGGGTGCCGTCTTCCAGAACTTCCATGGCGAAACACTCCGCGTTGGCCCGCAGGGACGCCTCGACATAGGATTTCGGACCGTAATAGGCCACGTCGACGTGCTTGAACTGCATGGCGGCGATGACCCCGGCGTAGTCGGTCGATGTCTTCAATTCAACGGGGAGGCCGATTTTCTTCTCCAGGTACTTGGCCAGGTTGTCGAAACGGTCGGTGATGTGGGATGAGGATTCGGTGGGGATCAACCCTACCGTCAGTTTTTTGGGCCATTCGGCCGGCGCCGACAAGGCCGCCGCGGGCAGAGATATTGCCAGGGCCAGCGTGACAACTGCTTTCAGCAAGTTCTTCATGGGTGCATCTCCTTTCGATCGGTTGGTTGTTATCGGGTCGGTTCCCCCAAGCCTATGTCGCAGATGCCGCAACCGGTGAAAAGGTGGAATGGCGTACCTTCTTTTCCTGCTTGTCCCGATTGGTTGAGCAACGGTATATTTCGGCCACCGTTGATTGACAGAGCTGTGACGGAGGTCCGTCAAAGACGATCCGTCCGGCATTCATGCCGATCACCCGGCTGCAATATTCACGGGCATAGTCCAGTTGGTGCAGGTTGGCGACGACGGTGATGCCGTACTTTTCATTTGCGTTTTTGAGGGTCTCCAGGACAGTTCGGGCACTGACGGGGTCAAGGGAAGAGACCGGCTCGTCGGCCAGGATGATCTCGGGGCTCTGGGCGATGGCCCGGGCAATGGCCACCCGCTGTTTCTGTCCGCCCGAGAGGCGGTCGCAGCGGCTGAGGGCTTCGCTCTCGATACCGACCACCTGCATGTATTCGTAGATTTCCTCGTACTGCCGGTGGGTGTAATGCTTGAAGAGGACCGACATGAGCGGTTTGCCGTGCAGCATGCCGCTGGCGATGTTGTCCAGCACGGAAAGGCGCGACACCAGGTTGAACCCCTGAAAGATGACCCCGAGCCTGGCCCGCAGCGCCTTCAGGTCGCCGTGCCGGATCGAGCCCACGTCGTTACCCAGCACGTTCAAGCTCCCGCCCAGTATGGATGTGGTGGCGTTCATCCCCATCAGAAGTGTGGACTTGCCGACCCCCGACGGCCCGATGATGCTGAGGAATTCACCCTTCCTGACGGTCAGGTCAACCCCGTTGACGACCTCCTTGCGACCGTAGCCGAGCGTCAATCTTTCCGCGCGAATATGTTCGATGGCCGGTCTCCTTTCTGATTTTCCGCTCTCCGGCAATAGGCGATTCCAGACGGTTTTTTATCATGGGTTTGTTACAACGACTTGTAGCCGACGTGATATCTGCGTGAAGTTGGCCCGTTTCGACCGGACACTCCGGACGGTGCGGGATCTACGGGGTCAGCGAACCGAAGCGCCTGTCGGCGGCGGCGAAGCACGCTTTTCTCCAGCCGGGAGGACAGATCTTGGCGGACCGAAGTCGCCTCTTCAGTTCATCCCGCACTTTCGCGCAGATCAGCGGGTTTCCGGAGGCCTTGTCGAGCAGGATGCCGGCGACGCGCACCAGCGAAACCGCGAAGAGGTTCCCGTCCCGATGCCATTCGCTCCATATCGCCAAACGGGCGACGAATCGGATGAACCGGGGCGAGAGCGTTCTTCTCGATCGGAGAAGGAACGCGTTCCGGTGAAATTTGACCGGGAAAAGACATGGTGTGCTGTTCGCGATGGCCATGGAACCCCCTTTCCCGGTCATTGTGCCCAACCGCCAAGATCCCATGATGAAAGAGATGTGAAAAACGGATGAAGGTGATGGATTCCCGGGCTTATCGCTTTTCCCGCATCAACGAACGCCGCGCGGCGGCGATTTCCTTCCCGCGGGCCTCGTCGACCCCGGGATATGCCAGGTCGAGCTTCCAGAGCGTTTCGACGATCGCCGCCACGACCACCAGACGCGTATACCACTTGTTGTCCGCCGGCACCACGTGCCAAGGGGCTTCCCGAGAGGCCCCGTGCGCATGATCCTTTTTCTGAATGCGTGAGGTACAAATCCATGACGATCGCATAGAAAACTGAACTTCCATGAAATTCATGCCGATAAACCATATGGAGATCGGTCGAACCGATCTTTCCGGAGGGTAAAAAGAAAGAGCCTTGCGGAAGAAGGAAAAGCCATGGGGAAAAGACTGACCATCACGGTGGAGATAGATGGCGACAGGAAAGAAATCATCGTCCGGGATGATGCCGGAAACAGCCGTCACCTGAAAAGCGTTCTTGTGACGGGCGGCGGTTTCGAGGAAGGCTCTCTTTACCTGTTCGGCTGGGGTTCCTGCGCCGATCTCGGATGGGCCCTGGCCGAAGGTTTCCGGTACTCCATCCAGTCCCCTCGCGCCGCGGATGCGTTCTACCAGCGGGTATTCGCGCACCTGGCACGGTGGATCGCCCAATTTCACGGCTGGGCGTTCGCACAGCCGGTAGACCCGCAGCTGCTTCTTGAGAGGTGGGAGGCGGAGGATGCGGCGATGTCGGAAGAAGAAACCGACCGAAACAGCACGAATTAAGACCCCTCGATCTCCCTTATGAGGAAATTCCTGTGATGAAACTCCAGGTTGTGTTAAGAACGCGTCAAGTTTCCAGCCGAACGGAAGAAAAAGAGGCGGGGGGATTCCCCCCGCCCCACTGCCGGCGGCCCTGCCGGAGGCGTTACCCCCGGGTGGCGGACCTTCCTATTTCTTGTGGCAGTCGTCGCACTTGACGGGACCCTTCTTCTCCTTCTGGTGGCACCCCTTGCACTGCATGTGGAACGATTCCTTCAGGGTGACTTTCTTCCCCTCGGTCTTGTCCCCGTGGCACTTGGAGCATTTCTGCTCCTTGCCCGCGGCGTCCTTGTGGTGGCATTCCGCGCACTTCGTGACCTTCTCGCCGTGCGCCTTGTGGTCGAACGCGACCACGGCCTTCGTCTTCTTGATCTCCTTGAGGACGATCTTCTCGGGGGGAGCGGCGATTGCCGAGCCGAAGGCGAAAACCACCGCGACGACCAGAGCTGTGCACAACGCGACTTTCCTCATCGAGGTACCCCCTTCAGGTAACTTTGGGTGAAATTATAAATTCGGATTCAAAGATAATCAATCAAAACTTCACCCGGATGCGGGATCTATCGGGTCAGCGACCCGAAACGCCTGTCGGCGGCATTGAAGCACGCCTTCCTCCAACCGGGAGGGCAGACCTTGCCCGACCGAAGCCGCCTCTTCAGTTCATCCCGCACTTTCAAGCATATCAGCGGGTTTACGGATGCCTTGTCAAGCAGGACACCGGCGACACGTACCAGCAAAACCGCGAAGAGGTTCCCGTTCCGATGGCATTCGCTCCATATCGCCGAACGGACAACGAACCGGATGAACCGGGGCGAGAGCGTTCTCCTTGATCGGAGAAGGCACGCGTTCCGGTGAAATTTGACCGGGAAAAAATATGGCGTACTGTTCGCGATGGCCATGGATCCCCCTTTTTCCGGTCATTGTAACCAACCGCCAAGATCTCACGATGAACGGCGTGTGAAAAACGGATGAAGTCAGGCTGCCGGGGAGATTGATCGGATCTTCACTCCACGTTCATCCCCGTTTCGTCCGGGACGCTCTACGCCGCGAAGTGGAACCAGACCAGCGACCCGGCGATTCAAGGAGGCGAGGCGACGTTGACCTGGTACCGTCTCGGCCACGCCACCAATGCGGAGATCGAGGCGTTGGTCGCAGGCGGCATCCGGTTCAGCGAGATCTTCGACGTGTCGGCGGTTGCCGACCCCGCCAACGGCTTCCGGACCATCAAGGCGGGGCACAACAA
>ERZ1292630.4690-Hain-H41-02um-R3-4690-length-11490-cov-30_pt1 | contig 11490 bp, 11 predicted proteins | sample MGYA00564408_ERZ1292630 | MGnify/ENA primary metagenome ERZ1292630 (study PRJEB36523, sample SAMEA6512641) | groundwater metagenome | collected 2019-01-08 | study: AquaDiva: Metagenomics assemblies of 32 groundwater samples | reverse complement strand
TGAATGCCGCGGGTTCTCACTCCCTCTCAAGCCTCTACATCATTCTTGATCCGTCGATCTGCCCTGCGCGTCCCTTGGTCGAGGTGCTGACGGCGGCGGCTGAAGCCGGCGCTGTTCTCTTTCAATATCGCAACAAGACAGGATCGATGAAAGACGCCTACGTGGAGGCGTTGGCGCTTCGGCAAGCTGCTGCTCAGGCAGGCGTATTGTTCATCGTCAACGATCGCTGTGACTTGGCCCTGGCCGTGGATGCAGATGGCGTACATCTGGGGCAGGGAGACCTGCCGCTCGACTTGGCGAGAAAGGTGATGGGCCCGGACAAACTAATCGGGATCTCCACGCACAATCCCGACCAAGTGCAGAAGGCCACCGCCGGAAAGCCTGACTATCTTGGCTTTGGTCCCATTTTTACACCAGGCTCCAAACAAGACCATGATCCGGTGGTTGGGCTTGAGGGGTTACGTGCGATCACCGGACTCACGTCGTTGCCGGTTTTTGCGATCGGTGGTATTCAGCTCGGCCAGGTGGGGGCGGTGATGCTCGCCGGTGCCAAAGGCGTTGCGGTCATTTCAGCGATCCTCAAGGCCCCGGATATCAGCCGCGCCGTGAAATTATTCATCGAGCAGATGCCAGAACCAGCCTCGCCAGCCTTGTGATCGGAGCGGTTCCCGCAAGACGGACCAAATCTTTATTCCACGCTTGATTCACACGTGGGCTATATGGGATAGGCCCCACCACAGGAACCTTTGAGAAGCGTCGAAGCAGGGTGACTGTCGATTGTTCCTGTAAACGAGCGGTTTCCGTGCGCATTGGACGAGGCTGATTCAAGACCAGCGCCAAGATGGGAATATTTCGCTGGCGGAGTGCGTGAAGCGTCAAGAGTGCATGATTGATTCCTCCTAAGCCAGATTGGCCGACCACGATCGCTGGTAACTTCAACCGACAGATGAGGTCTAATACGTTGAGCAATGAGGTCAGCGGTGCATACACACCGCCGACTCCTTCTACCGCCATAAATGTATGTTTCTGACTCAGGGCATGGAAGGCCCGTATGATAGGGGCCATTCGCACAGTCGTTCCTTCCGCTCGTGCAGCAGAGACTGGCGCCACTGAAAGTCGAAAGACATAGGGACAGACTTCTGCCATCGGATCATGGTTTCCAGCCGCCATCCGCAACCGTGCGCCATCAGAGCTCGCCTTAGCCGATAGTGAAACCCCTGTTTCAATCGGCTTCATGACGCCGACATCGATTCCCCGTTGAATCAGGCACCGCACGAGGGCAGAGGTCACGAGCGTTTTTCCGACACCCGTATCGGTCGCCGTAATAAAAACCCCGCGCGGGCTGGAATTGCTAGCTAGCTGTTTGGGGCGTCGCATAATAGTTGATAACTAATAACGGACTGTGGAAAAGCTATTGTGACACGCCAAGGCGAGCCCAGTCTGTTTGGTTATTTAGTCTGTCTTGTCTATCTGGTTAGTCTCATGCATCCAAATGAAGCTCCCCGCAGCAAGCTGCGGGGTATCTTGCGAAATTCTCCGAAGCCACTACCCTCCTTTGCCAAGGCTACGGAGGGTTCCCCTCGCCTTCATCCCCGTAGCAAGCTACGGGGTATTCGGCGAAGGAGAATAAACTAGACAAACCGAATAGACCAAATGAACAAGACTGCTGTGGGGTTTTTGGGACATCCTGCTAAAGGGTTCGGCTATCACAGTTCCACACCTGTCCCGACATGCCTGTGAGTTGCGCCAGATGGAAGACAGTCTTGGCTACTTCCTCTCGTGATGGTGGCCGGCCTAACGCATGGCTGTTCCACGTATCGCCTTCCGGCAGGGCCTCTTCCGATAGTCCAGTAGCCTGCCAGCCTGGTAAGAGGAGATTCACACGAACATTGCCTGCTCCCCATTCTTTGGCTACCGTCTGCACCAGACCAATGAGACCAGCTTTTGAGGCAGCGTAGGCTGCCTGGCCAATCATCCCATGGAATCCTGCATACGACCCGATCACGACAATGGATCCACCACCACGAGCGAGAAGGGGCGGGGCCATGGCGCGAAGACAGTGAAATGTTCCGGTCAGATTCGTCCCTATTACCTCGGCCCAATCTTCTTGGCGTTGTCGAAGTAGAAGATGGCTCCCTCCGATTCCGGCATTGCAGACAAACACAGACGGCACAGGTACCAGCCGACAGAAGGCTTCCACCATCTGTTGCACCTCATGAGACTCTCGAATATCGGCTTCGTAGAGTGTCCCCGTTCCACCGGAAGCTGCTACTTGCTCGAGCGTGACTTCGGCTGCGGCCTTGTTGCGATGATAATGGATCCCGATAGACCAACCGTCCGCCGCAAAGGCTAGACTGATTGCTCGGCCAATCCCTCCGGACGCACCGGTCACAAGCACTGCATGTTTCTGGTTGATTTGGTTCATTTGGTTTGTTTCGTTTGTTTGGTTGAACCAGATGAACTAAATAAACCAGATAAACCAAACAAACCAGATAACGGTCCGATTATGGGTGGGATATTTGGTGAAGGCAAGCCTGCGGGCAGGGGACTGGCTCCGACGTCTCCGGCGGTGCCTGTCCCGCTGTCCCTCCGATCTCCTTCTCTTGCCGCTCCCAGGATTCCTATGATACGGTTCCAGATCGTTCAACCAGTGGAGGATCTCGCGCATGCCGCTGAAGAAGCCAGAATATCGAAGGGCCCTCATGTTGGGAACAGCTCTACTACTTGCCGGTGCCGCATGGTCCACGTCGTTTGCAGCGGAAGAGGCCGGTATTATTGCCCAGTCCGCCGACTACTTCCCCGATCAGACTGGAAACGAATGGCACTATCGAGGCCAAATTACCGAAGGGCCTCTGCAAACGGTTGAGCATAAATTCTTCTCTAACGTGTCTTCGGTCACCGGCACAAAAACCATCAACGGCATGACGGTCACCGTGTTCCACGATACCAATCCAGGCAACCATGGCACAATGGACAGTTTCTACCGGCGGGATAGCGTCGGTATAGTCTATTACGGCTCAGAGCCGGGCACGCCCTTTGAGAAACAGCTCGTGCCCTATCAGATCGTACGCTTCCCGATGAAGGTCTCATCGTCCTTCCCGCAATTCAACCGCAAGGATTTGGATTTCGGTAACGATCTGAATCGGGACGGTATCAACGAAAAGGCCGATGCGCAGGGTGATGCTTCAGTATTGGGACAGGAATCAGTGACCGTACCAGCCGGCACGTTCAAGGATGCCGTGAAGGTAGAAGCGCGCATGCGTATGCACATTTATCTCTCCGGCACGAAAAAGACGGTCCAGGGGACCGATGTGATGACCGCTTGGTTTGTGAAGGGCGTCGGCTTGGTGAAATATGTCGAACGGCAGGAACTGTCTCCGCTGGAAGAGGATCGGGGCGTGGTGACAGATATTATGGAAGAACTGGAATCGTACGAGATCAAGCTGCCGAAGGCCTCACTCGGGCGGAGCGAAACCCCGCCGGCGGGTCTGCTCGCTGACAATGCGGGTAACGACAAATTGCATCAGGTACTCTTCACCTCCGGCTTTCGCCCCGACTCCGGACAGGCGATGCCCCCCAAACGGCTGACGCCCCACTAACGCGCCGGTGATCGGACGATTCAGATAGAGATTCCCGATATCTTCAATGCCCCCTTCACCCTTGGCTCTTGAAGACACTAGACTTTCGGTAGTGGATGTTCATCGCGTAGGAACCATCCTGCGTCTTTGTCCTACATTTCTACCGCCTGCTCTGCCGAAATAATCACTCCTGCTCGTCTCTGTTGCACAAGTCGGCTCAACGGTAAGTCGAACCTGCGTAATTATTATTCCCATTACGCGTGCGTGCATACTTAGCAGGATTGCTAAATGGATTGTTTCGGAGTATAGGTGTCCGCACCTATGCTCCACAATACCACGAAGAACATTTTGATGACGAGCAAGACCGCGCTGCATAGCGCCATGGGCATGGTGATCTTGATCGTCTCACTTGTGGTGAACCTCGGATCCACCGCTGCTGATCAAGCACAATATTTTTACGATGAGCTGGGCCGCTTGACCGGTGTTATCGATGGACAAGGCGATGCGGCGGTCTATCAATACGATGCAGTTGGCAACCTCTTGAAGATTGATCGCTTCACGACCACCGGTGGCAATATCGGTATCTTCTTCGTCACGCCCGGCAGTGCGATTGCAAAAAACCCTGACGGGACACCGGCGAATAAGCAAGTAGAGATTCGCGGCTTCGGCTACACCTCGCCGCCATCGAGTAATCAGGTGGCGTTCAACGGGACAACCGCTGCAGTGGTATCAGGCACAGTGTCCCGTCCGTCTGTCCGGTAGGAGATTTTCGTTCGACTCGCCATCTGTTTCCACACTGACCGAGCCGATTTCCTCTCGTTGACCGGAGCTATTTCATCATCTCTTCTCGATTTCTTCTGCTGTCCGACCTCTTGTCATCGCGCCACCATCTTCCCTGCACGATTTCGCGCGCACTTTGCCGGACAACCGCGTTTCGCTTCACCCGTGATCCCACTACCCCTTATCCCGCTATCCCTCGCCTGGCTTTGCCGCAAACACATCGATGCCGGCCCACACCTCGGCGGGTGTCCGCCCCTGCAAGTGATCGTGGGGTCGTTCGTGGTTGTACCAGGTCCGAATCTCCTGCAACTTCCTCGTCAGCGCTCGCTCGTCTGCAATGGATTCGGTGGCCAGTTCCCGCTTGACCGTCCCGATGAACCGCTCGACCCGTCCATTCTGCCAGGGACAGCCAGGCTCGATCCGCTGCTGACGAATCCCCAACACCAACAGGCCCAGCCGAAACCATCGCGAGACCAACACCGCTTCATTGTCTGTCCTCAGGAATTGTGGCCGACCATAGTGCTTTACGGCTTGCACGAGTTCCTGTAACAACGTCCACGAGGATTTGTCTGAGAGCCGCTGCAACCGCAGACAGGCCCGACTCGCATGATCGAGGATCGCCAGCGCCAGATGCGGCTGGCCGTGTTGATCCGTCTTGACGAGGAGATCGCAGCCCCAGGTGCGATTGCACGGCATCGGGCGTGGGACACGATGCTTCAATTTCCGCCGCGCTGAGAGGATCAGATACTGGTGACGCCGGCAGGTGTCCGCGACATAGGTCTTACTCACCGTCATCTGTTTCCTGGATTTCCACCGCCGATTGAAGTAATGCACAATCGTCCGGCAGCCCGCCTCCGGCATGACCACTTTCATTCGGATGATTTCTTTCTTAACCCACTGTGGCTTGGGCTGGGCAAAGACTCGACGGGGTGGTGAGGTCTGGCTACCAGTATGGTGCCATCGACGTTGTGCACGCCGATGCAGCCATGACAGAAACTCTTGGAGTACCAGAAGACACCGCGTCAGGAGTCGAACGAGCCAGGTGCGCATCGGGCAGGCCTCCTCTATTCTCTATGATATGAAGGGGGCAAGGGGAGTCGCCGGTCAGGTGGGTGTGGCCCGCGTTACCGCTTCCAGGTCTCGATGACAAGATTGGGCACGCGCTGAAAGTGCGCGAGGTTGTTCGTGACCAATGTGCGCTGGGCGTCCAGTGCTGTCGCGGCAATGAGCAGATCCGCATCGGGGAGCAGGGCGCCCTGCCGGTGGAGTTCGCCATACAACGTGGCGGCGCGGTCCACCACCTGATCGGTGAGCGGGAGGATGAGGCTGGCCTGACACAGGAGCGTAAATGCCGCCTCCTGGGCCCGCGCTTGCTTGGCTTTGAGCCCACGTAGCAGTTCATAGCGGGTGATAATGGAGAAAGCGAGTCGTTCGTGCTCGGCGAGATAGGTCCGTACCCGTTGCAGGACGAGCGGATGTTGTTTGAGGAGTTCAGAGAGAATATCGGTGTCGAGCAGGGCGGCAGGCTGGGCCATCAGGCGGCCGGTTCACGAAAGAAGTGCTGCCGGTCCAAGGCGATGGCCTCCACATGTGCAATGTCTTCAGCTGTGAGCCCCTGGTAGACCCGTGCGGCACGCCGCAAAACTTCCTCGGCACTGACAGCCATCTCGGTGTCCACCGTGACCTGCACTTCTGCGTCGTTTGCGAGCGCTAAGGGTTCCAACGGCTGTAAGACTCCGTCATGGTAACGAGCTTTGACCGTCTGTCGCATGGCGGATCCCTCCTCAGCCCCCGACTATTTCCACTTAATTTGGGTCTTGATGGTTCCTATTGTACCCAAACCCGATGAAAATCTCACTACCTGTTGTAAAAACCATTCACCACGATCGCAGGCCAAAGGCCTCACTCGGGCGGAGCGAATCCTCGCCGGAGGGTCTGCTCGCTGATGACGCGGGTGACGACGAATTGCATCAGGTACTCTTCACCTCCGGCCTTCGCCCCGACTCCGGACAGGCGATGGCCCCCAAACGGCTGACGCCCCACTAACGCGCCGGTGATCGGACGATTCAGGTAGAGATTCCCGACGTCGAATCGCTGCCTGGCCAGCTCCAGATTGGTCGGGCTCCGTGAATAGACTCCGCCGGTGAGGGCATAGGCCGTCGAATTTGCCAGCGTCAATGCTTCTTGAAAGGATGCGGCCTTCATCACTGAGAGGATTGGCCCAAAGATTTCTTCTTGGGCTACTCGATGCGCTGGCTCCACATCCGCGAAGACCGTCGGCCCAATATACCAGCCTGCTCCTATTACAGTCCCTTCGACCAGCAGGCAGGCTTCCTTCTTCCCAATCTCGATATATTCCTGAACCTTCGACTGCGCTCGACGATCGATTACCGGCCCAACTTGCGTGCCAGGCTCTTCCGGATTTCCGACCGTCAGACTCTTCACCGCCTCTTTGAGACGATCCAGAAAACTATCGTAGATCGCCGCATGCACTATCGCCCGCGAGCAGGCGGAACATTTCTGCCCCGCATAGCCGGTGAAGGACGAGACCACGCCGGTGATCGCATCATCGAGATCCGCCGTCTCATCCACGATGATCGCATTCTTGCCTCCCATTTCTGCCAACACACGCTTAACCATCTGTTGCCCTGGTATCAGCGTGCCTGCGTCTTTCAGCAGACTGAGCCCCACATCCTTCGAGCCGGTAAAGGCAATCGTGGCAATGTCGGGATGGTGTGCCAGCGCACGTCCGATGTCTGGTCCGCCCGACAGGCAACAGAGAATCTTTCCCGGCACACCAGCCTCATACAAGATCTCTGTGAGCCAGTGCCCCATCATTGGCGAGCGCTCGGATGGTTTGAAGATCACGGGATTCCCTGTCACGAGCGCCGCCGACACCATGCCGGTAGGAATCGCCAGCGGAAAATTCCACGGGGCGATGACGGCCGTCACCCCGCGAGGGCTATATTGACGCTGGTTCAGTTCTCCGGGCACCTGTCCTAACCGTTTCGGGGGAGCGAGCCTGCGCCAGTCTGCCGCATAAAATTCCAGAAAGTCGATCGCCTCTGTGATGTCCGCATCCGCCTCCCGCCAGGGCTTTCCACATTCGAATATCTCCCATGCAGCCAACTCATTGCGTCTGGTCCTCATGATTGAAGCAGCAGCACGCATGATGTCCACGCGTCGTTCCATGGTCGTGTCGCGCCAGGATTCCCATGCCTGAACCGCCAAGCGCATTGACTGTGCGACATCCTTTGAACTCGCACTTAACAACCGGCCTACGATTTCACCCGGACGTCCAGGATTACGGGACTCAATGAGCGGCCCTGTCAGGCGCTGCTCCCCGGACGACGAATTCCACTCTCGGCCCAGTTGCGACCGTACGGTCACGAGGGCCTGCTGCATTGCTGTGCGGTTGTCGGCCTGAGCAAAATCCCTCTGCGGTTCATTATGAAACTCCTCCGTACAGGCCGGTTGGGACAGGAGGGGCTGCTTTTCGCTCAGTCCATCTAAAACCGGTGGAGCCAACAGCCGGTTCAATGATTGGGATTCGACGTACTCCTTGCGGAGGAATGATTCATTCGAAGTGTTTTCCAATAATCGTCGTACAAGATAGGCCATGCCTGGGAGCAAATCGCCCACCGGAGTATAGAGCCGTAATCGCCGGCCGTACTGCATGACCGCGTGCTGAAAGGGTTCGGCCATGCCAAAGATCATCTGATATTCCCAGGTCTCGGAAGGGAGCCTGAGTGACTCAGCAACCGCCTCGATATAGGCCAGCGTACGGAGATTGTGTGTGCCGAAGGCTGGTCGAATCAGTGCCGACTGGGATAGCAGGAGAGAGGCGAGGGACTCATAGTTGGCATCCGTCTCAACTTTGTGTTCAAAGAGAGGAATAGGCCAGCCTCGTTGCCGGTAACGGATCGTGTCCGAATCCCAGTAGGCTCCTTTCACCAATCTGATCGAGATGGGAGCCCCACGCTGACGAACCCAGGCCAGGAGTCTTTCAATATCTCGTGCGGTCTCCCGATGGTAGGCCTGCAATGCGAGCCCTGCATAGGGATAGTCCTTGTAAGCAGGTTCTGCGAAGAGCCTAGTGAAGATCTCCACCAGCAAGGATTTTGTCTCTGCTTGTTCCATGTCGAAAATCAACGAAGCTGGGAGGCGCATTGCCAAATCGAGGATGGGTCGGAGTCTTGCCGCCACGGAACAGTAGCTTCCTTCAGGATCGATCGGGTCGAGATGAGGAGAGAGGGCGGATATTTTGATGGAAAGCTGGATCCGTGGTATCGGTCCGAGATGGTCCCGTTCTAGTAGCGATTGGGATGGCCAAGATGCCGCCTTTCGTGCGAGCAGGGTGAGAGCTTCCACACAGCGGTCACGGTATCGATCAGCTTCACGATCGCTGATGGTGGCCTCGCCCAACAAGTCGACCGACCAGGCCCGTCCCTGTTGCCACAGATCGGTCAACCGTGGCGCTGCTTCTTCGACCGTCGCTCCAGCAATAAAGGTGCGAGCCATATGTTCGACCTGGCTTCTGATCGCCTTGCCGCTGAGCCGAGCCCCCAAGCTGGTGGCGGAAAGGGCTTTGAGTCCCCAGTGGGTGCCGAAGAGCGCGGACTCTCCTTCGCCTAGATACTCGCGAGCCAGGGCGACCACCTGTTCATCGTCTGTGACCGAGGGCAGCACATCGATGAATCGAAACAACTGCGCCTTGAAAAGATTGTCGTGCATGGCCAAGTTGAGCGCCTGGTGCGACCACCAGCGGCCCTCAAAGAGAGTTGGAGTTCGACCGGCAGAGAGACGGGCGAGCTGTTCGCCGATACGGGATACCATAGGTTCGAAGGAGGAAGAAGCGTCTGGCATCTATACCTCACAGATTAGGGAGAGGGGGAAGTACCGTCAGTATACACTGCAAGCATTCGCTTGAAACATTAGCGAGATTTCGGTATGCTGTTGTACGCCTAGTTTACCCTTCCCAAAGCTCGGCTTCATGACGAAAAAGATCTGTGTGCTCTAAGGAGAGGTAATGCTCGCAACAACAACTGACGCCGCACCTGCTACATCCCCGTTTTCTGCGCTTAACTTTGCTCTGTTCTGCGCCATCGTCATTGCCAACACGATCGGTCTCCCACTCTACGGGTACTACTACGGGTTTAGCCTCTTCGATTGGGGACTGTTCTTTGCTATGTACATCGTTACAGGCATGGGTATCACCGTCGGCTATCACCGGCTGATATCGCACCAGAGCTTCGAATGCCCGAACTGGGTCAAGGCCTGTATCCTCGTCGCCGGCGGTTGGGCGCTGCAAAACTCTGCCCTCAAGTGGGGCAGTGACCATATCCGGCATCATGCCAAGACGGATCAAGAAGAAGATCCCTATAATGCCTCCAAGGGATTCTGGCATAGCCACTGCGGTTGGCTCTTTTACAATAGTATCTATCGTAAGGAAAAATATGAGGTCCGTTTGCGCCGCGACCCTATTGTGATGTGGCAACATCGCTACTATTGGCCGATCGTCGTCACGGGGCTGCTGCTTCCATTCGTTCTAGGCCTGTGGCACGGCGGTTGGCAGGGAGGCATCAGCGGGCTTCTCTTGGGTGGCCTCTTCCGGTTGTTCATGGTGCTGAATTCCACCTTCACGATCAATTCACTCTGTCACATGGTCGGGGCACAGCCCTACAGCAAGAAAGACAGCAGCCGTGACAGTTGGCTGGTCTCCTTCGTGAGTTTTGGTGAGGGGTATCACAATTTTCATCACGCCTATGCGCGCGATTATCGTAATGGACCTCAGTGGTACAACTTCGACCCCTCGAAGTGGATCATTTACACGCTCTCGCTGATCGGCCTTGCGAGCAATCTCCGCCGCAACGATCCCACCGTCGGGTAATCGATTCGCGGTAATTCAGGTAAATAGGCTGAAGGTTTTTAGGGCTTCTGGCAGCGGCGCGATCATGTTCGGCTTCAGCCTTCAGCCCATCTACCAGAACCCCTTCCTCATGCCCATTAGCCCCATTTTCTTTCACCTCGTCCTTCGCTTATGATGGAGTAGCTGGCCGTCCTTGTCGTTCGTGAAGCGTGAAACGTCCGAATCCGGAAACGAACGACGCTTCACGAGATACGTTTCACGGGTTTCGAGCAGACCGGAGGCAGACATTTTCAGCATCCTGTGAGAGGAGGAGCGCTTCATGGCAGACGAACATCCCGCCGGGTCCCAGGCCGGTCATGGGAAAGACAACCTTATTCCCGGCGTTAAATATGTCATCGCCGTCAGCAGCGGTAAAGGCGGAGTCGGCAAATCCACGGTCTCCGTCAACCTTGCCGTAGCCCTTGCCTTAACCGGCGCCAAGGTCGGTCTGCTCGACGCGGATATCTACGGTCCGAACATTCCCATGATGATGGGCGTGACCAAGCCCCCGGAACAGATAGACGGGAAAATCGCTCCAGCGGAAAGTCACGGCGTCAAGCTGATCTCTATGGGATTCTTCGTACCGGAGGAAACAGCCGTAGTCTGGCGAGGTCCGATGGTCCATACAGCCATTCAACAACTCTTCCGCGACGTGTTGTGGGGCGAGCTGGACTATCTGTTGATCGATCTGCCTCCCGGCACCGGAGACGCGCAGCTCACCTTAACCCAATTGGTCCCTCTGACCGGCGCCATTACCGTCACGACGCCACAAGAAGTCGCCCTGCACGATGTCCGCAAAGGCATAATGATGTTTCAAAAAGTGAACGTGCCGCTCCTCGGTATCGTCGAGAACATGAGTTACTTTCTCTGCGGCCACTGCGGCGAGCGGACCGAAATATTTTCGCACGGGGGAGGGGAGCGGGCTGCCGCCAAACTGGGAATCCCGTTCCTCGGCCGCGTACCGATTGATCCGGCGATTCGTGACGGCGGGGACTCGGGCAACCCGATCGTCGTGGCCGATCCGGCATCTCCGCAATCGGCGGCATTCCGAGAGATCGCGCAGAAAATTATTGCGGGAGTCACCGGCGCCGCAAAAGGAGTGCCACCGATCGAGAGCCTGCTGAGTAAAATTAAGAACCCGTTTGCAAAAACATAACCTGCAGACGAGATGGTTTCTCTTGTTTATTCTCCTTCGCCGAATACCCCGTAGCTTGCTACGGGGAT
>ERZ1292630.4689-Hain-H41-02um-R3-4689-length-11492-cov-9_pt1 | contig 11492 bp, 14 predicted proteins | sample MGYA00564408_ERZ1292630 | MGnify/ENA primary metagenome ERZ1292630 (study PRJEB36523, sample SAMEA6512641) | groundwater metagenome | collected 2019-01-08 | study: AquaDiva: Metagenomics assemblies of 32 groundwater samples | reverse complement strand
TAATATTTGATTATGATATATATTTAGCAATTTTTGTATTAGTATTTGATTTTTTATAATTGTTTTTAAAAGGAAATAAAATGACTTTTGTAGTAACAGAAAAATGTATACGTTGTAGATATACTGATTGTGTAGAGGTATGTCCTGTTGATTGTTTTCATGAGGGTAGTAATTTTTTAGTAATAAATCCTGATGAATGTATAGATTGTTCTTTATGTGAACCTGAATGTCCTGTTGAGGCAATATATTCTGATGATGATTTACCATCTGATCAACAAATATTTTTAGATATAAATGCTGAATTATCTAAAAAATGGCCAAAAATTTCTGAAACTAAAGGATGTTTATTTGATGCAGAAAAATGGGAAAATGTTTTATCTAAAATAGAATATTTAGAAAGATAAATTTTATGACTTTTTTAAAAAAATATAGATTTTTTTTTGATAAAAATTTATTTATTAGTAATAAATTTTATTTATTCAATGATTATTATTATAAAATACATAACATTTTAAAATTAAAAATTGGAAATATAGTTTTTTTATTTAATTATGATAATATTGAAATAAAAACTATAATTATTAAATATGGAATCAATTATGTTGTTTTAAAAAAATTAGAAATTTTTTTTTTAAAAAAATTTCTAATATTGTTTTAAATTTAGGTTATTTTATATCAAAAAATACTCATATGGAAATAGCTTTACAAAAAGCTACTGAGCTGGGTGTTTCCAATATTATTCCTTTATTTTCTGAAAGGACAAATTTTATTTATTCTTATTATGTTTTAAAAAATAAATTTATTCATTGGAATCGTATAATATTAGAATCATGTAGACAATCTAATCGTGTTAGTATTCCATATCTTTTTTTTCCTATTAGTTTATATAAATGGATTAATTATATTATTTATTTGAAATGTAATATTAATGTTACAAATGTTATTTTTTCTATTGATGCAAAAAATAATATTCGTTATTTAAAATGTTATAAAGTTATTAATATGATTATAGGTGCAGAAGGTGGTTTTTCAGATAAAGAATTATTGTTTTTAAAATTTAATGGATTTAAAAAAATTTTTTTAGGAAATAGAATTTTAAGAACTGAAACAGCGGTTCTTACTGGAATAACTATTTTTCAATTTCATTTTGGAGATATATGAAAAATATAGTTTTTGGGTTTGATTTTGGTATGAAATATGTTGGGTTGTCTGTTGGAGAATTTATAACGTGCAGAGCATGGCCATTAAAAACTTTTTTTGTTAAAAATGAAATTTTTGCTTGGGATTATTTAAATAAATTAGTTGATTTTTGGAAACCATGTAAATTAGTAATCGGTATATCTTTTGGTTATTATAAAAATGATAAAACTATATTTTTTAATGTAAAAAAATTTGAAAAATTATTATATCATAAATATAAAATACCGATTTATGAAATTGGCGAAGATTTTACTACTTGGGAAGCAAAGTATATATATAAACAAAAAAATTTTAAACAAAATTTATATAAAATAAATTCGTTATCTGCAGCAATTATATTAGAAGATTGGTTAAAAAATTATATTTTTTTATAATATTGATATTTTTCCATATTTTTTTCCTAGTTTTATAAAAACACATGTATTTTTTTTGAATGTTAAATTTGAATTTGTTATTGTTTGATTATTTATTTTTAATGAATTTTGATTTATCATTCTTATTGATTCTGAAATACTTTTTGTAAAATTTATATTTTTTAAGAGAACAGTTATTTTTATGTTATCTATTTCATTTTCTAGCTTTAATTTATAGTCTTGAATATTTTTGTCATTTTTTTTTGAATATTTTAAAATGAAATTGTTTTTTGATTTATTTGCTTCTGAGTATCCATTATATTTTTTTACTATGTTGAAAGCTAAGTTTATTTTTATATCTTTAGGATTTTTACCTAATTTGGTATCATATTTTAATTTATTTATTTCATTTTCATCTATGTCACATAGTAAATTTAAATATTTCCACATAAGTGAGTCTGATATAGACATTAATTTTTCAAATATTATATCTGCTTTTTCATTTATGCTTATATAATTTTTTAATGATTTTGACATTTTTTCTGTTTCGTTAATTCCTTCTAATAATGGAAGCATCATTATTGTTTGTTGTTTTTGGTTATAACTTTTTTGTAAATTTCTTCCTATTAAAAGATTAAATTTTTGATCAGTTCCTCCTAATTCTAAATCTGATTTTATTATAACTGAATCATATGCTTGAATTAATGGATATAAAAATTCATGAATATGAATTGGTTTATTTTTTGTATATCTTTTGTTAAAATCATCTCTTTGTAACATTTTTGCTACTGTTTGTTTTGAGGTTAATTTTATTAAATTTTCTGTAGTAATTTTATTTAACCATGTAGAGTTAAAAACTATTTTTGTATTTTTTTCATCTAATATCTTGAATATTTGATTTTTGTATGTTTTTGCATTTGATAATACTTCTTCTTTTGATAATTGTTTTCTTGTTGTACTTTTTTCAGAAGGATCACCAATCATTCCTGTAAAATCTCCTATTATTATTATTATATTGTGTCCATTTTTTTGAAATTGTTTAGCTTTATTTAATAATATTGTGTGACCTAAATGTATGTCTGGTGATGTTGGATCAAACCCTATTTTTATATTTAATTTTTTTTTAAGCATTATGTTTTTTTTTAAATCTTCAATTATTAATGTTTCTTTTGTTTTATTTATGAATTTTTTTATTATTTCATTTGTATTTAACATATTTATTACCATTATTTTTTTTTATGTTATAATTAATATCATAATTATTTATTATTTTAAATATTAAAATTATTTGTTTGGATTTAAATTTTATGTTATTTTTTAAATTTTTACATATTATATTTTTTGTTTCTTGGATGTCTGGTTTATTATATCTTCCTCGATTGTTTGTTTATCATTCTATTTCTTTTGATGAAATTAGTTATAATAGGTTTTTGCTAATGGAAAAAAAATTGATTATTTATATAATTATTCCAAGTTTTTTTTTAACAATTTTTTCTGGTTTTTCATTATTATATTATTTTTGGTTCTTATATAAAAATTTTTTTTGGATATATATTAAAATTTTTTTTGTTTTTTTATTGTTTTTATTTAATATTTTTTGTTTTTTTTTATTTTTTAAATTTAAAAATAAAATGAATTTATATAAAAATAAATTTTATAGAATTTTTAATGAATTTCCTTTTATTTTATTTATTATTATAGTTTTTTTAGTTATTTTTAAGCCATTTTAATTTTTTTAGAGTATTTTATGTTTGAAAATTCTTCTTTTTTGTATAGTTTATCAAAAAATTTAATCCCTGGTGGGGTCAACTCTCCAGTTAGATCTTTTAATAATATTTTATGTGATCCTATTTTTATAGATAAAGGTAAGGGTCCTTTTTTATTTGATGTAGATGAAAATAAGTATATTGATTATATTTGTTCTTGGGGGGGGAATATTTTAGGTCATGGTAATTCTGAAATTTTATCAAAAATTAAAAAAAAACTTGATAAAGGTTTTAGTTATGGATCAAATACTAAAATTGAAATTTCTTTTGCAAAACTTATTATAAGTTTATATAAATCTATAGAAATGGTTAGAATGATGAGTTCTGGAACAGAAGCAACTATGACAGCAATACGTCTGTCTCGTGCTGTTACTAAAAAAGAAATAATTATTAAATTTAATGGTTGTTATCATGGACATAGTGATAGTTTATTAGTAAAATCTGGGTCTGGAGTTTTAACTCATTCTAATTTTTTTAGTGATGGCATATTAAATTCATTTGTTGAAAAAACTATGATAGCAGAATTTAATGATATTAATTCTGTCATTAAATTGTTTGAAAATTATGGTAATAATATAGCATGTGTTATATTAGAACCAATTGTTGCAAATATGAATTTGATTTTACCTTGTAAAAATTTTTTATTAAAATTGAGAGAATTATGTGATAAATATTCTTCTATTTTAATTTTTGATGAAATTGTTACTGGTTTTAGAGTTAGTTTATCTGGAATACAAGAAAAATATAATGTTTTTTCTGATTTAACTTGTTTGGGAAAAATAGCTGGCGGAGGATTTTCTTTGGGTATTCTTGGTGGGAAAAAAAATATTATGGAGTATTTGTCACCAATTGGAAATGTTTATCATGGTGGAACTATGGCTGGAAATCCTATAACTATGAAAGCTGGTTATGAAACTATTAAATATTGTTTAGATAATTTTTATTTATATGAAATTTTAGAAAAAAATACTTTTTTTCTTTATGATGAAATTAAAAAGTGTGCAAAAAAATATAAAATAGATTTAGATATTGAATATTCTTGTGGAATGTTTGGATATAAATTTAAAAATGATGAAGATGATATAAGATTTAGAAAATTTTTTAAAAAAAATTTATCATCTGGAATATATCTACCTCCATCAAAATATGAAACTTGTTTTTTAACTTTTTCTCATTCAGATTCAATTATTTATGAAACAATAAAAAAAATAGATATTGCTTTTTCAGAATTAAATTAATTATTTTATAATATATGTTGTGTTGCAGTACTTACATGTTAAATTTGGAGAATTTAGAAAAATTTTAGGGTGTCCAATCGTTTTATTTGTTTCATTTGGACATGAAATATTTATGTTTTTTTTATTAATGATTATTGATTTGTTTTCTTTTATCATTATTTTTTCCTAATTTAATATTCTATTTTTTATATTGTCATAATTTATAATATTTGTAAATAAAGTTTTATATTTTTTATATTTTATATAAAATATAAAAAAAATTTCATCTTTAGTAATTTAAAATATATGGGTTTATTTTTATATGTTAAAAAATTTAAATTTTTATTTTAGTTGTATATTTAAAATTGTTTTTTTTATTTTGATTTTTTATTGTAATGTATGTTTTTCTTCTTATGGTTTTAATAAGAAGCATTTTCATAAAGATTTTTTATCTTATAGTAGTCCTGTTAGTATTGCTGCTTTGTCTGTTGTTAGTATTCAAACAACAGAAAAGATTTTGCATGATAATTATTTTATTTTTGCTGATTCTTTTTTTCAATATATGTTTGATGGAGCAAATATTATAGCTGATGAAATTTTTAATAATAATGTTAATATTAATGATTATGTTTATAATAATAGTTTTAATGAATTTAAAAATAATAAATTTTTGTTAAATAATAATTGTTATTACGAATTTTTTGATAATAATTTTAATTTTGTTAATTATTTTATTAAAAATGTTGAAAAAAGTGAAGATTTTGATATGAATGATTTTTATCAACATGGTTTAGGCTCTGGTGTTCTGATTAATAGTAATGGATATATTTTGACAAATTATCATGTTATAAAAGATTCTTGTTTTATTATTGCAAAATTATATGATGGAAGAGAAAGCGAAGTTGATGTTATAGGTTTTGATTCTAAAACAGATTTAGCTGTTTTAAAAATACTTGATAATTCTCTTATTTTTGATTTTCCTGTTATAGGTATAGGAAATTCTTGTAGTTTAGAGGTTGGCGATGTTGTTTTAGCAATAGGAAACCCTTTTGGATTTGATAATACAGTTACGCAAGGTATAGTAAGTGCTTTAGGTTCTGTCAGATTTAGAACTAATGACTCAGAAATTCCATTTATAGGGTTATTGGATAATTTGATACAAACTGATGCGGCTATAAATCCTGGTAATTCTGGTGGAGCTTTAATAGATTTATATGGAAATTTAATAGGTATTAATATGGCTATTATTTCTAAATCTGGGGGAAGTCATGGATTAGGTTTTGCTATACCTATAGATATAGCAAAAATAATAATTCATCAATTAATTGATGAAGGACAAGCTGAAAGAGGATATTTGGGAGTATATCTTGCAGAATTATCTTGGGATATAATTGAATTAATAAATTATGATAAAAATATTGGTGTTTATGTACATTCTGTTATTTCTAATAGTCCGGCTTCTAAAGCTGGTATATATCCTGGAGATATAATTTTTAAAATTAATGGAAAATATGTTAAAAGTACTCATGAAGCTGTTCAAAATATTGTTAAATTGAGACCTGGAGATACATGTCTTTTAGATATATATAGAAACAAAGAATTTATATCTTTTTTTGTTAATTTAGGTTTTGGTTCTGATTTATAGATATTTTATTTTTTATTGCTAAAGGTATTTCTATTTTTAATCTTTTATCAGTTAAAAGAGGAATTATATATTTATTACCAAAATTTATATTTTTATATTTTTGTGTTTTATTTTTTATTGATTTTCTTGCAATATTTTTTATTGAATGTATTACTATTTTTTTTATGTAACAACTTATAAAATTTATTTTTAAGTTTAAAAGTCCTTTAAAAATATATGGAAAACATAATGCATTATTTACTTGATTTTTATAATCACTTCTTCCTGTTGCTAAAATAATATCTGGTCTATTTTTATATATTATTATTGGATTTATTTCAGGATTTGGATTAGAGAGTGCAAATACTATTGTATTTTTTTTTAAATTTTTTATATGATGAATAGATAATATATTTGCTGAAGCTACTCCTATAATGATATCTATTTTTTTTATTATATCTTCAATTTTTTTTGCATTTGTTTTAGTGGCTAATTTTTTTTTATATATATTTAAATCTGTTCTTTCTTTATTAATTATTCCTTTAGTGTCTATTATATTTATATTTTGTTTTTTAATGCCTGTTTTTAATAGTAATTTTGCTGTTGCAATTCCTGCTGCACCAGCTCCAATTAATACAATTTTACATTTTTTTATTTTTTTTTGTTGTATAAAAAGAGAGTTTAATAATGCTGAAGTTATTATTATAGCAGTTCCATGTTGATCATCATGAAATATTGGTATTTTTAATTTGTTTTTTAAAATTTTTTCTATCTCGAAGCATTCTGGAGCTTTTATATCTTCTAAATTTATTCCGCCAAAAGTTGGAGAAATATTAATAACTGTTTCAATAAATTTTTGATAATTTTTTGTTTTTATTTCTATATCAAAAGCATCTATATTAGAAAAATATTTAAATAATATAGCTTTACCTTCCATAACTGGTTTGCTTGCTTCAGGACCTAAATTTCCTAAACCTAAAATGGCTGTTCCATTTGATATGATTGCTACTAAATTTCCTTTTGCAGTATATTTATATATATTATTTAAATTTTTATTTATTTCTATTACTGGATATGCTACACCTGGGGTATAAGCGAGCTTAATGTGTTTTGTAGAATTTAAATTTTTTGTTATTTTTATTTCTATTTTTCCAGGTTGAGGAAATTGATGATAAAGTAAAGCTTGTCTTATTATTTTCATTTATTATAATTAAATTTTTTATTAAAATTATCAACTCTTTTTTCTGTATCTATTATTTTTTGTTTTTTTGTATAAAAAGGATGACATTCACTGCATATTTCAACATTCAAAATTGCTTTTTTAATAGTAGATTTTGTTGAAAAATTGTTACCACACGAACATTTAATTATTATATTTTTATATTCATTTTCGTTTTTTTTTTTCATATATTATTTCCTTTTTTTATTATTTTATTATATCAGATTAAATTATTAATTCAAGGTTTTATAAAATAATTTATTTTGTTATTTATTTTTTTTTTATAAAATTATATTATTTTTTTATTGTATAAAGTGTTTGACATAATTTTTTATCTAATATAAAATACTTTATTATTTAATAGAATTTATAAAGTAAAATGAGGACTTTATTGTTATGGTAACAATAAATCAATTAGTTCGTAAAGGGCGTATAAAAACCTTATCTAAAAAAAAAGTTCCAGCTTTACAAGGTTGCCCACAAAAACGTGGTGTTTGTATTCGTGTTTATACTACAACTCCTAAAAAACCTAATTCTGCTTTGAGAAAAGTTTGTAGAGTTAAAGTTTCAGGAGGGCATGAAATAACAGCTTATATTCAGGGAGAGGGTCATAATTTACAAGAGCATTCTGTTGTTTTGATTCGTGGAGGTAGAGTAAAAGATTTACCTGGAGTTAGGTATAAAGTTGTTAGGGGTGCTTTAGATGCTAGTGGTGTATCTGGAAGAAAGCAATCTCGTTCTAGATATGGAACAAAAAGTGTTAAAACTAAATAAATTTGGAAAAATAAATGTCAAGAAGGCGTGTTATTGTTAAGCGTGTAATACAACCAGATTGTATATATAGTAGTAAAATATTAGCTAAATTTATTAATTATCTTATGCATGATGGAAAAAAATCTGTAGCAGAGAAAATTGTATATGGGGCTTTGAATATTATAAAAAATAAATCTGAAGAAAATGAATTAATAATTTTTAAAAGAGCATTGGATAATATTAAGCCAATTGTTGAAGTAAGAGCAAGACGTGTTGGAGGGGCTACTTATCAAGTTCCTGTTGAAATTAGACCTGAACGAGCTTTTTCTTTAAGTATGCGTTGGTTAGTTGAATATTCTAGAAAACGTAATGAAAAAGGTATGTTGTTAAAACTTGCTTCTGAAATTTTAGATGCTTCAAATGAAGATAGTTTTGTTGGAAATAGTAAAGGTAAGGGAGGAGCAATTAAAAAGCGAGAAGATACTCATCGTATGGCTGAAGCTAATAAAGCATTCTCTCATTATAGATGGTAATTTTTATTTTATTGGAAGTTGTTAAATAATGGCTAGAAAGACACAATTAAATAATTATAGAAACATAGGTATAATGGCTCATATTGATGCTGGAAAAACTACAACTACTGAACGTATATTATTTTATACTGGTGTTTCTCATAAAATGGGTGAAGTTCATAATGGTACTGCAGTTATGGATTGGATGGAACAAGAACAAGAAAGAGGTATAACTATAACTTCTGCAGCAACTACTTGTTTTTGGAAAGGTACAGAAAATCAATATTCTGAACATCGTATTAATATAATTGACACTCCTGGACATGTTGATTTTACTATTGAAGTAGAAAGATCTTTAAGAGTTTTAGATGGAGCTGTAGCTGTTTTTTGTGCTGTTGGTGGTGTTGAACCTCAATCAGAAACAGTTTGGAGGCAAGCAAATAAGTATAAAGTACCTCGTATAGCATTTATTAATAAGATGGATAGAGCTGGAGCAAATTTTTTTAATGTTTTAGAACAAATTAGTGATAGATTAAATTCTATAGCTGTTCCTATACAATTACCTATTGGTAATGAAGAAAATTTTATAGGAATAGTTGATATTATAAAAATGAGAGCTGTTTATTGGCCTTTTGATGATCAAGGAGTAGTATTTAAATTTGAAAATATTCCTGATAATTTAATTGAACAATGTGTTAAAATGAAAGAAAATTTAATAGAAATTGCAGCAGAAGCTTCTGATGAATTAATTGCAAAATATTTGCACGAAGGGCATTTAGATGAAAAAGATATTAAATTTGGTATTAGATTAAGAACAATATCTAATGAAATAGTTCCTGTTATATGTGGATCTTCTTTTAAAAATAAAGGTGTACAATTACTTTTAGATACTGTTATTGATTATTTACCAACCCCTAAAGATATATCTTCTATAAGTGGTATTTTAAAAGATGGATCTATTGGATTTAGAAAATCAGATGATAATGACCCTTTTTCTGCTTTAGCTTTTAAAATATCAACTGATCCTTTTGTTGGGTCAATAACTTATCTTAGGGTTTATTCTGGTTGTTTAAAATCTGGAGATACAGTTATTAATTCAGTTAAAGATAAGAAAGAAAGATTTGGCAGAATATTATTAATGCATGCTAATAATAGAGAAGAGATTAAAGAAATAGTGTCTGGAGATATTGTAGCTGCTGTTGGATTAAAATATACTGTTACCGGTGATACTTTATGTGATATTTCTAATACTATTATATTAGAAAAAATGGATTTTCCTGAACCTGTTATATCTGTTGCTTTAGAACCTTATACTAAGTTAGATCAAGAAAAAATGGGAGTTGCTCTTTCTAGATTAGCTCAAGAAGATCCTTCTTTTAGAATTCATACTGATATTGAATCTGGACAAACTATTATTTCTGGAATGGGAGAACTTCATTTAGAAATTATTGTTGATAGATTGAAAAGAGAATTTAATGTTCTTGTTAAAGTTGGTAATCCTCAAGTAGCTTATAGAGAAACAATTACTAAAATTGTTGAACAAGAAGGTAAACATATTAAACAGTCTGGGGGTAGAGGACAATATGGACATGTTTGGTTAAAAGTTGAACCTCAAGAATTAGGGAAAGGGTATCAATTTTTTAATAAAATAGTTGGAGGAGTAATTCCTAAAGAGTATATTTCTGCTGTTGAAAAAGGTGTTGAAGAACAAATAAAAGATGGAATATTAGCTGGATATCCTGTTGTTGATATTAAAGTTACATTATTTGATGGGTCTTATCATGATGTTGATTCTAGTGAAATTGCTTTTAAATTAGCTGGATCAAAATGTTTAAAGGCTGCAATGATTAAAGCTGGTCCTATATTATTAGAACCTATTATGCAAGTTGAAGTTGTTACTCCTGATTTTTATATGGGAGATGTTGTTGGAGATTTGAATAGAAGAAGAGGGATAATACAAGGTATGAATGATAGTGTTTCTGGAAAAAAAATTAATGCTATTGTACCTTTATCTGAATTATTTGGATATTCTACTTCTTTGAGATCTTTTACACAAGGAAGAGCTACATATAGTATGGAATTTAAAAAATATTCTGTTGCTCCAAATAGTGTTTTAAATAGTGTAATAAAAAAAAAATAGATTGAATATATTATTTTAAGGATTTTTAAAAGTGGCTAAAGAAAAATTTGAAAGAGTATTACCGCATATAAATGTTGGTACGATTGGTCATGTTGATCATGGAAAAACTTCATTAACTGCTGCGTTAACAAAGAGGTTTGGGGTTTATAAAAGATATGAAGAAATAGATGCTGCCCCTGAAGAAAGGGCGAGGGGTATAACTATAGCAACTGCTCATGTTGAATATTCATCTAAAAAGCGTCATTATGCTCATGTTGATTGTCCTGGCCATGCTGATTATGTTAAAAATATGATTACTGGAGCAGCACAAATGGATGGTGCTATATTAGTTGTATCTGCTGCTGATGGTCCAATGCCTCAAACTAGAGAACATATATTGTTGGCAAGACAAGTTGGAGTTCCGTATATAGTAGTTTATTTAAATAAAGCTGATATGGTAGATGATAATGAATTGATTGATTTAGTGGAAATGGAAGTAAGAGAATTATTGAGTTTATATAATTTTCCTGGAGATGATGTTCCTTTTATTATAGGCTCTGCAACTAAAGCTTTAGAAGAAGGTGATAATAGTGAATTAGGAGTTAAATCTATAGAAAAATTGGTTGATGCTTTAGATAATTATTTTCCTGTTCCTCAAAGAGCAATAGATCAACCTTTTTTATTACCTATTGAAGATGTTTTTTCTATTTCTGGTAGAGGAACTGTTGT
>ERZ1292630.4687-Hain-H41-02um-R3-4687-length-11493-cov-8_pt1 | contig 11493 bp, 6 predicted proteins | sample MGYA00564408_ERZ1292630 | MGnify/ENA primary metagenome ERZ1292630 (study PRJEB36523, sample SAMEA6512641) | groundwater metagenome | collected 2019-01-08 | study: AquaDiva: Metagenomics assemblies of 32 groundwater samples | reverse complement strand
CAGTGTTACCCAAAGGATTCGACAGCGGTTATTTTTTTCCCAAGCAATACGGGTAGGGACTCCCAATCCGAGACAGGGAGTCGCGCCCCGGTGTTCCATCCTACCCCTGCACAAGCTTTGTTTAGGGCAGTCCTAAAGAAACAGCAATTTTAGGCCTTTTCCTAAAATATTTTTAGGCTTTAGGATGCATCTATGTTCTTATTGGCGTGCTTCTTGCAAATAATGGCTTTTGTTGGCGCTTTTCCAAGAGCATCTCGAGTGTGTGACTGACCACTGTGACCTCCCGCATGTCCACAAGTTTTTTCCGCCGGACAGCTACTTGCGCTGTCGCCGCCTTCAGCGGCAGTTGCGTCGGCACGGCGGTGGCATCGCGGAATTATCACCCCCAGCACGACAGTATCGCGGACGTATCCGGCGGTTCCTCGACGGCAGCGGCGTCTCATGGTGCATTTCTCGTCGCTCACGCACATGGAAAGGAAATCGCGAAGGTGCAAGCGGGGCACCGAATCGAAGGTCTACCCGATTACACGATAGAAGAAATCGCGTGTCGAAATGGAAAGCAGTCATCTCACGGCGACAGATCATCGAAGCCTCGCACGTGGGCGACCCACAAAGGGGGTGTCTACGATATCACCGATTTTATCGATGCCCATCCTGGCGGGGCCACGCGCATCAAACTCGCCGCAGGCGCGTCAGTGGATTCGTTCTGGAAGATATTCAAAGTTCACGATAAGGATGAGGTGCGCACGATCCTGGAGGGCATGCGTGTCGGGAACGTGAAGGGCTGGGTCCCTCCTCCGATTAATTTGAAAGCGGACGCGGAAGAGCGGCGAGCGTGGGAAAACGAGCCGCCGCGAAACGCGGCCCTCGTGGCTCGATCGACCTGCCCGTACAATGGAGAGACGCCAAACGAGGCGCTCACGCTCGGAGGGCTCACCGATGCAGACTTATTCTTTGTGCGAAATCACATGCCAGTGCCCATCGTCGATGAGGAGCGATTTTGTCTGCGCATTTCTGGCGATGGATTGCGATCGCAATGCTTCACGGTGGACGACTTGAAGCGACAATTCCCAGAGCAAACGGTCGTCACGACCATTCAGTGCGGCGGCAATCGGCGCACGGACACGCCGCATCGTGACAGTGTGAAGGGCTTAGCGTGGACATCGGGCGCGATCGGGACCGCAGAATGGAAAGGGGTTTGGCTACGCGATGTGCTGCACTTTCTCGAAGGACCTGCCCGTTTAGATCCCACGTCGACGACGTCGCTCAACTTCATGGCAACCCAAACGACATCCGCGTCGGTCATCAAGCAAGAGGGCGACACCGCTCACATTCTGACCGCCAAGGAGCCGCAGTTTCACGTTCACTTCGACGGCTTGGACAAGGATCCCGGCTCGCAGTTCCAGGTGAGCATTCCACTGCACATGGCCATCGATCCCAACCGTGACGCATTGATCGCCTTCTCGATGAATGGGCAGCCCATTCCGAGGGATCATGGCTACCCGCTCCGTGCCGTCATTCCTGGCACCGTGGGAGTTCGTAACGCCAAATGGTTGAGCGCCGTGACCGTCGTCGGAAAAGAGAGCGAGAGCGACTGGCAGCAGCGAGACTACAAAAATTTCCCATCATGGTGTGCCCGGCCCTCTGATCACACAGGAGGGAAACTTTCGTCGATTTATGACGTGCCCGTTCAAAGCGCCATCACGGAAACGTCGCTGATTGAGACGTCCGACGAGCACACCGACGCGGTGCGCATCAAGGGCTACGCCTACTGCGGTGGCGGCCGAGGCGTGCAGCGCGTGGAGGTGTCCGTGGATGGAGGGAACTCCTTTAGCCGCGAGGCCATATTGAATGACGCCGGCATTAATCAAATCGAGGGGAAGCGCTGGGCTTGGCAATTTTTCGAAGCCGACATTCACGGTTTGCCAAAAGTTGACGGCCTTCCTTCGGCGTCAGGAAAGACACCGGAAGAGTTTGCGGCCCGTCGCACCATATGCACGCGTGCCTGGAGTTCCACCAACGACATCCAGCCGCGGATCGCCGAAGTCAATTTTAGGGGATTGCTCAACAATGGCTATAGCTGCGTCAAGGTCTAGGGGGCTGGACACGTGTGTGTCTCCCGTGGTGCAAAGACCCTTGTGGGAACAAAGGAGGGAGCCCGTTTGCTGCCACCACAGGTCGCCACAGCTCGTGTGCTTTTTTTTTTTATTGTAACCTTTTCACCGCTCGTCGTTTCTTGTACTGGCAAGGCTCTCTCTGAACGCCGTCGATCGCCTTTTTTTTTGGATGACCGAAACGTCCGAAGCCTGTGCACAAGAACAATGCGCACTCTTTGAGGCACTGTTTTTTTTTTCCCGGACTGAGAGGGGGCGATAGGATACATCATCATCCGCCGATCCCTTCCACCACACCATATCACACATGTCGTCGCGTGCATCGTTTATTCTAAAGTGTAAGGCGGACGGGAACGCGGCCATGGCGTCTGGCGACTTTGGAGCGGCGACGCACCACTACAGCAGCGCCATCGCCGTGCTCGACCCTTTGACGGCGGATGACGAGGACCGCGCGGCGCAGTTGCACATCCTTTATAGTAACCGCGCGCAAGCGCGATTGAACGGAAGGAAGTACATCGACGCGATCGCGGACTGCACTCGCGCGATCGAGCTGAACCCAAAGTTCTTGAAGTCATTTTTGCGCCGGGCGGCGACCCACGAAGCCGTCGGCAACGAGGCCGCTGCCAAGGCAGACTACAACGCCCTTGTGAAAGCGGGTGAGGAAGACGCGGCTGCGTGCGCGGCTCAAAGCATCGATGTGGCCGCCGCGTCCGCGGCCAGCGAGCGGATTCACTCGACGATGACGACCCGCGAGACGGAGCGGATTCACAAGCTATTGACCAAGGCAGGTGGCGAGGAAGTGCTCGGGGGACGGCAGTGGGTTGAAGACATGGCCCTGCTGCCCAACCGCTTTCGCCTTCCGCAGGGCATCGTGGTGGAACCGGTTTCGCGAGGCACGGGCGCCGAACCCCGCTACTCGCCGGCTCTGACGTCGCAGTGTCTCGTTCATTACGAAGGAAAGCTGCGCGATGGCAAAGTGTTTGATTCGAGCATTGCACGCGGAGTCCCCGCGACGTTTGCGCCTGCCGACGTTATCGAAGGCTGGAAGATAGTGTTGCAGCTGATGACCGAAGGGGATGTCTGGAACGTGTGGATTCCCACGAACCTTGCCTACAGTGCTCGCGGGGCAGGTGCCGGTGTGCCCCCGTTCGCTGCGTTGCAGTTTGAAATCCGCCTCCTGTCGGTCCTTGGAGATGAGAAGGTTCCAGCGGCCGCATCGCGCGACAGGTTGGCGGAAATCATGAAGACACCTACCGAGCAGCTGCTGGCTCCCGCAGCCGGCGTGTCGAAGGCGATCCAATAATTGACGTCAACACACCGCCCCCCTCCGCTCTTTTTAGACTTTTTCGTTTCATTTTCATGTGGTTTTCATACATTCTTGTTGTTCGCTTTGCCGGTGGGGAATTTTTTTTTCGCGCGCAAGCGTCAAGAGCACTGGGGATGTGAGCACCCGTTGTCGCTTTTGCTTACGGCACACGCAACGGGCACCTCAGTAATGGCTTTGTTCAAACAATTTCAGATGACTTTGTTGATTGATGGCAAAGAACACTTGTTTAGGACGGCCATCGGCCGTCATGTCAATGCCACCAAGTTGGCCAGAAAAGCGGGGGGGGCGATCGACACGGTCCGACCCTCCCACCAGGCGGCCTTCCTATCGCTATGCGGTGTCGATCGACGTGCTGCAAGCACCACACTTCGATCGGGAAACCTTAACGGTGGAACCGCTCTGCGAGGACGTGCTGGACCAGAGCGAAGGGTCAGGCATGGCATCAGCAGCGGACGTCGGATATCGTGGTCATGTCGGCTGTCGAGGTTCCTTCGAACTCTTTGGCGACCTCGACGATGATGATGGCGACGACAGGAAGATCACTGAATCCACCCACCTCAGGATGCCGCCGCAACCCGCTGGTCCAGGTTCAATCGATGCCGGAAAACGGGTCACGCGCTCCCACGCGAAAAATGCCACAACCGGCGGCTCGAAAATCAGGGGAGCTGCCGGTGGTGGCCGACTTGTTTACCCTGAATCGGCACAATCAGCCGCACGGTCTTCAAGAACCACGGCCGGTGCCAGTGGCGCGGCGAGCTCCCCATTCCCAGACGACGGTATGGTATCCCATTTGGACGCCATGGGAGGGTCCTCACGACCGTGCACTCTCACGCTGCCAACGTCAGGAGGGGATGAGGGGCTGCAGCGGCTGGGTGAGGCCGACGGCGCGAATCGGGACGTCACCACCGTCCGTTCCGTCGTGGAGAGTCCGGAAATTGCCTTGGTCGCGAGCGCCTTTCGCCAACAGCCGTTTCTGCTTCGTTGCATTCACCTCACTGCGCGGCAACAAGAGCAGCACGCGATGAGTAGTAGCTCATTATCAACGATGGTATTGCCGCGGCGGAGCGCAAAGACCGTTCCGTTGACGGTGGCGAAAACGAGCCACGGACCAGCAGCCCACCGTCCGTCAAGGGCGGTGACGACTTTGGGTGTGCAATTTCTTGGCCGGGATGCCACGTTGCCGCCGGTGGAGCTCACTGGTCACTGCTTTACCCGTGAGGTGAGCCGGCGTCACGTTGCCTTTGTGACTTGCCCGGTGCAGCTACCCGCCTCCATGGTCGAGCAAGTCGTCTTGCGCTGGCACCGGCAACATCTCGCGCGCATGAAGGAGCGCGGTGCGTTTGAATCACGTCGCGTGAGAGGGAGACACGTCGTGGCCGTGAGCGGCCCTCTTGCTTCTGGTGCGGAAGACGTTGGAGGGGGCGAACGAAATGGGGATATCGACGAGGATGCCAGCAGCGACAGTAGCGACGAAGATGACGACGGGTCGCGGGACCCTTCGTTCGCGCCGCTGGTGGACTACCTCGTCAATGGATTCCACGATCGACGAGAGGACTGGCGGCGTCGGCTACTACTACTGTCCGCCATCGCCGACGACGATGGCCGTAGACGCGCCCCCCAGGATAGATTGTGGGGGGACGGTTCGTCACCCATTATTTCACGATGGCCGCCTCGAGGTCGATTTATTTCCGCGCGTGATGTCGACGGCACGCTGTGGCTGGTCGTGTGCGGCCAAAACACGGTCTATCTTGACGGGTTTCGTTGCCCCCGTGGCGTACCCATTCCGCTTTGGGACGGAATGACTATCACGTTCTTGGAGCCGCTCAGGCTCGGTCGGGGTGGGCTTGGCCGAGAGCCGCGCGAATGCAACAACGGAGACCCCACAATGACGGTTCGAAATTGTGGGAACGATGATGACGTGGACCAGCTGCAGAGTCCTACGTTGGTGTGTGACGTCGTGAGGGATTATTGCTCGCGGCTGGCAAACCAGGTTTCCGAAGGATGCGGCGGACTGGACGGTGGTGTGGACTTCGGCGGTGTAGAAGACAACTTCCGTGGCGACGAGGCGAAACGTGATGATGATGATGGCGCTAGAATGCGGTTGGGATTTCCGTGTATTTGCGTTCGAGCCAGAAGCAATAGCCCAGATCACGTTGTAGGGTCGGGGGAGCTGATGCCGGTGGCGTTGGTCAAGCGGGCAGCCGAAGAACCTGAAGCAAGTGGCAAACGGGAACCACAATCCACAGGGCGGCAAAAGGGCCGCTTGCCCAAACGGCCGAGGCGATAGGAGCGTACGGCGCACATACTGTACGACGCCTCTTCTAGGGCACGACGCCACACATACACCCGAGAAAATAGATCACGAGTGACGGGTAAGTTACCGTAACTTGTCCACCGACACGTCATACAGCGTTCATTCCGTTCGTGTGTCGTTGTCTTTGACTCTGTTAAAGACTTTAGTCAGCAGTGTCATTATTTTTGCTGACATTTTTCTTTTTGGTTCGTTCCGTTCGAGCCAGACCATCTCCCCCACGCAACCGTACGTATCCCCTGAACGCAATACGATGCTGCGAGCGAGAAGCCCACTGCTCGCGGAGGGATCGAGGCCGCGCTCCACCACACCGCGTCTCCTGACGTCTCCCCGTCCGGGCAGCGCCCCGTCGTTGCTGCCGCAGCCACAGAACGGCGCGTTCTCCAGTTCGCTGCCGCGCCGCCTGACGCCACGTCGACTACGTGGATCCTCGTCGCTGCTGCTGCGTCCGGCGGCGGGTTCCACTCCCCTCGCAGCAGCAGTCGCGGCCCCAGCATCCGCACGGTCGTCTGTGGGTGGTTCGAGCCACACGGTGACCTCCGAACTGGAGGATGTGATTTCGGATGTCATGCGAACCCGCATCCAATCCTTGTCGGACCTCCGGCGCCGCATCGAAGAGCTGAGCGACCTTCACCGAAGAGAGGAGCAAACATTTGTGACAGCAATGCACGCGGTGCTGCACCAATCTCAGGCAACGCGTGAAGCGCAGGCGGAAGTTGAAGGGGGCATGGAGGAGGCCTTAAACCGCGAGCGGCAAGAACGACGCCGCGCAATGGAATTGGTGGAGAAATTCAAGTCGGAGGGAACCATGGTCATGGAGGGTCTCAAGGACGCCCTTCGCGACATGCAGAAGAAGTACAAAGATGAGCAACGACGATCTTCCGACTTGAACCGCGAGTTGGAATCGCTTCGCCGGCGAATTGGAAACAGCGCGGCCACTGGTGACGCTCAGCCAGTCGCACCAGCCCCACCACGTGGCTCGACCTCGGATTCAGTCGCCCGATCAAAAGACGTGCAAACGTTGAGCGAACTTCTGGATGAAAGCGACGCCGTCATCACCGAACTGGAGCATCGAAATCGTTCTCTGGAGCTCAAGATTCAGTCCCTGACCGATCAACGTGACAAGCTGTTGGACGCTGAGTGGTATCAGACCAATTCAGTGGAATTCTCAAAAGAGGTGCAGGAATTATTGCCGTTGATGTCCGCTGTGAATCAAGGAAACGCTGCAGCCGCCACGGTTCCAGGAACCGCGGAGCACTTGGCCCGGCTTTCAACGTTGCTGCTTCAGCACTTGCGAAGCGAGCAGCGGCAGCGCCTACGCACTGAGGAGCAATCCGCGCGGATCGCCGCAGGCAACGACGAGCTTCTACGAAAAATGGAAAACAAAGCCAAAGATTTAGAAATGAAGCTCGCGGACGCGATGAGTTCCAGCGCCCCGCAGGGCGGCGGCGGCCATCACCTGCTGCGGGGGGATGCTCATCTCGGTCATGGCGGCCAGAGTGGTGGCAGTGCCGACCCAACGCACCGCGGTTCGACAACGGCTGCCGCCACGGCGGTCGACAAGGCAACAATAAGTGGCGGTGGGGCGGCGGTGGCGCCATTTGCCCCATCCTCTCAGCGGTCGCCCCCTCGCCGCGCGGCTCTGCACCGGGCGTTGTGGATGAACACCTCGCCTTCCAAATATGCGACCGCAGGCGCTGTGGTCCCCATGGCAGCGGGATCCCCGTGGCAAACGTCGTCGTCACCGTCCTCACCACCGAAGCACAGCGGCCGCGGGGGCTACGCCAACGCCGCGGCGTCGCACCCGCCGAGTGAGCGAACCTCATCGCCCTTTGGAGCGGGGGCGAGAAATGCCTTCCGGTACGGAGGGACAACCGGTGGTGGTGTCGACGATGACGACGACGATCAGTTTAGCTTTTCACCCATTCCGCGACGTGGCGTGTCTCAGCCCCAGCGACGAGACACGAAGGGGTTGGCCCAACCACCAACTTCGACGGCAGCACGGTTGTCGACATCGACGGGTTCCGCGAGCAGTGGATTGGCGACAGCGCTTACAGCGGCACGGACCGAGGCCTACAGGCCCGCGACGCTTCCCGCGGAACCTCACCAGCCAAACATCATTGGGTTGGACGATGATGATGCCTCTCTGTCCTCGCCGCCACAACGAACCGATTCCGCCAGCGGCGGCGGTGTCGGTCTTAGTTCGAGAAATCCCCCCTACCGTCTTGGCGGTGGTGGCCACGACGACCACCACCGTCGGGACCATCCACCACCGCAGCAGCCGTCTCCGCTCATCCTGCTGCCTTCGTTGGAGCAGCAGCTTGAGGAAGTCACCAAGGATTTTCACTTGTCGCTGCAACAGTGGACAGAGGCCATCCATCCAGCCGTAGGAAAGAGTCCCTCTTCGCTCCACACCGAGGAGGGAACGGCGGATTCGGTTGGCAACGGCCATGAAGACGCGGCGGCGCCTCCGACCACGCGATCATTGGGGGCCGCCGGGTCGGAGCTAGCTCCCAGTCTGGCTTCCGTTGCGGGTGCGGAACATCTGTGAGGCTCACCTTGACAGCGCCTCTCATGCGCGGCCGAGACTGACTGTTGATTCTTGTACGTTCGTGATCGAGAGCGAGAGAGAGAAGCTGCCGTTCATCGTCCTCGCAATCTTAGAGGGATGCAAAAGCCTTGGGGAGTATTGAGCGTCCCGTACCCTTTTTTCCCGCGCACTCCGAGACATAAGAGTAGTGGTGACGACGAACGGTTGGATAGTGTGTTTATTCCTTTTGAATTGATATTACCCCTCATCGCATCTCTCATCCGTAGAGTTTGGCGTGTGCCTTCCTTCCCTTCCCCCAATCAATTTTTGTTTTTTCTGTGCTTGGGAACCACATCGACCGGAGCCGACAACACAAGCAAAAGGGCAGAAAGAGTGGGGAACAGCGACGAGGACGACGACGACGATTTATCGCATCCTTCATCTGAATGGCTCGCATCATGGAGGCCATTGTGAACATGCAGCGATTGACCGACGACGGTACCTCCTCCTCCTCTTCATGGATGCAACAGCAGCAACTGTCGTCGTCTCCGTTCAGTCAACCGCAATTGGCACAAGGGCGGCCGCCGCCGGTGATCATGTACAGTCAGTCCGCCGGCGGTGACTTTATGTCTAACGCTGGTGTCTCTGGTGGCTTTTCCGCACCGGCCGCCTCCTACGTATTGCGCGCCGGCGGTGCTCAACTGCAACGCAACGGTGGCGACACCACCATCGCTCCCGCGCCAATGTTGTCGACTTCGACGAATCCCATCCACAGCGCCCAGCAACCGCTGCCGGCGGCGGTGGCGTCCTTTACCCTGGTCGATATGCCACATGCCCAGCTCGACCCTCACGTGATGATCGAGGGGTGCTTCGACCCCCAAAAGGCTGAGGCAATGCTGTCGACGTTGGCCTCCAAGTTGGGGCCGCAGGGATTCCGCCGGCTGCCAGAACGGCTCTTCTCGCGTCGCGGCAGCCGTTCGCCCCCCGAGATTGGAAAGGTGGGTGCGCCAGTGGAGTTGGCAGCAGCTGCAGGCGCTGGAGAGGGAGCCCGAGGGCATCCGACCTCGGTGCAGCCGCTCATGCTCCCAGTCGCACTCGCCAGCAGTAGCGGTACGGGGGTTGGCGGCGGCAACAGCCCCACATCGCCGAACGTGTCGGCTTTTCCTTCCAGTCGTCTGGTGCAGCCCGTGTATTGCCCGAAGCTCTTCGAGCTAGACCCTGATGGTGCGGCGTGGTGGACAGCGCCCAATGCGTCATCGGCGTCGTCGTCATGGCAAAGCAGCAGCAGTGGCGCGGGCGCAGCGGTGTCCTCGCCGCTGGGGAAGCACCATGCTCCCTTCCGCACGTGCGTCGCCTGCCTCGTCAATGGCGTGCCCGTTCGCCGCACGTCCCTGCCGCGTCAAGACTTGGTGACCGTGGTCCAATTATGGAAGGCTCGGCGCACTGCTACCGTGAGCGTCGTGCTTCCCCCTGGAGCTTGCCGGGCGACCACGAGTGACAGCAACAGCACGACGAGCAACCGTCGTCACGACTTGTTCAGTGGTGTGACTATTGCGAGTGAGCGTCAACCGCCCCCACCACCCCAGTCGTCGTCGTCATCGTCGTCGTCGTCGTCAGCGGGTGCAATACTGGGAGCCGCTGCTGGCCAGCATCCGCCGTTGCGCATCATCGTTCCCACGACGGAGGCGACGCCAACGAGCGACGTTCCCCTTCCTCGCCAGTGGACCACTGCGCCGACGACGGTGGCGATCGATCCGTCGGTGCACCTCCGAAACCGGGAGGTCTCCGCGTCGCGATCGCCCATAGCATTGACGGTAGAGACGAAACGAATTGCGGATCTTTTTCTAGCGGATGTGGCCCCTGGCAATGGCGGCAACCGGCTTTCAGTGGCCTATGGTGTGGCGCCAGGCGCGGTGCCGTTCACCCAGCCCACGCAGCGGCGCGCCGATCCCTTGTCCGCTGTCGCCCCCTCCATCTGCTGGCCCGGGCAGGTCTTCGCGATTTCACCGCCCATGACGAATGTTGCAGCAGGGGTTGCATCGGGCGGTAGAGCACCACCAGAAGTCCTACGTACCGCAGCGGGCTCATCAACGATTACGGCGAAAGCCGAATCTCTTGACGACACCGTGACCGGGAAGGCTCGGGTTCTTTTCGGCATCCCGCCACCGAATCCGGCTCAGCCAGTGGCAGCCTCCTCCTGCTTCTCTCATCAACTCACGACCCTCATGCGCCAGGAAGAAGAACGCCGCGTGGCAAACTCACCAGCTACCAACGCCGCGGCAGCTTGCTCCTCGTCAGGCGCTCCCCAGCCGCCTCTGCTAGGCATCGCCACCGGCAAAAATTCGTTGTCGTTATGTTTTAGCGATGCTCCTCCCTCGAGGACCACCACCACCTTCCCGGTCATGAAGCCGCCACTTCCAACTCCGGCGACGGTTGCGGTGGATCCCTCGGTCGCGCCGTCACCTCGGTTGGTCGCTGCCCCCGCCGAGGATACACGCCAACCAGGAGGAGGGATCGCATCTTCGTCGGAGGTGTCCGGCGGCAACAATCCTTGGTTTGGACATCTTTTCGGTCTGCGAACAGAAACCGGCGGCGCTGGTAGCATGGCGATCCCAGAGCAGTTACCTCAAACCAACAACAACCACCATCACGGCCAGGTGTCGTCGTGGGGCATTTCCGCTGTGCCAATCTCCCGTGCTGACGAACCACACCTCCCAATCCATCAAGTGCCGTCGGCGACCTCCGCGACGACTGGTGGCACCCAAGATGAAGAACGGGTGTCGTTGGATGGAACCGCAGCCGCCGTGGGACCCAACAAGGCGCCCCCATCGGAAGCGGAACCTTCGGCGTCGTCGTCGGTGGCCGCCGCCGCGGTGGCGGAGATCGTCTGGCAACGCGGAACGACGTCGTCCGTTGACAATCCGAAGACAGTCGAAGGCGCCGCCGATGCCGCGGAAGGCAACACGAAGAAGGCATCCTCGGGATCCACCTCGGTCATGGACGACCGCGGCATGGATGCCGACAACAAGGTCATTGTCATCCGGGCTATCGGAAGTGACTCGTTGGCAGCCGGAAACGGCCCAGTGGCGGCACTCAACAGTGTTCCGCCGCCTCCTCAAGACATCATCGACGAAAACACGCGCCAGCACATCCGGAAACTTTTTGGCTTGGTGAGCTCGGCGTAAGGGGGGGGGGGGACAGTGCCCCACAC
>ERZ1292630.4685-Hain-H41-02um-R3-4685-length-11497-cov-5_pt1 | contig 11497 bp, 8 predicted proteins | sample MGYA00564408_ERZ1292630 | MGnify/ENA primary metagenome ERZ1292630 (study PRJEB36523, sample SAMEA6512641) | groundwater metagenome | collected 2019-01-08 | study: AquaDiva: Metagenomics assemblies of 32 groundwater samples | reverse complement strand
TTCTTGACGAAAAATCTGATTGTCCATAAACTATATTTTTTTCTTTTAAAACACTTCCCATAATAGTAGAACCAAAATCTGCATTATAGTTTTGTTCTATGCTCATATCTTTTATTTGAAATAAAATAAAATAACCATTTTGATCATTTCTAAGATCAGAAAATTTATTTTTCATATATTCATCTATATTAATTTTTAGAGATTTATTTAATGGTATTTGAATATTATTTTTATTTATTAATTCATCTAAATCAGATTTAATACTATATCCAATAGGCAATCTATTACTCTTAATTGATATAATCACATCGTCTGATAGACTTTTTTTTAATTGTAGTAATCTTGTGCATGAAAAAATATTTGGTACTATTACCAACAATAAAATTATCTTGCATAAATTTTTTTTATTTACCATACTAATACTTTTCTTTTATATACTACTAAAAATTATAACCTGAAAAAATTTCCTTACAAAACGAAGAACATTAATTCATAAATTAAAAGGATTTGATGAATCAAATCCTGCTTTAAATTGACCTTAATTAACTATAAATCTTTAATGATTATGATTTCTTTTATTATTTTTTCCAGAGCTTTTAAAATCTGAATTATTGCTATAAGGAACCATTTTCATCTCAGAATTATTGTTACTATTATATGGAACTGTTTTCATTTTAGTTTCATATTTATTTGAAGGAAAAGTAAATTTTTTGTCAAAATGTGTATTTTCTTTTACATATTTAACTTCTTTTATGTATTGAGTTTCTTTTTTAGGATAAAACTCTACTTTTTTAATAAAATTATTTCTTTTTACTGGATACATAAAGTTTTTAGAAAACCAAATTTTATCATTATGATTAATTTGTCTATTTTTTTCAAAAACAATACAATTGAGATCTTTATTTACTAATCTAATTTTTTCATCAGTTCTTCTTATAAAACCATCTCTGAATAATTTAGCTTCTAGCTCTCTAATATTTTGATGATTATTGAATGTAGCTTGATAAGGAAATATCAATCTTACTCCAGATTTATTAGGTCTATCATTTTTAAATAATTGAAAAGTTTTTAATGAATTAAAACTAATATATACATCATTTCTATTCGGTTCGTATATTTCAGTAATAAAATCTACATTTAAAGAACTGCCTTTTGGTATAAAATTTCTTTGTAATTCATTTATACTTGCATTTTCAGAATAATAAAAAGAACTTTCAGAAGTAGATTGAGTTGTTTTATAAACATAATCTATTTTAATACTATTTGCATAAGCAGTAGCAGTATTTGACAAACAAATACATCCAAATACAGTCAATAAAAATTTTTTCATTTGTTTTCTCCTAATTAATTTTTTAAAAATCGATAACTTTAAATTGTACTTTGTCATCTAAAACAGATATTTTGTCTAAAGTTTTTGCAAATTCTTCTATTTTTGTTCTATTAGAGAATAATTGAGCCTTTGAAACTGCTCTCTCTTCAGCCATTTGATAAGCATCAATTATACTCCAAATATGAACAAGCCCCCATGATAAACTTGCAGAAGCACCTGAGTTTTTTATTATGATGTTAAATAAAAAAGCTCCCAAAATACCAAAAAGCCAGAATTTAAGCCCTCTCATAACGTCTCCCATAATCATCTGACCTAGCCCAGTTACAAATATACTACCCACCCAGCCCATTTCTGGTTTAATAACTTTCACAGAGGAATTTTCTGCAATCATAAACGGTTGAAAGTCTTTACTTAGTATATTTTCTTGTTTTATTGAATAAATATTTTCTTGGTTTTTTACTTCTTGTTCAAATTTTACAGCTTCTTTTTCAACGGCATAAGCTGTTGAATTTGAAACAAAAATTGTAATAAGTGATACTGCAATAACTAGTGTTTTTTTCATTTTTTTCTCTTTAGTATATTAATAATTATTAGAATCATAAATCATTATATTATCAATCATTGGGCCTGTAAAATCATTTTTATTTCCAGAAACTTTAACTCCAATAGTTATAAACCCAACATTAGGACTATAAGATCTAAGCAAATTATTTAAATCAATATCTAATTTTTTCCATTTTTGGTCTGGAATAAAAGAAACATTAAGTGGTTTAAGATTTACTCCATCTTTTGACCAATAAATATTTATTTTTACACTACTAGATGGATTTGAAGCATTTTTTGCATATAAACTCATTCTTGGTAATTTTATTCCTCTTAAATCTACAGCAGAACTTGTCATCATTACTTCAGAAGCATAAGTATTATTAAGAATACGATCTGTTGGCCCTGTAAGAACAGCAACATGATTTCCATTAGAATCTTTTAATTTTTTCCATGTCAAATAATTTTTAGAATAACGACTATTTGAAGAAGAAATATTCCAATCATCATCTATGTAACCAGATTCAAAATCATCTTGAAAAATAAATTTAGAATACTTAGGTTTTACTTTTACTATTTTTGAATAATAATCATTATCATCACCAATATCACTTTCATTATAATATTTTTCAACACTTTGATTTATAGTTGTATTTGAATTAGAAGTTGTTGATGAATAAGAATAATTATAGTTATAAGTAGATGAATTACTTTGTATTTCTGGTTTTTCATAAACATAAACATCTTTTGGTTGAACATCTTGTTCAGGATCAACAAGTTTAAAATATAAACCAACACCTTTATCAGAAGATGTATCTGGAGAGGTCGTTGAAATTTTTACAGAATCTTTATTTTCAGAAATAGTTCCATCAGCATTTATAAAAACATTTGCACTTCCATCAACTGTATATTTACCATCAGAAACTGTAACTGTTATGGTTCCTATGCCAGACTCATAAGTGTTATCTTGATTTAATGGTTTCCAACTTACAGTGTTTCCAGAATTTGTTAAAAGAGTTCCTTTACTTGCCTTCCAAGTATATTGTAAAGGATCATTATTTTTACTTGAAGCATTTATTGTAAAAGTAATAACATCATCTTTTTTTGAAGTACTTTTTGGATAAAAATCAAATGATTTTATTGCAGGAGGAATACTTTTTTGTGTTTTAAATAAAATACCACCATCGCTTGTTGGAGCAATAACTAAACCTTCTGAACAAGAAGTTAATACACTTGTGGTTAAAGCTAATGCGATTGTTTTTAAAACATACTTTTTCATAATAACACCTTTTTTGTCTCAAATAATTTAATTTTTAGGCGAACTGCTTGGAGTAGGAGATGCAGTCGGAACAACACTTGGAATTGGAGTAGGTGTTGGGCTTGAGCTTACCACTGAACTTGGCGAAACTGTTGGAGCAACACTTGGAATTGTTGTTGGACTTGGGCTTACCACTGAACTTGGTGAAGACGTTGGAATAATACTTGCAATTGGTGTTGGACTTGAGCTTACCACTGAACTTGGTAAAGACGTTGGAACAACACTTGGAATTACTGTTGGGCTTGAGCTTACACTCACAACTACATTTGGCGATTGCTTTGTTGGATTAGAAGGTACTTGATTTATTGATAAAGAACCATCTTCATTAACAAAAATGTTTACACTTGCAGTATTTGTCATAACTCCATCAGAAATAACAACTGAAACAACAGCTAAACCATATTCTGGATTATTATCTTGTCTAAAAGGTTTCCAACTTGTAGTTGTTCCAGAATTAGAAACAAACATTCCTTTTGTAGAAGTCCAGTTATATTGTAATGGCTTTCCTTCTGGGTCATTGGCAACAATTGTAAATGTGATTATGTCATTTTTTGTTACTGCATTTTTTGGATTATAGTCAAAAGATGCAATTATAGGCATTCTGTTAGGAACACCTAATGTATCTTTGATTACATCACAAGCCGAGAAAAGCAAGGAGCTTAAAGCTAACGAGCTTAACACTAAAAATCTTTTTTTCATAAAAACCACCTTTTGTTTAATTTAAACTTATAAATATAATTATAATTAGTTTAATTTAAACTGTCAAGTATTTTTTTCATTTTTATTCAAAAACTTTTATTGATGTAAATTTTATAATCAAAAAATATTAGATCATCACAAAAACTTGTGTGTATAGGCGTAAAGCAGGCTCCTTACAAGTTTTTGTTTAGTTTCATTTTGATTTTTAAGATAACGAATATAATGGTAGTGGCTGTGCTTTACGACTGCCATTACTATTATATGAGTGTATTATAGTTAAAAGTATTTTCTCTTTTATGAATTTAAGTTTGATTATGTACTTATTAGTACAATCCGTGGCTAAAATGTTTTTTCTATTTTAAAGAGAATAAAAAACTATTTGTTTATTATGGTTGAGATTTTATAACAATTAGAACAACTATTGCAAGAACCATTATGTTCTTCTCCAAAAAAATTTAAAATAAATTTTCTTTTACATGATTTAGTTTTAGAATAATCAATCATATTTTGTAGTTTATTAGTTTTATTTAATTGGATTTCTATAATTTTAGCTTTTATTTCTTTACTATCAAATTTTTCATAAAAACTCATTATCTGGTTTAAAATTAAATCTTTTATTTTATATTTTTGAGTTATTTGAATAAACCTAAAATCATTTTTTAAATTATTTATAATATTAGAAATAATTTTTTCTGATGGAATTTCATTTTTAAGTAAATTTTTTTGATTTTCAATATCTTTACTAGAATATAATAAATATGTTTTTGCATTTATAGAAGAATCTCTTCCTGCTCTTCCAATACCTTGATAATATTCTTCTATAGATGAAGGAAAATTCCAATAAATAACAGAATCAATATCAGGAATATCTATTCCCATTCCAAAAGCAGATGTAGCAAAAAGAAGTTTTATATTACCATTTTTAAAATCATCTTGAATATTTTTTCTTTTTTCAGAATTAAGACCTGCATGATATGATTTACAAGCTAGTTTAAATTTTTTTTGAAAAATAAATTGATTTTCTTCGGTTTCTTTTCTTGAAGAACAATAAACTAAAGTTTTATTTGAAGTTAAGATGATTTTTTTTAATTTTCTAAATTTATTAAAAGGAATATAATATTTTTCTACTTCTAAAAATAAATTTTTACGATCAAAAGAAGAAACTGAAATAAAAGGATCTTTTAATTTTAAAATATTTTTTATTTCTTCTATTGTTTTTTTATTAGCAGTAGCAGTAAAAGCACAAATTTGGATATTTTCATAAATATTTTTTATATTTTCTGATATTTTTTTATATTCAGGTCTAAAATCATGCCCCCATTCACTTATGCAATGAGCTTCATCAATTATTATTCTATTTATTTTAGTATTTTTTAAACAAAAAACAATTTTTTTAGAAATTAATTGTTCTGGAGAAAGATATAAAAATTTTAATTGATTTTTTTTTATTTTATCAAAAATTTTATTTCTTTCATTTGGTAAAAGAGTGCTATTTAAAAAATCGGCTGAAATATTTTTTTTTTGTAAAAAAGAAACTTGATCTTGCATAAGAGAAATTAAAGGTGAAATAACTATACATAATCCGTCTGTTAATAATGCTGGAACTTGAAAACAAATACTTTTTCCACCACCTGTTGCCAAAAGAATGACAGCATCTCTATTTTCTAAAATATTTTTTATAATTTCTTCTTGCGAATCTCTAAAAGAATCATAACCCCAATATTTTTTTAATATTTCCAATTCTTTTTTCATTTTTATTATTAAAAAACTATTTTTTACTTAATTTTATATCCATCCAAACAGCTAGAGCTAAAACAGAGCCTCTAATAATAAATTTCATTTCAGGGCTTACAGCTAAAAGTGTCATTCCATTAAGTAAACTAACCATTATTAACGCTCCAAAAAGCACTCCTGAAACTGTTCCTCGTCCTCCTTTTAAACTTGTTCCACCTATAACACAGGCTGCAATAGCATCTAATTCCATAAGATTTCCTATGGTTGTAGTTGAAGAACCAATAAAACTAGTTTGTAAAAAACCACTTATGGCAACAAAAAAGCCCATTAAAGAATAAGCTAAAATTAAAATTCTATCTACTTTTATTCCTGATAAAAAAGAAGCTTCACTATTACCACCAATAGCATAAAGGTATCTACCAAAAACAGTAAATTGAGTTAAAATATACACAAAAAGAACTGAAGCAATTAAAATAACTACAGATAAAGGAAAACCTCTTGAATAATTACATATTAGTGTAAATAAAAGAATTAATTGACCTGTAATAAAAAGTTTCATAAAATTTACTTCTGGATTTTCAGTTTCAAAACCAAATGATTTTTGTTGTTTTTGCCCTTTTATATTAAAAAATACTAATGCTAAAAAGCCTATTAATGCAAACGCAATACCGTTTTCAGAACTTAAATTATATGTTGTAAGAGATGAATAAATATTTTCTTTTCCATTATGTAAAATAGAAATAGTAGAATTTTGAATTACCATCCAAAATAAGCCCTTAAAAATTAATAAACCACCTAATGTAATAATAAAAGCAGGAACTTCTTGTTTTACTATAATCCATCCCATTAAAGTCCATAATGCAACTCCACAAAAAATACCTATTAATAAAGAAAGCCATACAGGAAAAGCATGAATACTAATTAAAACACTTGCTACTCCTCCAATAAGACCAACTCCACTTCCAGCAGATAAATCTATTTGACCTGGTATTAAAATTAAAAACATTCCTAATGCTAAAACACCTGTAATAGATAAATCTATAATTAATTCTGATAAGTTTCTAGGAGTTAAAAAATCAGGAGATAAAAAAGCAAAAAAGCCCCAAATCAAAACCAGAGCTATTACCATTGAATAATCTCTTATCGAAATATTTTTGGTCATTTAATTTATTTCCTTTAAAGCAAGAAATTTTTATGATAATTTAAAACTAGGTTAGAATTATACTTCTTTATTTTATTTTTTGTATTAGAATTATTTTATTCTAAATTAATAAGGGTATTCAAAATTTAAGTTTGTTTAACAAATATATTAGTTACTTAAATTCAAAATTTTCATCCTAGTTAATAATATTTTTAAAGATTTTTAATTTAGTAACTAGATTAATTATCATCTTAGTATTATACTTAAAAGTTTTTTACAGCATTATACTAGAAAGAAGGTTATTAATAATGTTTAAAGCAACAGCATTAATTTACAGTTCGCACAACAGATGTCAACAAATTCATAAAGAATGGATTGTAGAAAGAGCATTAAAATCTCATCATAATAAGTCAATTTTTCTTATACCTATGTCTATGGGAAGATATGACCAACAAAATTATAGTTGGGGAACTTTTGAATGGTATTTCAATAAATTTACTCAATATGGTTTAAAAGCTAGTACTTTTTATTGGGATGAAAACTTAAGACCAGAAGATGTAGAAATCTTTTTTGATAAATTAATAAACTCACAAGTTGTTATACTTGGTGGAGGTAGCAGTGTTCTTGGTATGGAAAGATATAAATACCTTGGAGAAAGATTTTATGGAGATGAACATCTATTTGGAAGAATTTTACATGATAGACAAAATAAAGGTTTATTGACTGTAGGATTTTCTGCTGGAGCAGATCAATTAGCAGAATATATTTCAGGCGGACATGATTATATGCATGGTTTTGGTTTAATAAGAAATATAGCGACAACCTTACATCATGATTGGGGAAGAGACACTGAACTTAAAAAAATGGCTAGAGAATTACCTGCGTGTAAAGTATTTGGTTTACCAAACGATGCTGGTATAGCAGCAGATCAAGGATATTTACCATCAGGAAATATTTGGCAAGTATTAGAGTTTATTGTTGATAATACATGGGATTTAGCAAATGATGCTTTCCACATAAAAACTAGACAAGGAATGAATATCCCTCATTTTTATAGAGATGGAAGAAATTGGGATTTCAAAAATGGAGATATGTTATTAAGAGTTATGGCACCAGATAATAAATGGGAGAAAGCTTGGATAGTAAAAGCTAATGGTGGAGGAATATTCAATTATGAAAACCAAGAGTGGTCTGGATACTATTATGTAGAAGATGTTTTTTCTGATTATTAAAAAATAACTTTGTTAAATAGAAAAATTTTAGCTACAGATAAAAAAATTAGTGAAATTATTTGTAATCTGTAGTTTTTTCTCAAAAAATTTAATACAGTAGAGTGTTTCGTAGAGGCGTTTTAATAAACGCCTTTTTTTATACACATTTTTTTGTGATGAGTAGTAACAAATTATTGAAATATATAATTGATTTTTTATGATTCTAAGTAGTATTAAAAAAATAATGCGTTAAAAATATATAAACAAAAATCTTTGAAATGATAAAAATGATATAATGCTTTAATATTTTTATAATCTATATTTTAATGAAGAAAAAACTTTTTTATTTACTATCAACTATTACTTTACCTTTTGTTTTATTGAATAATGATAATTTTAAAGAAAATCATGCAGAAAATAATAAATATTCTGGTTTTATTTCAAAAAAAGCATCTGATACAAAAAAAATAACTAGTAAGGATATTTATAATAATAAAATAGTTGCTTTAGAAAAAAAATATTCTGATACAAGAAAACTATATAAAAATGTTGATTATAATTCTGCAAAAAATAATATAAATCTAGCTAAAAAACAAGCACAAGCTTTAAGAAGCAATAATTCTAAAGAAAACTTGAAAAGTTTTAATCAAACTATAAATAAAGCTAATTTAAATCTACTTTATTCGAGAGCAGTAGAATCAAGAGCAATTTATCTTGATGCGGATTCTATACCAACTACAAAAAAAGAAATTTCAGATTTAATAATTAAAATAAAAAAAGCAAATTTTAATATAATTTATCCAGAAGTAGTTAGAAGAGGTTATAGTATTTATCCTAATAAAATAACTGATATTGAAGATAAATTTAAAAAATGTGATTTTGATGTTTTTAAATATATAGTTGATGAATCTCATCGAAATAATATTGAAGTTTATCCTTGGGTTTGGGTTTTTCGTGTAAAATCTCCTTTATGGGGTGATTCTTTTCTAAATAAATATCCAGATCTTATTGCAAAAAAAGGTAAATATTCTTTTGAAGATAGAGAACCTCTTTTTTTAAGTCCTTCAGAACCAAAAGCAAGGGAACTAATGTTATCTTTGATAAGCGATATTGCTAAGAACTATCAAATTGATGGTATTTTATTAGATTACATAAGATTTGATGAAACCTTACCTGATGACATTTTAACAAAAAAATATTTCAGAGATTATTATTTTCAAAAATATAAAAGAGAACCTGCTAATAAAATAGTTTTAGGCGATAATGATTTTTTAGAGTTCCAACTTTGGAGAGAAAATCAAGTAACTGAAATGGTTAAAAATATAAAAACAGAAATTAAAATAAATAGACCAAAAGCAAAAGTTGGTGTAGCTGTTTTTAGAAATGAAAGTCAAACTAGATTATTAAAAATGCAAGATTGGAGATATTGGTATAATAAAAACTATATTGATTTTATTTGCCCTATGTTATATACAGATTTACCAAAGGAATTAGATAATTGGATTGATACAGAATCTGATTATAATGAAAGAAAAGATTTTATCTATCCTAGTTTAGGAGCCTTAAGATTCAATAAAAACTCAGATTTATATCCTTTAGCAGATTTATTACATAAAAGAAACGTTTTAGGTTTTAATATTTTTTCATTAGTTCATTTTGGAACAGAATCTTTTGATGAACTTTCTGAAGGTATTTTTAGAAAAAAATCATTTATAACAGATCATTCCTTAGAAAAATCATTAGATATAATTTTAGAAGAAAATAATAATTGGTTAAAAAAAATATCTAACGAAGAAAGAAATAACTCAAGTGAAATAAATAAAGCTATTGTAAAAATTAATAAATTAGCTAATACAACTAATAAAAAAGATTTTGAAAAAATTTCATTAGAAATAAAAAAATTATCATTACCAAAAAATCTTATTAATGAAATAACATCTCAACTTGAATATGCGATACAAATAATTGAAGTTTATGATTTTAAAAAAGATAGTGTTGGTAAAATTTTTAGACAAACTCCGCCACCTTCTTTGAAAGTTCTTGAAGAAGCAAAATATATTCCTCCTGCAAAGTTTTTCAAAACAACTAAAAAAGCTATTATAGATGGTAATTTGGAAGATGATTTTTGGGATAGAATTGAACCAATTTCAAATTTTTATTCTTATGATGGAACAATTTCAACACAAGTAGAAACAATAACAAAATTAGCCTATAACAAAGAAAATATATATATTTCTTTTGAAAATATTGAACCTGAAATGAATAATTCAAAAAAAGATTCTATAGAAATATATATCAATGATAAAAAAAGGCAACATCATTTTTTGGTTGATATTAATAATAAAAAAGATTATGAGGTAAATAAAAATAAAAAATCACCTTCGGTTTTTACCTCTTCAATAAAAAAATTAACTGATAAATGGTTTGTAGAAGTTCAAATTCCTATTAAACATTTAGGTCTTTCTGATTTAAATAATATAAGTGCAAATTTTGTAAGAAATAGAGATATTGAAATAATAAAAAAGAATGTCTGGTTCCCTAATTATAATCAAAAAGATAAGACAATTATATTTGGTAAAACTATTTTTATAAAATGATAAATGAACATCATGTTATAGAATTAGCAAAAAAATATTTTAGAGAAAATAATAAAAATATTATAAAAGGCATAGGTGATGACACTGCTGTATTGCTAAATACTGGAAAGTATATGCTTTTTACTTCTGATATGTTAATTGATAAAACCCATTTTTTACTTGATAAAATATTTCCTTATGATTTGGGTTGGAAAGCTTTAGTTGTAAATATTAGCGATATTGCAGGAATGGGTGGTTCTCCAGAATATGCAGTTTTATCTATTGGTTTAACAAAAGAAACAAATTATTCTTGGCTAGAAAATTTTTATCTAGGTCTTTCAGATTGTGCAAATACTTACCAATTAAGTATTGTTGGTGGAGATACTATTTTATCTGATTCAAATTTAGTAATAAATATTGCTTTAACAGGAAGTTGTAATAAGCCAATTTATCGAAACAATATAAAAAGTGATTATATTTTAACTTCTACAGGTTTTTTAGGGTTATCTGCATTAGGGTTAGATTTAATATTAAACAAAAAAGAACCTTTTAATGAAAACGAACAATATTTTATAAATAAACACTATAAACCTATTCCAAGAATAAAAGAAGGGTTATTTTTTTCAGAAAATATCAAAGATTTTGCTATGATGGATTCTAGTGATGGACTTTATACTTCATTAAAAACGATGTGTGAGCAAACTAATTTAGGTTTTGAGATTTATAAAGAAGATTATTTGATTTGTAATAAACTACAAGAACAAGCTAATTTATCTAAAAAAAGCTATTGGGATTTTTTTATTTATGGAGGAGAAGATTATGAACTTATTGTTGCTATGAGTGAAAAAGATTTTTTTAATATAAAAGATAAATATAAAACTATTTTTAACTCTAATTTAGAAATAATTGGTAAATTCAATAATATAAATAATAATATCTCTTTAA
>ERZ1292630.4677-Hain-H41-02um-R3-4677-length-11506-cov-8_pt1 | contig 11506 bp, 7 predicted proteins | sample MGYA00564408_ERZ1292630 | MGnify/ENA primary metagenome ERZ1292630 (study PRJEB36523, sample SAMEA6512641) | groundwater metagenome | collected 2019-01-08 | study: AquaDiva: Metagenomics assemblies of 32 groundwater samples | reverse complement strand
TTCAATGGACGAAATGTTCTTCATTAGAAACCACTCATCCCGCCACGTCTTCCAGTTGTCGAGTTTGCGCTCGAGCCCTTTGTTACCAGGCTCTTTTTTTAATTGCGCCGTAAGTAACGCAATTTTTTCTTTCGTGTAAGCGCGAGACCTGGCAAAACGGATTCTCACCCATTCGATATCATTGAGTTTTAGTCCGAATTTACCTTCAACGATTGCCTGGAGCGCCTTCTTGAGTTCTTCGGGATTAAACGGGTAGCCGTTTTTCTGGCGGATTTGCCGTTTGATCTCGTGGAGCTGGCCGTCTATTTCTTCGTACATCTCGCCTTTGACAACTTTTGCCATGACGTGTTCCTCCTATTCTGATTTTTTGCCCGCGACCTTCAAATTTCAAAGGCCTTGAGCTCTTTTCTTCGTAGTTGTATTATCGAGTTGCTGGGCATAGTCTAGCATAAATAGAAAATTATGTCAATTGTGATAAAATTAGTAAAAATTGTGATTCCTAGATAAATTATAGCGGTGCTTGTGATAAAATTAAATAATGAAAACTAACATTTGGGACGTCGTTGTCATTGGCGGTGGGCCAGCGGGAATGATGGCAACGGGAAGAGCGGCGGAAATGGGCCACTCTGTTTTGTTGTTGGAAAAAAACCAAATACTTGGCAAGAAATTGCTTTTGACCGGCGGAGGGCGGTGTAATTTCACAAATAATAAGCAAAATATTCGCGATCTGGCTTTGAGCTATAAAGAAAGTGATCAATTTTTGATGTCGGCATTTTCGCAATTTGATGCGGTAAAAACCATAGAATTTTTTAACGAGAGGGGAATGAAAACAAAAGAAGAAGCGGAGGGAAGAGTTTTCCCTGTTTCGGATAAAGCGCAGACTGTTTTGGATGTGCTGGTAAAATATATGAAAAATGGTGGAGTAGAAATAAAAAAGGGAGTGGCTGTGGTGGATATTACGTTCAATAAAGAAAATAGTATTTTTGCTATTCAACTTTCTACCTACGGTAGATCCGTCAATGTCGGAAAAAATCGGGAAACATTTTTGGCCAAATCTTGTGTTATTGCTACGGGAGGCGTCTCGCATCCCGAGACGGGATCAATGGGCGAGGGATTTAATTGGCTTAAAAAATTAGGGCATAAAATTATTAAAACCGATGCTTCACTTGTTCCAATCGCGGTTAAAGATAAATGGATCAAAGAATTATCGGGATTGACTTTGAACGATATAAAACTCACGGCATATTTGGATGGCAAAAAACAATTTATACAAAAAGGAAAAATATTATTTACGCATTTTGGGATCAGCGGGCCAACGGTATTAAATATGAGCAAAGATGTTGGGGAATTGTTGCATAGCGGGGAAGTGGTAATTAAATTAGATTTGTTTCCGAAGCTTGATCTTGGAACTTTAAAACAAAATCTTCAAAAGATTCTTGTGGCTGAAAGCAATAAAAAATTAAAAAATACATTGAATGCCCTTATTCCGCTGACGCTTGTTCCGGTAATGCTTAAATTGGCGGGAATAGACGGTGAAACAGCAAATCATAGCGTGAGCCATGAAGACAGAACGAAGCTTGTGAAATATATGAAAGAAATTCCGATGCGTATTGAGGGACTGCTCGGAGCCGACAAAGCCATCGTATCTTCGGGAGGCGTTCCGCTTGAAGAAGTGAATTTTAAAACAATGCAGTCGCGAATAGTGCCGCAGTTATTTATAGTCGGTGATGCGCTGAACATCAACCGTCCGTCGGGCGGATATAGTTTGCAGCTTTGTTGGACGACCGGGTTTGTGGCGGGAAATAACATGTAGCTGTCATTCCCTTATTCGCGCGAATAGGGGAATCTGGATTCCCGCTTTCACGGGAATGACAGATAGGTTGCTTCGCCCCGCTTAGCGGGGTCGCAATGACGGAGTTTTTATTTCAAATATAAGAATAAGGCGTTGTTTTCAGATCTATCTTTTTCTTGATCGGGAAGTAGATAATGAATATTTTTTTCTGCTTGTTTTTTGAGCGTGAAGGTATCGGTAATAAACATCACGGTTTGCGCGGGCATAGGTATGCCACGGACTTTTATATCATTATTTTCCAAAACAACGTATTTCATTATTTCTTTGGGCAGGGAATTGAGCATTTCGCCCATAGCAACGTAGTCTTGTCTGAAGGCGTATTTCACGTTTGGATTATTGCCCCATTCCAGAAAATAGTAATTATACGATTGAACAATCAAGAGAGCGCAAAGCAAAATAAAAGAATTTTTTACAAATTCATCATGTTTATGATAAAAACCGGGGATTTTATTTATCAAAAGCTCATACATTTTATAAGCTCCCGCTCCTGCCAAAATGAAAACAGGAGGAATCATCAAAAGCGATCTTAAGGCGTGAGGAATGCCTTCGTTGGAAATTACCACTGGTAGAGCCGTAATTATTAACCAAGAAAATAGAATTAAAAATTCAAAGCCTCGTATGTCATTCCCACCCCCGATGTGGCTCGAGGGTAAACTGCAGCGGGAATTCAGTTCTTTTTCTGGATTCCGCATCCCGCCGAAGGCGCCGCTAGTAGCGAGCCTCGCCAAAGGCGGGAGGCTCGCATGGGGCGGCAAGTGCGGAATGACAGAAGAGATTGCTTTGGCGGCACTCGCAATGACAGAGAATGGTTTTAGATTTTTGATAATTTGCCATAACCCATATAAAATTCCAAAAACAAACATAATGCCGACGGGCCAATATAATTCCGGCTTGCCGGCGAAATTGTGGCGCCAATTTGTGTCTCCGGAAAAATTGAACATTCCGGCTGTTTTTAAAATATTTTCGCCAAGGTCTTTTAGCGGAGAGGCGGAACTAAAAACGGATATTTGCGTAGTGCGTCCCAAAAAATCTTGGGGATGATTAATAAAATAAATTCCTAGCGGTAAAATTGCGAAAATAGCAGCGATAGCGAAAACAAGAAAAATCATTCTCATATTCTGCAGAATGTGAGAATGATTTTGGCGGCAATATTTATAGTAATAATAAAAAATGCAAAGTATTAAAAGAGGAGTTCCGCGATAGGCGATATAGGTATAAAAACCTAGGCCGTATACAAAACCAGCTAAAGCTGGCAGTGTCCATTTTTTTATTTTTAATTTTTGAAAGCTCAACTTCCCTTCAAATTTTGCGAGGTTCAACCTCCTTAAGAATCGGTGATAATATTTGGGAGGTTGAACCTCGATGAAGTCGGACTTCCTCCGGATTGAATTTAAAGATTTTATTAAAAGATAAAGCGCCCAGACTAACAAAAACGGCGCCATAATTGCCCGGAATCCTATACGGGAAAAATTGATATGCCAAAAAGAAATTGCCGTAAAAAATGCGGATAAGAGACCAATGGAGGCATTGTTAAATAATGTAGCGCTGAATAAATAAATTCCTAAAATAGTTAAAATTCCGAAAATTGCGCTTGGCAATCTTAGCGCCAAAGGCTTATTTCCGAAAATCTTTATGGATACGGCTTGGATGTTTATGAATAAACCTTCACGGCCGTTATTTTCCGGGTAAAACACCTTGAAATTACCGGTATCCAAAGCTTCTGATGCGTTATTTCCGTTTATAGCCTCGTCCGGATAAAGCCCAGGAGGCGCGCTATTCGTTCCGCTTAAATTGTAAAGCCTGAAGAACGAGGCTATAATTAATACTATTAACAGTAAAACAGTTTGTCTAGAAATATTTTTGAGCATATCTATATTATAATGTACCTATGAATCCCGCACATAATTTTGCCGCACCTGGAATAGGCGAGCCTCGCCCAAAATCCTTTGGGCGGGAAACTGCTCCGTTTGAAAAAGACCTGCAAAGTTTTTCCAAGGAAATTAAAGAGCATCAAGTAAAAAATAAAATAGAAAGCATACAAGAGACCCATGTTAAGGATCTTTTAAAGCTGCGTCTTAACCAGCCTCAAATTTCACAGCCGCAAAAAGGCCGTGCAGGAAGTTCAGTTTTACAGGAATCAGATTCGCTTCCCGATTACTTAATTACTGAATCTAGCCAAGTAAAAGATAAAGTAAACGATTTGATTAGTTTGGCTTTTTCAAAGGGTATTGAGGCATCGGCAAAGGAGGCAAATAAATCGGGGCCTTTTATTCTAGACGCTTTTCATGATGCTCTTACTTCTAAATTGTACGAAGAATTAAAAAAAAGAGGATTATTAAATTAGCATCATGGATCCACTTGTAATAAGTTTTGCCGCTTTTATAGTGATTGCCGGAGGAATACTCTCTTTTATTTTTTTTAAAAAAATAAAGCATAAGTATTTTTTGGATGCTATGAAGCTTAAAGTTTTGTCGATAAGACTGGTTAAGAAATCCGATCAAACCGAAAAAGACGCGTGGATCAAAGAAGTTAATTTGTCAGGACAACTAATCAGTATTTTGGTTAATTTGAAATCTCAATTTTCTTTTGAGGTGGCCGTGAGCTATATCGGCGAAGAAATCGTATTTTATGTTTCAGTGCCCGGAGACTCAATACAATTTACCATGAGGCAAATTCAGAGCTTGTGGCCGGACGCGCAGATTGAAGAGGTGGATGATTATAATATTTTTAATAGCCAAGGATTTTCTTCCGGATTATTTTTAAAACAAAAAAATAATGTAGTGTTGCCGATTAGGACATTTGAAGAGGCGCAGATAGACACTTTTTTACCGATCTTAAGCAATTTATCAAAGATAGAGGCGCTTGGCGAAGGCGCGGCCTTGCAATTTATGATTAAGCCGGCTTCATCGGTATTTAAGAAAAATTCATTGAGGGTTTTAGAGAAACTGAAGAAGGGTAAAAAATTCGACGAAGCCATAAAAGCGGAAAGTTCGTTTATAACCTTTAAAGATATCAAGCGGGCCTTAAATCCGGAAACCGAAAAGAAAAAAGAGGAAACCGAAAAAATGGTTGTTGATGAGGACACCATAAAAGCTATTGAAAAGAAATTGTCCAAGCAAGTTTTTTTGGTTAATGTCAGATTGGTTGTTTCGGCTCCGAGCCAGTCCCGCGCTGAAGAAATGCTGGATAGCCTTTCCGGATCATTTGACCAGTTTAGCGCTCCATTAAGAAATGAGCTCAAACTTAACAAGCCGCGCAATCAAAGTGATTTTATTTATAAATTTATTTTCAGGGAATTTGATAATAGTCAAACCATGACTTTGGGAACCGATGAATTGACAAGTCTTTTCCATTTGCCGACATCTACCACCGAAATCCCCAGGATTAAATGGCTTAAATTCAGAGAAGTGGCTCCGCCGTCTAATTTATCCAAAGAAGGAGTTTTGATAGGCAAAAGTGTTTTTAGAAAAGAAGAAAAGCTTGTTTATATGGGCGAAGACGATAGGCGCAGGCATATTTATATGGTTGGACAGACCGGAACTGGAAAAACTACGCTCATAAAAAATATGGCTGTAAGCGATATTGAAAACGGCAAGGGCATAGCTATTATTGATCCACACGGTGATTTAATTGAAGATGTTTTGGCTTTGATTCCAAAAAACAGGCACAACGATGTCATTGTTTTTGATCCTTCGGACATATTAAGGCCGATTGGTTTGAACATGCTTGAATATGACTTGGCGCGTCCGGAGGAAAAAACTTTTATTGTCAATGAAATTCAGAGTATTTTTAATAAATTGTTTTTGGCGGAAAGTATGGGCCCAATGTTCGAGCAGTATATGAGAAACGCGCTTTTGCTGTTGATGGATGATGCCGCCAACGAACCGCCCACGTTTTTGGAAGTTCCCAAGGTTTTTACCGATGCCGAATTTAGGGCTAAAAAATTGGCCAATTGCCAGAACCCGGTTGTAAAAGATTTTTGGGAGAAGGAAGCGATAATGGTCGGGGGAGAAGCATCTTTGCAGAATATGACCCCATACATAACATCAAAGTTCAATAATTTCATTGCCAACGATTATTTGAGGCCGATCATTACTCAGCCAAAATCAACGCTTAATTTCAGAGAGCTGATGGACAATGGCAAAATCCTTTTGGTTAATATGTCCAAGGGAAAAATAGGGGAGCTGAACGCCAATCTTTTGGGCATGATCATCGTCGGCAAGATCTTAATGGCGGCCTTGGGCCGCGCCGATATGCCGATGGAAAAAAGAAGAGATTTTAATTTATACATAGATGAATTCCAGAATTTTACCACCGATTCTATTGCCACAATTCTTTCCGAGGCCAGAAAATACAGACTGAATCTGATTATAGGCCATCAATTTATTTCTCAAATACAGGAAAAGATTCGCGATGCTGTTTTTGGCAACGTCGGATCTATTATCGCTTTCAGGGTCGGCCCCGATGACGCCGAATTTCTGGAAAAACAATTTACGCCGACATTTACCAAGAACGATCTTATTAATATAGATAACTACAACGCCTACGCAAAAATTTTAATAGACGGCCAAACATCAAAACCATTCAATCTTAGAATTATTGCGCCTCAAAAAGGCGATTTGGAAAATAAAGAAATTGTAAAAAATCTTTCTCGTTTGAAATATGGCATAGAAAGAGGCAGCGCTTAAAAATATTCCCCGCATTGCGGGGATTTTTAAATAATATCTGTAAAAATGATATAATTAAAACAAGTTTATAGAAAATAAACTTTTTTACCCTGTTAAATGCCGCTTCGCGGCAATTTCGCTGAAAGCGAAATTATTTAACAGGGTGCTCAAATTTGTAGATAATTTTATTGTCGCTACAGATTGAGCTCCAAAAAATTATACAAATTTGGCATGCTTTTAATAAAACAAGTTCAAATTGTTGACGGCAGCGGCGCTAAGCCATTTTTTGGAGACATTCTGGTTAATGGCCAAAAAATCGTTGCTATTGGAAAAAATATCTCTAAGAAAAAAGCGAGCACGGTGATAGACGGGCTTGGTTTAGTCGCTGTTCCCGGATTTATTGATGTAAATAATGATTCTGATCATCATTTGAGTCTTTTTACCAACCCCGGCCAAAAAGATTTTATAGATCAGGGAATTACTTCTATAATCGGCGGGCAATGCGGCGCTTCGCTAGCCCCGTTAATGTATGGTTCTTTGGCTTCAATAGGGCACTGGGTCAACACAGACAAGGTCAATGTGGATTGGATGTCTGTCCGCGAACTTCACCAAGTTTTGGCAAGAATTGGACTAGGAATAAATTTTGAAACTTTAGTCGGCTATTCCACTATCAGAAGAGACCTGGCGGGCGCAGAGATTAGAGATCTGACAGATTCCGAAATAAAAGTTTTTATCAGTATTTTAGAACAGGCCCTTAAAGAGGGCGCGCTAGGTCTTTCTACCGGACTTGGTTTTTTGGATTCAAAATTTGTTCCTTACAGCGAGATAAAAAAAATAGTTTCGGTGGTTAGCAAGATGGATAAAGTTTATACAACTCATCTTCGCGATGAGAGAGACAATCTTTTGCAGTCTATAGAAGAGACGCTGATGCTGTCGCGCGAAACAGGAGCAAAAATAATTATAAGCCATTTCAGACCATTAAAAGGCTATGAAAAAATATTCAGCGAGGCTTTGAGCCTTATTGAAAAAAGCTTAGTTGATTCAAATATTTATTTTGATATTAATCCGTTCACAGAGACAATTTTTCCAATCCACTCTTATTTGCCGTATTGGGCTCAAAGCGAGAGGGTGGAAATAATGCTTGAAAATATCAGAGATTTGGAAAAACGCAGACTTATTGTTAAAGAACTTCAGAATTTAAATTTGCAAGAATTGATCGTGGCTGATGCAAGAGGACAGGAATCCTTAATCGGAAAGAGTTTGCTGGAGCTTTCACAGAACAGAGAAAAAGATATTGTTTCGGTTGCTTTGGAGATCATGGAATCAACAAAAATGAAGACGATGCTGATGTCAAAAAGTTTAAATAGCGACTTACTTTTGCCGCTTTTAACCCACCCCAGATCATTAATCGGCAGTAATAGCGCCAGCCTGTCGTCATCTAAACAGGGCAGGGAATTAAAGCTAGAAAGAGCCTTTTCAACTTTCACTAAGTATTTAGAAATTGTTTTGAGTCGGGGAATACCAATGGAGTCGGCAATTAAAAAAATAACCTCCCTTCCCGCCCAAATTTTTGGTTTAAAGAGCAGGGGGATTATCAAGGAAGGCTTTATTGCTGATATTGTTTTATTAAAGGGGAATGAAGTGTTTAGCGTGATTATAAACGGCAAGAATAAGGATTTGTCTTAATATGCCGGGCAGTGAAAATTCGATTGGTCGCCTTGGGCGACGATTATCGAAATAAATCATTGTTTGGTAAATTTAATATCAAAACTAAAATTAAGTCGCAAATGTATAATAATTATCGAATTTCTACTGACCCGGTATGTTTGGAATAAAAAATATTCATAGCGAGCATAAACCGGATTTTTTATTAATAGTATTTATTTTTATAATCATCGCTTTTGGCTTAGTTATGCTTGCCAGCGCTTCTTCAGATCTGGCAAAAATGGAATTCGGAAACAGTTATTTTTATCTGAATCACCAGCTTTTATACGGTTTGCTCCCGGGCCTTATCGGATTTTTTATAGCTTCTAATATTTATTATCAAAATTATAAAAAATTAATAATTCCTTTATTTATTTTAAATATAATATTATTAGTTTTAGTTTTTTCTCCTCTTGGAGTTACTTCCGGGGGTGCGTCAAGATGGTTAAATATTGGCCTTATTTTTCAGCCATCGGAATTTTTAAAAATATTTTTTATAATTTACATAGCCGCTTGGCTGAGCGGCGGTGAAAAAAGAAAAAACAGTTTTTGGGGAGGATTTGTCCCATTTTTAGCTATTTGCGGATTAATTTCTTTTCTTTTATTAATACAGCCTTCTACCAGCATAGTTGCCATTTTAATGCTTACAGCCCTACTTATTTATTTCGTGAGTGGCGCAAAAATTTCATATATTTTAATTACAATAGCTTTAGCGGCAACTGTTTTTTTTGGCTTTTTATATTTAGCGCCTGATAGTTACAGAACCCAAAGAATCATGAGTTTTATGGATCCTAATCAAAATGTTTTGAGCGCTAATTACCAAATCAACCAATCTCTTATTGCTATTGGATCTGGAAATATTTTCGGCGTTGGTTATGGCGAATCAACTACAAAAATCCGTTATTTGCCCGAGCCTATTGGAGATTCTATTTTTGCCGTAATCGCCGAAGAGCTTGGTTTTGTCGGAGGAATTGCTTTGATCTTGTGTTTTCTAATTTTAATTACCAGAATATTTATTTTAGCCAAAAGAAGCAGAGATCATTTTGCCCAGTTGCTTCTCGTGGGTTTCGGTTCTCTTATCGGCATTCAAGTGTTTGTAAATATGGGGTCTATATCGGGGCTAATACCATTAACCGGCGTGCCATTGCCGTTCATAAGTTATGGAGGTACGGCGTTGGCGGTCTTTATGACCATTTCAGGTATAATAGTAAATATAACTAAGCATGAAAAAAATTAGAATTTTATTAGTTGGCGGAGGCAGTGGGGGACACATCTATCCCTTAATAGCAGTTGCTCAAAAAATAAGATATTTTGCCGGTACGGATAGCGGTAATCATTTGGATCTAAGATATTTTGGAGACGCCGGCGGCTATGAGGATTTAATTAAAGAAAACGGCATTAAATATTCTTATGTTATTTCCAGTAAATTGAGGCGATATTTTTCCTTTGAAAATTTTATTGATTTTTTTAAATTTTTTATAGCAATCTTCCAATCTTTATTTAAAGTTTTTTTCTTTATGCCGAGCGTGGTTTTTTCAAAAGGCGGTCCCGGCTCTTTGCCGATTCTTTTTGTCTGCAAGTTTTTTGCTGTTCCAATAGTCATTCATGAGTCGGACAGCGTTCCCGGATTAGCCAATCTAATTAGCGGAAAAATGTCTAAAAAAATATTTTTGGCTTTTGAGTCAGCTAAACGATATTTTCCCAATAAAAATATTGGGGTAGTGGGCAATCCCATTAGAAATGAATTGATAATGGGAAAAGGCGATTCCAGCGCGGTAATTACTGAAATTGAACAAAAAGAAGCAAAAAAACAATTTGATTTTAACCAGGAAAGGCCAGTTTTGCTTATTTTGGGCGGTTCTCAAGGAGCAGTTATTATTAATAATTTTGTAATTAAGAATATTGAGTTTCTTGCCGTAAAATTTCAAATTTTACATCAGATTGGACTAGATAATTTTGATGAGTATAAAAAAGATTATGATTTTTTGAGCCAGACACTGCCTGATTCAATAAAGAATAATTATAAATTTTATCCTTATTTAGAAAATAATTTAAAAAGCGCTTATATTGCCGCTGATCTGATCTTGGCCCGCGCCGGAGCCGGCACTATTTTTGAAATAGCATATTTTGGCAAACCCTCAATTTTAATTCCGCTTCCGGACGCGGCCAATGATCACCAAGTTTTAAATGCCATTGAATTTGAAGAATCCGGCGCCACTATTGATATTGAACAGGAAAATTTCTTAAGTCATCTAGTTTTGGTTCAATTGGAAACTTTAATTTCCAAAACTGAAATTTTGAAAAAAATGTCCAAGTCGGCATCAGTTTTTTATAGGCCATTCTCATCCGAAACCATAGCTGCGCATCTTTTATCGTTTGCCGGTCTTAATATTTATCCCGACAACGCTCCAATTAAAGAAATGTTATTGAAGTAGGGGATTAGCCACTAGCCACTAGCGACTAGAAAAAATACAATAAACAATTATGAATTTTTTAAAAAATATTTTCAGAAAAAGAAGCAAGGTAGTGGTGAGGTTTGCGCCAAGCCCAACAGGCGAACTTCACATTGGCGGCTCCAGGACAGCCCTTTTTAACTATCTTTTTGCCAGACATAATGGCGGTAAATTTTTATTAAGAATCGAGGATACAGATAGGGAGAGATTGGTTCCTGGTTCTATTGAACGCATAAAAACCGCGCTTAAATGGCTTGGTATGGAATTAGATAACGAAGGAAAAGTAATGATTCAATCGGAACGCGTTGATATTTATAAAAAAAGAGCCATAGAACTATTAGAAAAAAAAGAAGCATATATTTGTGTTTGTTCTAAAGAAAAATTGACCGCTGATCAGGAAGAACAGATGAAAATGGGAAGGCCGCCGATGTATTCCGGCCATTGCCGCGAAGCCGGGATCAAAATATCCGAAGTTGAAGGCATAAAGCCTTATGTGATAAGGATGAAAATGCCTAAATCCGGAAAAATCATAGTACGCGATCTTATTAGGGGCGACGTTGAATTTGATCAGTCGCTTATAGACGATCAGGTGCTTTTAAAATCCGATGGTTACCCGACCTATCATTTAGCCAATGTCATTGACGACCGTGAAATGAAAATTTCCCACGTGATTCGCGCCGAAGAATGGCTACCGTCCACGCCCAAGCATTTGATTCTTTATAAAATGTTCGGCTGGGAGGCTCCAAAGTTCGCGCATTTGCCGATGATCCTTGCCCCGGATAAATCCAAGCTTTCTAAACGTCATGGCGCCACCGGAGTTTTTGAATATA
>ERZ1292630.4675-Hain-H41-02um-R3-4675-length-11510-cov-5_pt1 | contig 11510 bp, 14 predicted proteins | sample MGYA00564408_ERZ1292630 | MGnify/ENA primary metagenome ERZ1292630 (study PRJEB36523, sample SAMEA6512641) | groundwater metagenome | collected 2019-01-08 | study: AquaDiva: Metagenomics assemblies of 32 groundwater samples | reverse complement strand
CGAGGGTCTAGATTCCCGTATTCACGGGAATGACAGATGAGGCGTGAACAGTTACTATTTTGACGCTTGACAATTAACTCATTAATGTGCCAAACTAAAAATTAGAGTAAATTCAGTTAGAGGTTTGTCCCTTTACAATTTGAAAATTTGTCTAATTAAACCCTTTTTAAGGAGGAGGAAAAAATGTTAATTCTGAAAACAAGAAAAAAAGAGAGAAGAGAGATGAAGAATGAATTCCCAAATGTGCCGGCAGTTTTGCCTTCCAAGTGTCAAATTCCGAAAGGATATAGGCTGATGGTTCACAAATGGAGCTATCCTGAAAATCGGATTGGTGAAATGGTCAATGTCAATGGTCGGCAAATAAAAAAAATGCTCACCTTGGATATCAACATCCCACGGGCCGACTTTGCTGCCATAGTAAACGCCGGGTCTACCGCCGAGGAGGTCAAAGGTCTTTTCAGTAAAAATTACCCCTGCCCTCACAGGTGTCCCGGCTGTTTCAACAATGCTGAACTTCATAACCCGATAATGAGGTTTGACGAAGTCATCAATGTTATTGACCAAGCCAAGGAACTCGGTCTTGAATCAGTGAAATTTCTGGGACCGGGAGAACTTTTGGCCAACCCTGAATTATTCTCTATTCTTGATGCGTTCGTGAAACGAGACATCGTGATTGGTATCTTTACTAAAGGAGCAATCATGGGCAATGATTCTTTATCAAAACATTATCATAGTCTTGATTCGGAAGAATTGACCCGTCGGCTCGTGGCATATCCAAATGTGACATTTCTTGTCGGCGGTCGTTCGTTCGACCCTAGTTTTGAGAACAAGTTTATTCCTCAAAACAAAAAAGAGTTCGCTGGGGAGTTTGATTATCATAAGGCGCGTAATAACACGATAGAGCAGTTATGTCGTGCTGGCATGAATGCAGATCTCACTCGACAGAGGATGGCTATCGCATGCAGTCCAATTACAGCTCAAAACATCAGTGGCGCGTTCGAAATATATAGGTGGGGAGTTGAAAGAAATATTCCTGTTTATATTCCACCCACTATGGTTAGTGGCAAAGGTCACAACTTAGTGAAGTCGGCGCATGATGCGAAGTTTGAGAATGATTACATTGATATGGCCGTGGAGGTCTATCTTTGGACGATTGAAAGAGGTGTTATGAGTTTCGAGCAATTGCTTCATGAGGGTGTTCACCCATACATAGGGGTCACCCCGTGCAATCAGCTTACTCACGGTCTCTACATTCACTATGACGGTGCCGTTTGGAGATGTCCTGGCAATGACACGCCTAACTTCATTGTTCATCCTAATGTCCGGGATAAATCACTTCTCGATATTTGGGTTAATAGTGTAAATTATCCCATCAACCTCTTTAATAATCGGTGTGTGAAAGATGGGGTGTCATTACCTCATCGGTTCTACACTGAAGTTCTTGAAAGAGTCAGAGGTCACTTGATGGCCAAGTAAAATAGAAGTTAAGATTGAAATTACATAGTAAGTCGATTTCAATCTTTGAAATGTTAAAAAAGGTGTTTAATTGTAAATTAGACACCTTTTTATATTGATTTATTATGAATACACTGTACAATGATAATAAATATTATTTTGTACCTTGTTTTGATATTTGTTTGATATTGATACTGTCAATTTAATAAGGAGAAACGGGATGGGTACAATGCGCCTAAGTGAGCCACATCCGACTATTTCTTGTGACAAAAACAGTCTTTTGGACGAGATAAAGGGGCTATTGCTGAAGTATGTTGGGGGAATAATCACATTTCACCAATTTTGTGAAATTCTGAAGAAGGATAACTCGCTAGGGAAGATAAACAGGTGTTTCTTGCTTGAAAGAAGAAAGAAGTTCTTTCCAAAAGGTATCCAAAAAAGGCCTAGCGCCTATCAAATACGAATGCCTATGGATGGGTTTATAATTTATTTGGACTCTCTTAGTAAGGAGGTGGTGATTGACTTGTTGAAGTTTAAGCGGGCAGTAGAATATTATTTTAATGTAGACCAAGGCTATTTATTGACCACTTAATAAAGGAGATTGGGAAATGAGCAGGAGGAAAGGTTTTAGACTGTTTGAGCAAAATAGCGCAAAGACTCTTAATAGTGACTTTGAAATAAGGGAAGAGATCATTTTTCAAGAGTCTGTCGAAAAGTATGCGGGCAAGAGAAATGAGTCGCCCGCCAGAATGGACAGGTCGGGAATAGAAGAAGAGCAGAATTATTAAAACACAACCACTTTTTTAAAAGAAGACAGGTTATCATTTTAAACAGATGATAACCTTTTTTTTGAAAGCGCGACTGTCGTTTGTTAATGCCAGTGTTCTTTGGTAGAATTTAATCGCGTTTAAAATTATGCTCCCCGACTCACTAACTTTATTAAAGCAAGCTTGGGAAATTTACAGAAAAAGACTGTTGGTATTTTTAGGAATTATGGCTTTTCCTTTTTTCGCTCCGTCATTACTGGTTTCTGTTTTTGCGGGCAGGATTTTGGGTTTCAGAACAGAATCATTGACTTCGTTAAGTTTCGGCATTTTACTTATCGTTGTGGCGTTGATTGCGATTAGTTTTTTCATCCATTTATGGAGCTGGGTTGCGTTGCTCCGCGCTATCCAAGGCAGGGAAGAAAATATCGGGATTAAAGAATCCTATCGCCGAGGTTGGAATAAAATAATTCCTTATTTGTGGGTTTCTCTTTTGTCGGGGTTTATCACTATGGTCGGTTTTGTTTTTCTATTTATTCCCGGTTTAATTTTCTTAATATGGTTTAGTTTTGCGTCTTATGTTTTGGTTTGTGAAGATAAAAGAGGCTGGGAGGCCTTGATGGCGAGCAAAGAGTACATAAGGAGGAACTGGTGGAAGGTGGTTTGGCGGTTTATCTTCGTGGTGCTTATCGCGTGGCTATTTTTTTATTTATTGAACACAATTTCAAATTTAATATCCGCGCCTGGGAGTAGAAGTTTTTTATCTTACATTAACTATGCGTTTTTGACTCCGATGGTGACAATTTATTTTTTCTTAATTTATGAAAATTTAAAGAAGATTAATTCAGTTGATTCTGCTGGTTCTGCGATTCAAAATCTTGAATTGAAAAAATAAGTGAAAAAACAATTTCAAAGAAAAATAGAGAGTTTTATTTGCGAAAACTGCGGTTGCGGAGTGGAAGGCAATGGTTACACTAACCATTGTCCTAAATGTCTTTGGGGTAAACATGTTGATATAAATCCCGGGGACAGGGAAGAGAAGTGCGGCGGAATGATGAAGCCTGTAGGAGTTCTGCTGAAAAACGGAGAAAATTCTATCATTCATAGGTGTGTTAAATGCGGTTTTGAGAGAAAGAACAAAGTTTGCGAGGCGGACAGCTTTGATGTTCTTATTTCGGCTAGCGAGGATCGCGTGGACGAGTAATCTCGCGCACAGCGTCCGAGCGAAGACGAAATGCAGGTTAATACCTTTATAAAAATATCCCCTTACTCTCAATAGGTAGGGCGTTTTTTGACGCAAATTCAATTTTATAACGGACGCGCTATCGTGCTTGCAAATATATGCATTTATGATAACCTGTTAGAGTTATGCTTACAAAAACAAAGAAACTGAAAATTATTAAAGAGGTGGCAATCCACGACAAAGATACCGGCTCTTCGGATGTTCAAATCGGCATTTTAACGAAAAAAATCGCGGAGTTGGCCGGTCATCTCAAGAAAAACCCCAAGGATAAGCATTCAAGACGAGGCTTGTTAGGAATGGTTGCCGACAGACAGACTCATATGAAATATCTCCAAAAGACAGACTTGAGAAGGTATAATTCTTTGATGAAAAAGTTGGAACTAAAAAAAGTTTAAATTCTTTTGCCTACAACCTACTACCTAACACCTACAACCTAAAAACAATGACAGTCATTAAACACAAGGAACAACGAGTTGGAATTTTTATTGATACGCAGAATCTTTATCACAGCTCTAAAAATCTATACAGCGCCAAGGTAAACTTCGGTCAAATTGTCAAAGACGCTTTAGCGGGAAGACGGCTTGTGCGCGCGGTGGCTTATGTCATTACTACCGAAAGTGGCGAAGAGAAAAGCTTTTTTGAAGCGTTGGAAAAAGTCGGCATTGAAACAAAAACAAAAAATTTACAAATTTTCGCCGGTGGAGCAAAGAAGGCCGATTGGGACGTCGGACTTGCCGTTGATGCGATAAAGCTGGCGCCTAAACTTGATACGATTATTATAGTTTCCGGTGACGGCGATTTTATACCGCTGGTAGAGTATCTTCAAATCAATGAAGGCTGTCAGGTGGAAGTCATTGCTTTCGGCAAATCCGCCTCCGCCAAACTCAAAGAAGCCGCCGATGATTTCATTGACCTAGACCAAAATCCAAGAAAATATCTGATGGGTTTCGGGGGAGGAAGAGAAAGGGGAAGACAGAAATAATTACAGACCTCAAATTCTATTCTTGATTTTTTATTGAACTTATCGTAATCTTTTTAAAAGGAGGTGGGGATACATATTATCCTTCATGTTAATTTGTTCATTATAAATCAACTTAAAACAGAGGAGGATAGGGTAAATGCAGACAAGAAGAGGAGGAAGTAGAATTGTGTTTATTTTTCCAGTGTTTGGAATTGCGATTAAGTTTCCAATCATTCACTTTTTTGAGGCAATAAGGCAATTTTTTCTTAGAAAAAGATGGAGAAAATGGAAATATATAAAAAGATACTTCTCTCGACCAATGGAATCTAATTTTGGATTCAGAGGGCTCTTATTTGGAGGATTATCTTCTAATTGGAATGAATTTTGTTTTTATTGGAAGACAAAAAATTCATTACTCCAGCCAACCTACATATCGTTTTTTGGTTTTTTTAACATTCAGCGACACGGCAAAGCATGTCAATTGCAACATATTGATCTTTGGTGTCAGCTTAATGAATTAACTAACGAAAAAGTCTATGATGATTCGCACCACTTTGCAAATCCACATAATTTCTGTTTCCACGACAACAAATTGCAAATGCTTGATTACGGAAGCCGTCGTTGTCAAAATGTGATTATGCAGTATGGCAAAAAAATCGTCGAGCTCTTTAATCCGGAATATTATTGGAAAAATGAGAAATAGTATTTCAAGGAATAGGCAACCTGCGGGGCGTATCAAATAATTTTGATCGCCCCTTTATCTTAAATTTATAGATTCCCCCTCCCCGCGGAAAATTCTGCTAAAATATAGGGGTGAAAAAGAAAGAATACTCAATGGAGGTTGGGCAAAAGGAGTGTTAAAAAGTTTCTGAAAAATCATTGCCGTGCTAGTATCATACTGTTATGAAAAAGTTGACGTGTCTAGCTTCGGGAAAACAAAATCAGAAGCCGCGAAAAACCTAAAAGAAGCTCTTGATTTGTATTTTGAAAATCCGAACTTTTTTGGAACAAAAAATATCTAAAAAAACCGAAAATTTGCAAAAAATCGAGCGTATCTGATATGATTATGAGCAAATGTCAACAACGACTAAAGAAAAAATAAATAAAGAAGAAATTGAACAGCTTCAAACAAAAGCGGCTATTTTGGATGATTTAATGGAATTTATTGAGGACAAACAACTAGGTTATTTAATGCGTATTGCGGAGAAAGAACCTAATATTTCAATTAAAAAAGCAAAAGCAATGTTGCGCTAATGAATATTTTCTTTAAACCGATCTTTATCAAAGATTTTAAAAAACTTCCCAACGACACAAAAGCGGAGGTAAGAAAAATATGCATTGAGGATTCTTTAATCATTCAAGACCTGACAGAATTTAAGTATGTTGATATTAGTTCAATCAAAGGATTCAAGGATTATTACAGGATAAGAGTGGGGAATTACAGAATCGGCTTCAAAACAGAAGACCATTCCATTATTTTCATGAGGGTCAAACATAGAAAAGACATCTACAAAGTTTTTCCCTAGACAAAATCAGGTTTAAAATTTCCACTGCCTCGAAAATTTTGATAATATAGAAGCGTGAAAAAGAAAGAATACTCAAAAGAAACCTTTGTTCACAACAAATTTTGACACCACATTCAAGCTACTGAACATAATTGACAGCATATTTCACATATGATACACTTTTGTCATAATTATGAAAAGCAGAAAAAACCTTTTAGAACAACTAAAATCCTCGCCACATTTCGGTAAAAATACTGTATATCAGCTTGGCAAACATTTGGGACTCAAAGATTCCACGGTTGACACCTACATCAGCCGTTTTTTGAAATACAAAGAAATCTATCGGCTCAAAAATGGATTATATGTATCCTCCGATTTTTTTGATAAGAATAAAAATGACATTTCTTATTCATTTTATCTCGCCAATGTTATCCGCGCGCCATCGTATGTGAGCTCTTGGGCAGCGCTTCAGTATTACAATTTGACAACGGAAGCGATACGCTCCATTACTTCAGTCACAACTAAAGTAACTAGAGATTATCTGACAAAAGCGGGCAATTTCGCATACCAGTCCATCAATAAAGAACTTTTTTCCGACTTTTCCTTGGTAAAGGGAGGATCTTCCTCGCCTGCGGGCAAATTTGATTTTTTCATAGCCTCGCCTTCAAAGGCATTATTTGATTTGTTGTATTTCAGGATTCATCAGTTTCGTGGCGTTACGCTGGAAGGCGTTAAAAAATTGATTGAGGAAATGAGAATAGATATTGATGAGATGGACGAAGAAGAGAGGGAAAAATTTTATTCAATGATTAATATATTTATATGACTGAACAACAAATCAGAATAATTTTAAAAAGAAAATTTGATGATATTGCTACTGGCGGGAAAATTGATCCCACAACTCGATTTAATGTCTTTAAGGAAGAATTGCAGTACTATATTCTTAATTTTATTTATCACCATCCGGAATACAGCAAATGGATAATGTATGGAGGCTCCGCTCTTCGCATCATCCACGGACTTGATCGCATGTCGGTCGATTTGGATTTTGAAATCCCTCACGCTATAACAGATAAGTTTTTGGAGGAGCTCAAGAAGGAGGTCGAGAATCACTTCGTCAATACCTATGGCGCGGGAGCCGATTTTATCACAGTAAAAATTACTAACGGAAGAGGATTGCTTCTGAAATTTCATATTGGCGACGAGCTAAGCGCCGGACATGCCTCAAAACAGGTGCATGTGAAAATCGATATCAACAAATTCGTCGCTCCCAAGACCGTCACGGAACGCTGGCCGATAAATCGCGGACAGTTGTCTTTTGTAATTGCCACCTATAATATGTCCGCGCTTATGGCGAGCAAAATTGCCGCGATTTTTTTGCGCGACCAGCGCGGAGTTGATAAAAATATCTATGATTACAAAGGACGCGATATTTATGACTTGCTTTGGTATATGGAGAAAAAAATAGTGCCGGATTTTGATTATCTTAACGCCAAACTCAAAGAAAAAGGATTTGAGACGCAGGATATTAAAAAACTCTTTGATAAGCTGACAGTGAACATTCTAAATTACCCAAAGATGGATAACCTGCTCAGAGATGACCTTTCGCATCTTTTTGAAAACCCATTTCAATTTGAAGGCTGGTTCAAAAACTGGCGAGAAAGCTATCTGAGGCTTTTGAAAGAGTATGAGATCAATACGATTACAAAACTTGAAAGCGTAGAAATTCATCACGACTTTCATACTGACAACTTTTATTTTATATATCGGTATAAAACTGAAGAGGGTGGATTTATACGGGTTATGTATGTTATTAGCGACTACTGGATCGAATTTAGGGACGGTGATTTATCTCTAGATATTGACAATGCGGTAAGCGACATAATTAAATTTACGAGCAATGGCACAAGCAACAAACCAGTTTCAGAAAAGAAGTTAAAGCAGTATGCCACGCTTTTTTACAATATAACTGAGAAATATTTCAAAAAAACAAACCGAGTAATGCTTGGTGATAACATCGTAACTAAAATTATCAGAATGACGGCTGAAAACTTTAATCCGAAAGAGCAGATTCTGATCAATAAATCATCTCTGATTAATTGCGAACTTGACACTTTGCTGAAGTAGAAGAGGTGGCGGATGGTAATAACAAAAATAAAATTTCCACTGCCTCGAAAATTCTGCTAAAATAACCGAACAAGAAGGAAAAGTACTCATTCAAAATATGAGTTAGAGGGATTTTTTATATAAGATACTATGGACAATAAAGACGAAAATTATCTAAACGCGATACCTGGAGAAAAAATTACTGAAGATATATCCAGTTTGGCGGGCGATATAGACACACAAGGGTCAAATTTGGGTCAAACAAAAGATAGTTTGCTAACCATGGATAAAATCGGCGAGGTCGGTTCCGGCTACCCCAACCCATTTAATCCTATCGTTAAAACCGATGTCTCTGAAGCGTCAAGCATAGAGACTTCGCTGGAGATATCGGAAGTTCAACGGGGAGAGGGAGCTCAAAAATCCTTAAAACAAAGCATAGTTCGCACCTTTAAGAGCGATGCTGAAGAAGCGGTCAAACTTGAGCGCATATCTTCAATGAGCATTGCGATTGCAGAGCAGAAAAAAAGACTTATGCCCGGCTCTGTCGTGGAGTTCGCCGCATCTACGACGCTGAGGAGGTGGATTATTCTTTTTGCGAGTCTATTTTTCATAATCGCGGGAGTTGGCGCATTCAACTTAAATTATATTAAAGAAAAGATATATCCCAAGACGGAGAAGCCTGTTGTAAAATCATCTATACAAAATTTTATAATGACGGAGTCTGCCGCGGAAATTGATTTAAATAAAATAGGCGGTAAGAATTTGGCAAACGCGCTCGCCGATATTATAAAGGGCGCCGGCATTAAGCTAAATTCAATACAGAATATTTATATAACTGAAAGCGGGGGCAATACCGAGAAAGGGAAAGAAACAAAAAATATGATTGAGGCCAAAAAGTTTGTATCGCTGATGAATTTCAAAATGCCAAACTCGCTTCTCCGGTCTTTGACGCCTGAATTTATGCTCGGCCTTCATTATTGGAACGGCAATCAGCCCTTTTTGATTTTAAAAACGGATTCTTATGGAACCGCTTTTGCCGGAATGTTGGAATGGGAAAAAAATATGAAGACAGATTTGAGGATATTATTTTTTTTAAGCAACCGTCAGTCAAATAAAATCGCCAGTAGCACTGATGATGTCTTCGCGAATGAAAAAGATTTTGAAGATGTGGTGGTTAAAAACAAAGACGCGAGAGCGATTAGGGACGCAGATGGCGGAATTTTCTTAATTTATGATTTGCATGATAAAGATACCGTAATAATCACAACGAATACGACAACTTTGACTGAATTATCCGATAGGCTTATTCGAGCGCGAATGGTTCGATAAAAGTCCGCTCGGATTGTCTTTTGCAAAACGCGCGTATTCGCCTGCTAGCGAATTGCTATGCTCGTCAATCAAGAAAACAATCAACTCAAGAAAGTTGCTGTTTTCTAATTGACTGCGCAATGTTTTGCAAAAGACAATCCTCGCTCTAACCATCCTCACTTTGTGAACTTTAGACCTTACAGACTTTATAACTCGTGCTTTGCTTTTATTTTTCATTTTGCTATGATTTTCAATATGGAATTAGATTTAAAACATTTTAAACAAAAACTTGAAGAGGAACTTGCGAAACTGGAAGGCGAGCTAAAAACCGTGGGCAGAATCAATCCTTCTAATCCGAATGATTGGCAAGCCACCCCGACGGATATGGAAGCCGATGCCGCGGACAGGGTTGAGGTCGCTGAATCAATTGACTTGTTTGAGGAAAATACGGGAATTCTAAAAGAGCTGGAGATACAGTTCAATGATGTTAAGCGAGCTTTGAAAAAAATTGAAGATGGGACTTACGGCATATGTGAAAAGGATGGGAAGATGATACCGATTGAAAGACTTGAAGCAAATCCAGCAGCGAGGACATGCATGGATCACACGAAATCGATTTAAATTAAATGAGTTTTGCCAAAGTACATAGCGCCCAAGTCGCATTGCTTAAAGCGCAAATAGTTGACATTGAAGTCGATTTGTCGAAAGGACTGTACGCTTTTTCAGTTGTCGGATTACCTGATAAGGCCGTGGAAGAATCGCGAGACAGAGTGTCCGCGGCAGTAAAAAATTCCGGATTCAAATCACCTAAGCAGAAAAATCAAAAAATTGTAATAGCTTTAGCGCCGGCTGACCTCAAGAAGGAGGGGCCGGTGTTTGATTTGGGAATGGCTTTGGCGTACCTTATCGCTGCGGAGGAAATAAAATTTAGTCCATCAAGGAAGATATTTCTCGGCGAGCTTTCTTTAGATGGGGAGGTCCGCAAGATAAACGGAGTTTTGGCAATCGCGGAAGAAGCCAAAAGACGCGGGTTTGAAGAAATCTATCTGCCCAAAGAAAATGCCCGCGAAGCGGCACTCATTGACGGAATAAAAATTTTTGGAGTGAAAAACTTGCAGGAGGTCATCGCGCATCTTGATGAAAGGCGGGCGAATGAAGACGAAGATGGAAATATTAAAATAAAAATCGAACTCAAACAGGAACCCGCGACTAAGATTGAACGCAAAGAAGAAGAATTTGAAATTGATTTTTCTGAAATAAAAGGGCAGGAGATGGCAAAAAGGGGATTGGAAATAGCCGCGGCTGGCGGACACAATATTGCCATGTACGGTCCGCCCGGAACAGGAAAGACAATGCTGGCTAAGGCTTTTTGTCATTTGTTGCCACCACTTTCATTCGATGAAGTCTTGGAAATAACGGCCATACATTCAATCGCGAGAACTCTTCAGGGCGATTTGGTGAGCAGGCCTCCCATGAGGTCGCCTCATCACACCGCTTCGTATGTTTCAATGGTCGGCGGAGGCGCCATACCGAAACCCGGCGAAATAACCTTGGCGCACAGGGGCGTCTTGTTTCTTGATGAGTTCGCCGAATTTGAAAGAAGGGTTATAGAAACATTAAGACAGCCACTCGAAGAAAGAGAGATAAATATTTCACGGGCAAAAGGCTCGGTTGTGTTTCCGGCGAGTTTCATATTGATTGCCGCGATGAATCCTTGCCCGTGCGGAAATTTTGGAACAAAAGGCAAGGAATGTGTTTGCGCGCCAATCAACCTTGTAAAATATCAGAGAAAAATATCAGGCCCGATAATTGATAGGGTTGATATGTGGCTTGAAGTGTCAAAAGTAGACCACAAGAAACTTTCTGACAATAAAAGAGACGGCGACACGACGAAGGAGATAAAAAAGAGAGTAATTAAGGCCAGAGAAATTCAAAAGAAAAGATTTGCCGATTCAGGAAAGGGGATAAAAACAAATAGCGAAATGAACACGAGAGATATGGGCAAATTGATAAATTTAAGTAAAGAAGTTAAAGATGTTTTAAACGAGTCGGCGGAAAAACTTGACCTATCTGCCCGCGCTTATCATCGCATTATCAAGTTGTCTCGCACTATTGCCGACCTTGGCGATTCTCCAGATATTGAAGTTGCTCACATTTTAGAGGCTTTG
>ERZ1292630.4674-Hain-H41-02um-R3-4674-length-11510-cov-7_pt1 | contig 11510 bp, 6 predicted proteins | sample MGYA00564408_ERZ1292630 | MGnify/ENA primary metagenome ERZ1292630 (study PRJEB36523, sample SAMEA6512641) | groundwater metagenome | collected 2019-01-08 | study: AquaDiva: Metagenomics assemblies of 32 groundwater samples | reverse complement strand
AAGGACAGATCGATCTCCGTCGTCTACCTCCTTTGCCTAATCCCTCTTTCACTTAGCATGGGGGGAGAACATACGTGCCAACAATTGCCTCTCGAAAAGTGAGTCGAACATCAATAACCATCGCAAAAGGCACAGCTTAATCATCAACCAAACAATGATCCGTTTTACGCCAATGCGTTCTCTGCTCGTCCTGGTCGCGATGACAGGCACCGTCGCGGCGTACCTACACGCCAAACAAAGTGCGCCGACGGTCTCCAAGGTCCAAGGCGGTCGGCTTTTCCGTTCCTCCGAAGTTATCTACCACGAGGACCCTGCACCCTTGTATCGACGAAGCAGCAAGCGGCACGCCACGGCCCAAGACGCAGCCCCCGCGACCGCCCCGAAGCACTTGCCACCGCAAAGCACCATCGAGTACTCTGCGTTCCTCCCCGATGCATTCCACGTGGTGCACCTCAACGAGCACATTCGAGATCCTCGAACGCTGACGGACGTCGTGCTGAGCTGCGGCGTGTCCACGCTCGTCCTCGTCGACGACCCCTGCTTTGATGAATGGTTCCCCCGAACGGCGACCGTCGTGACACCGACCGATGCAAAAGGGCCATCGTCGCGGATGACCATCGTCACGACCAGCGTGCCATTCGTCTGTGAGCACGACGGTCGCGTGATTCTACGTGTCTTGCGTCACTTTAGCCGATCCGACGGCACCCTGACACTTTTCACCGAGCCGCTCCGCTATCAAGATGTGTTTCAGCACGCCAACGTTACCTTGGTGACCAACCATACCTCTCACGAGGCCGTGACGCATCGTCACCCCCATCGTCCGGGCACCGCTTCGGAGAGAGACGGTTCTCACAGCGGGCATGAGTCAACGCCCGCCTCGCACTCGGGGCATCCAGCCGGCTTCTTCAAGAAAGCCGTCAAGGAAGTCAAAAAGGTTGTCTCCGCCATCGAGTCCGTCGTGACAAAGGCCGCAAACGCCGTCGAGGACGGCGTCAAGCTCCTGACTGCTGTTGTCAAGGATATCCAGTTGGTGCTGAAGGGTGACTTTTCGACCTCGCGCAGCTTCACTCTTCTTAAGATGACTTTCGGAACGAAATGGGACGCCGAACGAGGAGGAGATGGGGCACCAAACGATGACGCGTCGGAAGCGTCGGCAGTGACCGCCGCGCTCGGCGACTGGGTGGTGGGCAACGGGCGATCGGCAGCGAACTACGGCTGTGGCGTGGAACTCGGCGCCACTCTGCACTTCAGCCTCGACATCAAAAAGTTCGAGTTGCAAACGGCCGAGGTATCGCTTCGCGGTAGCCTCTACGCCGGCGTTCAGGGACGTTTCTTGCGCCACGACACGCTGTTAATGAGCGACGACTTTCCCATTGCCACATTCCACTTGCGGCCTATTTTCTTCATGATTGGGCCCATCCCGGTGCTGATACGACCCACGCTCTTCGTCAACGGGGGCTACGTCGTGACCGCCGACGGCTTCGCGGGTCTCAATTTCGTATGGTCCGCGGAGGGCTCCATTCGGCAGGGCTTTTCGTATTCGGCGGGGTCGGGCCTGGCCATGATCCGGGAGCACGATTTCAAGTACCAGCGGGACTTCTCTCAGCGACGCTACATCAATGAGATCGCGGCGACGCTGTGGATCAGCACGATTTTAGACATCAACGTGGATTTCATTGGAGGCCCCCGCGTCGCCCTCACCTTGCGAGCAGAGGCCCTTCTCGGGCGTCGTCCGGGCTGCCGTGAAGCTCAACTTGTGATCAACGTGCAACCGGTGATCACCGCGTCGGCGTATCTGGACGTAAACCTTGGTCCACTCAGTGTGTTTCATAAGGAACTTAGTCCGGTGACGCTGTACGCCAACAAGTTCAACATTTATACCTACTGCATCGGATCCGGGGAAGGCGAAGCTCCCGTACCTAACGTACTGGACTTGATTCCAAATGCTCCTGTGAACCTGCGGCCCCCGGTGACACAGCCGCCGATCGCTCTAAATCTCACGGGGTTGACCTTCGTGGGTTCGTGTCGCACCAGCGTGGCCGCCACCATCGTGTCCCTCCAGTTTCTTTCGCCTGCGATCATCTTGATCACTGCGGCCAACGGAGCCGGCATCCGTCAGGCACCCTACACAAAGGATGTGGTGGCACCTCTTGATTCGAACGTGTGGCAATTTTTACGAACGATCGCCGGGTCGCCGAACGCAAGCGAAACCTCCATTATACCTTCTTACGTCGGTGCAGAAGCGAATCGAACGGTCGAGGATTTGCCCCTCACCGTGGACGTGACACTCAATTCGCTGTTCAACTCGACGGTCGATATTCGGCCACTGGAGTCGGGGGCAATGTCTCTGTTGTGCCCAGTGACGCTATCGACCTTTCCCGGAAGCGACGATAATACGACGTTCACGACGTTGTACAGCGACTTTCAGAAGCAAGCTCAATGCCTTGACTGCGCTGTCAGCGGCGAGAGCTTCTACAACCTCGTCGGAATCTCATGCGACGAGTTCGTGTTGAGCATGGCAACGGCAGCGGGTGTTCCTGGGGACATGATCTTTCAAGAGTCGTGCCAGAAGGTCGACGCAGAATTCAGCGTGATATCTTGGCGAGGGTTGGAGTGCAACACGTCCTTGGCTGAGCAGCTGCGTACTTGGTTGCGGAATGCGATCAGCAGGAATTCGACGCTAGCCAAGGTTTCCTTGAATGCGAGCAACGCGCCACAGCTGTCGCCGCCGCCGCTGTCGGTCCCAGCGACCCTACCGCCGTTCGACTTCGCTTATTCCTTCACGACGGGGAACTGGTCTTTCAATACTCGTGACATCGTGGATGTGGCGCCTGGCCGACCTCAATTTTCGCCACTTCCTGTCGATCCAAGCGTTTGCATCTTGAACACCGAAGACTCACTGGGATTCTATCGCGCGAATAGCGATTGCGCGAAAGTCGCACTGCCGTTTGACGTTGTTGCGGTGGCCTCTTCACCCTCGACCGCGCCGCTTTCCGCTCCACTGACGGTTTGCAGTCGATTCTTTGTTCCTGGATATCCGATGCTGCAACCACCACCAGCGGCTTATGACATTTGGTGCCTCGAAGGGGGCAGCGCGAAGCTGATGTGCTTGTCAGTGGATTTGGCTGCCATGGCCGTGGGCGTGAACACGGGACAAGCCGTCAAGGGCTCCTCGCTTCGCGTTCGCAGGACCACGTGGCACACCGCGTGCGCCCTGTTCTCCCTTGCGGGAACCGTCATGTTATTCGTCGACGGCGGTGCAGCGACGACGAGTCTGAGGTCTGTGCCGACGCTGAATGGGGCAACCAAACTATCGCTGGGGCCGCACCCTATCAGCGACCTGTGGATTTCGCGCAGCGGTTTCGTACGCAACGATGACATCGCGCTATTTCTATCCAATTTCCCTGCGCAACGCCGAGACATTGTCGCTAAGATGGATGTGTTGTTCAGGTTCGACGCCAAGATGCCGCTGCTCAATCAGCTGAATCCGTTTGAATCCGGCCTCGTGTCGGTGGGGCCGCAACCCATCGGCAATTGTCTCGCGGACAATCGCGGCGATGGACGATGGTCACTCATTCCGTCGTCCGACTGCCAGTTTCACGCACCGTCGGTCAGCTTGCCACCGGGAAACACGTCGTTCACGACCTGCCTGTGGGTGTATCCGCAGCCTGGCGGCCAACAGTATCAAGCCATGTATGACTTTCGTCACGCTACCGAAGGAACGGGCTCGGTGGTCGAGCAATCGGTGGATGGCGCTGGATGGTTCGCCGCCTTTGCGCCCACCCCACATGCCTGGACGAACCCCAATGGTGCCGCGATCCGTGCCGTCTTGCCCCAAGATCAATGGTCGTTCTTTTGTGTCACCAAGTCGGATCGCACCATCTCCTACTACGCCAACGGCACGCTACGGCAGCGCGACAATTTCAGCACAACCGCAACGATGACGTCTAACAACGGCGGCCTGTACGTTGGATGTGTCCACAACAGCAATCCGAACTGCTTTTCAGGAGCCATACATGCCTTGTACGTGAGCCTCCGCGTCGCGTACACCGACGGCGAAATATGGCAGCTGTACCAATCTGAAATGGGCAATGCTTCATCGCCCGCGACGACGATCGCGACAGCGGAAGTGAATGACGTGGCACAGGGAGGAGGGGGGGCCGTGATCGTCGACAAAGTGTCGAAGCGAGAACGGATGCCCTTTCCTTTGCTGGGTGATACGATGTTCATGATCGTCGTCGGAATTCCACTTCCCGGCGACGATGCGAACAGCACTATTGTCAACATTGAAACCATCCGGGCAAGTTTGGCGTCCGCTTGTCAAATATCACACGTTTTTATTCGCACCAACCAGTCGTCGGTTAGCACAACGTACTGTCGCTACGCGTTTCGAGTCGCCAGTCGCACGGCGAAAAGCGGTGCCGAGGTCGAGCGTTGCTTGCGGACCAAGCTGGCTGCGAAAAATATCCCTGGCGTATCCCTCTTATCTTGGATGTCCTCTGGATCGACGACCGCGGAAGGCGGCACAGTACCCCCGACCGTTGCGGCGTCCCTTCCCGGAAATTCGTCGGCCGCCAGCGGGGCGGCGCCACCTTCCACGAGTCAATCGAGCAACACCCCGTCACCGTCACCGCGGTCGGCCGATGCTGCTGCTACCAACGTAAATGAAGCGAAATCCAACAAATCCGACGGATGCCACGATGCCGATACCGTCGTCTACCTCCACGATGCGACCGTGAATTCCGGTTGGCGCCAGGTGCGTATGCGGGAACTCGTGGCAGGCGACGTCGTCCTCGACCGAGTCGTCTTTAACGCTGGCCTCAAACAACTCTTCAACACCACTGTTCGCGCCGTCGTTCTTCATCGGCACATCGACGCGTCTTTCGTCGACATTACCGTCTGCAGCCTCGCTTGCGGCAATCGCTGTGTGGTGCTCCGTCAAACGCCTTTGCACCGCACGTTGGTCGTGGGCCATGTCAATGAAGTGCACCGTCAAGAAAATGTCGAAACCGACGATGTCACGACACAAGATTTGTTGCGTATGTCGCCATCGCAGCGAGCCCAATTACGCTTTTTATTCTCGCTCGCGACAGGTCGCATGGGCGGAGATGGCATCGAACAGGACTGGACGACTTGCGACGATGGTCGGGTGCTGGACGTCGTGCCTCACAATGGGCCCGCTGCCGACGCGGCGTACCTGGTGACAGACTCCGACACGATCCTTGTCGCGAACCCACGCGATGCTGCTCCCCGACACCGAGAAAAGAGCACCGCGGTCACCACGGCCTCCACCATCGTGCGAGTCCGCCCTCGACCGCTCACGTACCTGGCGCGCACCTTTGGCATCAACGTCCAAGGAGCCGTATCGCTCGCGTGCTGGGGGATGCATCTGGTGACGTCCTTACTCCAGGGTTGAACGTGTTGACAAGGAGGGTACAAGAAAGAAAAGTTAGACGGATTTGTAATCGCGGTTTTTTGCAATTGTGTAAGACCTCCTGAGACCTGTCAGTGGTTCGGTTCCGGGGTTCGTTTTTGGTGTTTGCTGCAGTGGAGAGATTTCTCACAGACCGGATTCCGGAGCAAAGGTCGCGCGTGTTCATGGGTGTGCTTCTTCCGAACAAATAAAAAGGGTAGAGAGAGGAACCGTGAATATGGGAAAGGCTCCTAAAACGCGCGTGTTCATGGGTGTGCTTCTTGGGGGGAGGTGGCCCGCCGAGTGCCGTCAAGAAATCCAAATTGGGTCTTCCACCATCGTCTTGGAAGACTACTGCAGTATTTGCGTGTTGATAAATGGTGAAATGAATCCGCCTCCGGATTCCACGGGGGGGGACGTGCACGTGGATAGGGATCGAGACGAGACCCGAGTGCGACGGGCCGCCTGGCTTCAGCGATCGCTGGCTGTCGGCCTGCATGCCCTGTCCACCGTGCAACCAGCCAACGACCACCGAGGGACCCCCGCCGACCTCGACACCAACGTCGACGACAAGCTCTACCACCTCGACGTCGACGGCGAGCACCACGTCCACGACGATCACGACCACGACGCACACGACGACCGACTCGATGACGAACACGTCGACGGCGACCGCCACGACGACGACGACAACAGCCTCGCCACAGCCGCCTGCGTTGCGAGCGGCGAATCGACCACGTGGCTTCCGACTAATGCAAAGCGCGTCGCAAGGCATCGGCTTCGGCGACGAATTCGCGGGCGTCATGACCCGCACGGACGCCACTGGTGACCCCATGTTCCAGTTCGCGTCGTGCAAGTTCATTAATGCGACGGCGGTATTCTGCGTGTTCACCGTTGGGCGACGCGACGGGCGGCGACGAACGTGACGCTCGTGCCATCGGGCACTGCGGCCAACGGCAGCGCCGCGTACTCGAACCTGTCGTTCGATCCGCAGCTCGTCTTCCCGCGCGACTTCCAACCAGTTACGCTGAGTGCGTCGGGCAACGCGTCCTCGAACTCGACGACGACCGCGCCGGCGACCACATCTACGACGCCGCCCCCGAGTCAAAGTACGGCATCGAACGGTGCGGCGCCAACTGCTTCTACTTCGCCGGCGACAACGCCGATTGCTCCGCCGACAACGGTGGCGACAACGTCAACCTCAGCTGTGGTGGCGCAGCCGACGTCTTCCAGCGGCACAACGACGACCACAACGCAGTCGCCGGGTGCGGACGTGCCCAGCGCGGTGACGGATTCGGACGTCAAAGGGACCAACCAAGGCCGCGGGTTGATCATCGGCTCGGCTGTGGGCGCGAGTGCGGTTGTCGCCGGCTGTCTTATCGCCGCAATGTGGCGGCTGTCCCGGCGTGGCGCCGCTCGACGGGGGCCCGATCAGGAGGAGGGGCTGCAGGGTCGGCTCCCGGCCGATCGCGACGAGAGCGTTGCCATGGTGGCGAAGGGGGACGTGGAGCCGACCCTGCAGCCCCTCAGCGCCATCGTTGTTGCGCCACCACAGTGTGTTCCTTTTCGATTGTTGTAGCACGCCGCCCGCAAAACACCGATACCATACGACCGTGGCTTTTTTCTCGACTCCACTTGTTCGGAAAACCAAACCATTATGTGTGGGCGCGCGTTGTGGCAATGATGCGCCGCGTTCTTCGCGGCCTTCAAGAGTGACATACGGCCGTTGAATTTGTCCCAACCAACGCCCCAACCGCCGACAATCCCAACTGTAAAACAGCAATTCTTTACGTTTGCACACACATTACGATACGTCACTAGACGACACCATTTCTGGATGGTGAATCTCGTTGAGCGGTTGCTCCGCGTGGCGAGTCGTTTCAGTCGCAACGTCCGGGCGGCGTCGCTGTACCACTTGGTGGTCGTCGTCATCGGCTTCATCATCACCGTCGTTGGGATCGCCGGGCAAACACTGTCGCTCAACTTCTGGCTGCTGCCGCTGTATTGGTCGCCGAACTCCGGCGGCCCGTTCACGGTGCTGACCGTCGTCGCGAGTTTCACGGCCATCGTATTTTGCTTCTTCTTCGCAATGCTTGCGCTGCGTGGTCGCAACGGGATCGCGCGTCTCATGCTGGACCCGCTCGGAGCTGGGCTGTGCTTCATCCTTGGCTTCTTCAACGCGCTCAACGGCGTGCTCATCGTCTACGCGACGAGCGCCACCCCGGAAACCTATCAAGGCATTCTGTTCTCCGCTCAGGTGGTGATCACCTTCCTGTTCATGACCGCGCTCGTGCCCACGAGTCGCCGGGGCTTCGCGACCGCCTTTTTGAACCAGCAGACGCTCGTGCTCGTGCTCGCCATGGCGTCCTGTATCACCGGCATCTTCATCGGTCTCTTGCCATTGATCACAGGGGGTAGCGGCAGCGCCTCGTCATCGAAGCACCCAGGGAAGTGGACGGCACTGTTCGCCTTGGCCATGGTCCCGGGCGCGCTCTACAACGTCATCGCGAACTACTATCTGAAGCGCTTTACCAAAACGCCGGAGGAGGATCCCTTGGAGTCGGTTTTTAGTGACGGGAAGGTGGTCAAGGGCAACATGCTCGCGCAGGCCGCCGTGTGGCAAGTGGTGTGGCTCTTCATCATGTTTCCGCTAGACTGGACCGAGGGCTTCGGGACCACGACGTCCGCGGCCGCCAGCAAGGCGTCGCTTGCGCAAGGCTGGCACGACGTGTTCCACATCACCCGGAACGGCGGCTACTTCGCCGCCTTCCTCATGTCCTACGTGTGCCAGTACGTGGGCAGCGCGATTCTCAACCAGATCAGCTCCACCCTCACGTCGATGGTCATCCAGCTGGGTTCACCCGCTACGGCGCTGATGCTTTTGGTCGTGCCCCCGCTGCGGGCACCTGGGACGGCGACGCCCCAAGTAGGCCCGACGGTCGGGGCCATCTTGCTGCTCGTGCTCGCCGCGTTCGCATACGCCCTTTGGGAAGAGCTGGTGCGTGATGCAGATGAACACGCGCTTGGGGAGTCCGCTGCGATGATTGCCGAGGGCGGGATGCCGCAGGATAGCTACACCATCAACGACAGCACACCTCAAAAAAGGCGCCACGCGGCGGGCGCTCCCTACTGACGGTTGCAGGAGGAAACGTCTGTCGCCTTTCGACAGACGTTTTTTTTTTTTGACTGCAAAGCATGCAATGTTTTGGTGGACACGTAACTAAGCCACCATGATGACGGCTGTCTTCAACTTTCTCTCTATCTCTTCTCTCTTCTCTCTCTTCGCGCGTTTCACACACATTTGATGATATTGCCCCGCACCGCAATTGGACCCTGTTTGCAAGGTCGGAGATGGAGCACACACTCTCCTGCTCCCCTCCTGAATCAACTCGTGGTATGGCGGGTTTTTTTTTCTCTTCTTGTCAAGACTATAGGAGCATTGACATCCGGGAAAAGAGAGTGCGCTGGAAAATGTCGTGCAGCTTCATGACCACTCACGAAGGGCTATTCGCGGATTGGCAACATCGCCGCCGGTTCGCACTGCCCGATGAGGACGAGGTCGCCCTCAAGCGTCGCATCGTGAATATCGTTAGCCGCCAGGCCGACCGCAAACGGTCGCATCCCGCCCAAAATCACGCCGAGGACCTGGAGAGCTCGTCGGACGCACATCATCACAAGGCGTCGGATACAGTGGTGCTCCCACGGCGGCGAGAATCTTCCTCTTCGTCACCGTCGGTCATCTTATCTCCTCCGCCTCGAAGCGGCGGTTTGGACCTTCTGCCGATTGATCTGCTGCGGCTGATCTTTCACTTTGTGCCCGTTGTCTACGAAGGCTTGATCGCTGACCTAGCCCAGATGCGTGGCATCATGACGTGCGACGACGGCCTCCCATTTCGCGATCCATCTCGTCACGCGGAACTTCTGCGCGCACTCGACGGGGGCCTTGACGTCCACTACCGTCATTTCGCCGAAGCGAGTGTGCTCGCCCGCAGCCTCAATCCCGCTTCCTCGCGGCGGATCGCCCTTCTGAAAGCAACGGCAGCTATCGTGTATGATGCGAACAGCCAGTGCCATCCTCATTCAACGTCTTCCGACTCGGCCTTGGACGCGGCCGAGTCGGATGAGGCGGCGGGGATGCTGATGCAGCACATGCTTCAGCACCACCCGCAGCGCTGTGCCTACTACGCTGACATCCGATACTGCCGCCGGGAGCTCGACTTGCAGTACGCGAGGCACCACTGGTTCGCGAAGTTTCGTTTGTTTCGCCGCGACGTCCACCACCGGCCATGCCACGAGGTCGCGTGCCGCTTTCGCATGGACATCGCTGAGTGGCAGCACTACCTGACGCTGCTGCAGGATCAGCGCCGTGATGTCGCGTCGGCCCTTGCCTTGTCAGATGTCGCCGACTTTTCACAGCACGCCCCCGCCGTGGAGTATTTGGGGCATCACACGATGGAGACCGACGATCTTCGGAACATGTTCTGGGAGGTCGGGCTCCCGTCGCTGCCGGAAGGGATCGAGCCGTCGTCTTACCCTCGGAGCATAACGGTCCAGCAAGCGATCCATCTCGGCCTCACACGGATCCCCTGGGTGAAAGGCTACGTCTGGGAAGGGCAGGGGTCGCAGCGGACGGCCTCGTCGTTGCCGGGAGGTGGGGGTGCATTGATGCCTTTCGCTCACGTACAAGACGGCTTCGAACGACTGGCTGGGGCGGCTGCGGTGCCCGCCGGCGCGCGAAATAGGGACTCGCGCTCCTCCGGTGCTGACAACGTTTCCCAGTCGAGTCGGGGTGGTGGTGGCTTGCTGGCCGCGCTCGGAGAGGGAGGTGACAGTTCAAGCTTGGTTCAGGCCCAACTAGATCACGTCGCTCGTGAGGATGCCGTGCGACATCAACAACGGCGGAGACAATTGATCCCGCGAGCCCTCACCGTCGCCGCCGACGGCATGACGCAACACATTTGCAGTGTGCAGACCCTCACGGACCCCAACGTCAAGCGGCCAGGGCCGCTTTATCAGCGCCAGTGGTCGGGCTGCGAATTGTGCGCCCAGCTGCCGATTCACCACGTCGGACTCAAGAAGCACGAAGGGCGGCTTTCGTCATCCTCAGCAGCGAGCGGGGATGGCGGAGGCGACGGGGTCGCCTCGCCGCACCCGGACGACATTGTCCTGTGTGAGGCATGCTACCAGGCGGAGTACGCGAAGAGGATGGTCATTCATGTCCTGTACGATTGGTTCAACGTCCGCGACGACCTCCTTGATCATCGAGAAGAGGTCACCTCACGTGCGAGTTGACTACTTACAACACGTGTTCCTCAAGGACACAGAGAGAGAGAGCGCCCACATGACGACACGGCGTCGGTTGATTCGTATCATAGTAGAAAGAAGGCCGGAGCTGAGGAGGCGGTGCCTCCTCAAGGTGAGAGGGGCACACGTTTCAGCCGACCGCCCTCAAGTCAGTCGCCCTGGGCCTAGGAGAGGTGTCGCGTTTTCAAAAAAAATGATGACTTTCGGGGGGCACACGTACAGTACGTTGCTTACTCCACGAGGTAGGTGTGACAACACACGTATACCCGGCATCAAGTTGCTCCTCGGGCGACCGGTTTTGTCTACGTACAGCTTAAACATACTCCCCCTCACTCTGGATTTTTCCACCCCACTCAGCACTTCACGGTATGTCGTCCACGGCGTCGATCGCATTGTTCAGCATCCTTAACGCGGCCGCCCTCGGCGTCATCGTCGTGTTTCTTTACCGCACCATAGCGTCCGCCGTCGTCGCTTCCTCCTCGGCGGGGGGTCACGACGATGCGTTGTCGCGTTCCGATGCGACAAAGTCATCCGAATCGAACGGCCGCCGGCAGCACGCGACCGCCATCATCAAGGCCGCCCTTCAGCAACGAGCCGAACTGATCCGCCGGAGTTTTGCCCGTCTTGCGAGCAAGACAATGAATGAGGGCAAGAATCTCAACGAACCCGCCGCGGCCGCCCCCGAGGGACCGCCGTTAGAGGCCGAGAGCGGCGACCGTTCCGCCATGTGTGTCGCGCTGCTGTACATCTTCTTGGTGCTTGGGGTCATGACGGCGGGGATTGTGGTGAGCGT
>ERZ1292630.4673-Hain-H41-02um-R3-4673-length-11511-cov-3_pt1 | contig 11511 bp, 8 predicted proteins | sample MGYA00564408_ERZ1292630 | MGnify/ENA primary metagenome ERZ1292630 (study PRJEB36523, sample SAMEA6512641) | groundwater metagenome | collected 2019-01-08 | study: AquaDiva: Metagenomics assemblies of 32 groundwater samples | reverse complement strand
TTGCTGTTTTGTTGTTTGTTGTTGTTTTTGCAATGCGCCGCTATTTAAACAATAAAGCGAAAAGAGCAATAGCTTTCCGCGAAGTTTGGGAGCCGATTATGCTGGCGAGTTTGGATCGGATTCCAGACGATTTGCCTCCGATTGAAGAAAAAGATCATATAACCTATTTAATTATCTGGAATTATTTTCAAGAATTGTTGCTTGATGAATCAAAAAGAAATTTGCAGATATTGGCAAATTTGACCGATCTTGATTTAATTGCCAAAAGAATCCTCCGCAAACGCAATATTAAAGGCAGACTTTTGGCTGTCAATACGCTTGGTTGGCTCAAAGACAAAGACTCGTGGAATTTGCTCAAAAAACTACTCAATCACACCGATACAACATTTTCTTTGGCAGTTGCGAGAGCCTTAATCCAAATCAATACGCGCAAATCAACCTGGTTAATTTTACCTTTAATCGCTAAACGAAAAGATTGGTCAATCGAAAGATGCGCCGATTTAATTAAACAAATGGGCGTTGAGGAAGTTGCGGATAAATTAATCTTACAGATTAATCGAACGCCAAAACATTTATTACCGAAAATGATTCGATTTCTTGACCTTTTGTTGCCTAGTGAGACTAATCCGGTGATTCGCAGAATGCTCACCAAATATGAGGATAAAGAGATAATTTATGCGTGTTTGCTTGCTTATAAAGATGTGGACAATTTGCAGAGAATCCGATTTTTTCTTACTCACGAAGATTGGGAAATCCGAATGCAAGCAGCGATTTGTCTGGGGAAATATGGTTCTGAAGATGATATTGATTTTTTAATCAGCACAACTGAAGACTCGGAATGGTGGGTGCGTTACCGTTCGGCGCAGGCATTGGCGCGAATCCCGGAGATGTCGCTGGAATATTTGAAAGTAATTGCCGATCATCATTCAAATAAATTTTCGCGCGATGTAATATTGCGGATTGTTACCGAAAGAGAGGTTGCCGAATCATGTGGATTGAGCTACTAATCAACCTCCAATGGCTGTGCATCATCTTTTTTGTCGGTATCAATATCGGCTATTTTCTGCTGATTTTATTAACTTTTCAGAATTTACCCAGCTACGTTAATCGTCAAGTTCTCCGCGAATTTCCTAAGCAGCAAACTGATTTTTCTATGCCTATCAGTATCGTTGTAGCGTGTTACAACGAAGAAGGTGCAATCGTTCAAACGGTGCTTTCATTACTGCAAATCAATTATCCCGAATTTGAAATAATTGTCGTTAATGATGGTTCTAAAGATAGCAGTCTCAATAATTTAATTGAAGCGTTTGAGATGGTCAGTTTGCCGATTGCCGTCCGCCAATATCTTCCGCACAAACCGATTCGCGGAATTTATCAATCAAAAAAAATACCTAATTTGCGTGTGATTGATAAGGAAAACGGGGGAAGTAAAGCTGATGCCCTGAATGCGGGATTTGATACCGCAATGTTTCCACTCGTTTGTCCGCTTGATGCAGATAAACTGATGGATAAGGAAAGTCTGAACTATATGGTGCAGCCATTTTTGGAAAATCCGCTGACGGTTGCTTCGGGTGGAACAGTCAGAATTGTCAATGGCTGCAAAGTTACGGATGGAGTTTTAGTTGAAGTTGATACGCCGAAAAATTTCGTTGCGCTTTTCCAACTGATCGAATATATGCGAGCGTTTCATTTTGTTCGCGTAGGTTGGTCGGCGATTAATGCCGTTCCGATTATTTCGGGAGCAATCGGACTGTTTAAGAAAGAAGCAGTTTATGAGGTCAATGGTTATAATCCAAAGACTCACGCCGAAGATTTGGAGATAGTTTTAAGACTGCATCTCCATTATTGTGAACAAAATAAGCCATATCATATCGCTAATGTAGCAAAAGCGGTTTGTTGGACGGAAGTTCCCGAATCTTTGAGTATTTTGCGTCGGCAGAGAGTCCGCTGGCAGAAAGGTTTTATTGAAAGTCTCTGGATGAATCGTAAACTCGCATTTCATCGGCGAGGCGGAACAATGGGCTGGATTGCGATGCCGTTTCAGTTTTTATTTGAAGGCGTAAGTCCAATAATTGAAATACTTGGATATATTCTAACAGTCGTGAGTTTCATCATCGGCGCACTTTCGCTGCAAGCACTGGTTGCATTTTTACTGCTCGCTTTTAGTGTCGGATTTGTGATTAGTTTTACCACTATTTTGATTGAAGAAATTCTTTTCAGAACCTATCCAAAAACAAAAAATATTCTGATTTTATTTCTAACCGCAATTCTTGAAAACTTCGGCTATCGTCAACTAAATGCAATTTGGCGTTGTCAAGGATTAATAAATTGGCTGCGAAATGTCGAAGGAAAACGTGAAATTCCGAGACTAAACACTTGGCAAACACCCGCAAAGTAATAAATTTCATCCGTATTTCTTAGAAATCAAAAGCAAAACTAACTTTGATAAAATATTTGTGTATATGTTAAAACACTTTTATCACAGCTTGGTTTTGTGTTATATTATTAATGCCTCCTTTGTGACAATTTCCCCGTCACAATTTCCCCTTTCAGTATTAAAAATCAATAACTAAACTTCTCAAGACTATGATTCAAAAGGATACCTCTGTTTCTAAAGCGAAAATTTCAATAATGTTTGTTGAAGATGACCGGATTGTTGCAGAATTATTGAATCATCTACTTACACGAAGCGGAATTATTGTCCAAATTGCAAAAAATGGTCGTCAGGCAATTGAAATTCTTGATTCCCAAAAACCGGCAAATTTGGTTTTACTGGATATTATGATGCCGCTGGCAGATGGTTTTGAAGTATTGTCGAAAATCCGTTCTCATCAGAATTGGAGTGAAGTTCCGGCAATTATGCTGACTTCAAAAGCGCAGAAATTTAATATTGACCGTGCTTTTGAAAGCGGTGCCAATGATTATCTGGTCAAACCATTCAAACCAAACGATTTAATACAGAAAATAAATCGGTTAATTAAATGAAATATATGAAAAGACTTACCTTATTAGTATTCTTGTGTGTGATTTTCGTGTTACCTGTTTTGTCTCAGGCTGATGCAGTTTCTAGTTTGAATTCTTCCGAAAAAGCATCTGAAAAGATTGATGATGAAGAGAAACGACAAAAATATGAGGCTCAGTTAAATTTTTCGGTCGAGCATTTGACCAAAAAATTGGGAACATGGCGGACTGCTTCACTTTATTTCCAGCGCAAATCCGAGAAAAACCAAATTATCTGGGGAGAGTATCGTCTGAGTAAGCGAAACAGCATTCGTGATGAAGAGATTGCCGCCGGAATTTATCAGCCGTTAAAGAATAAATGGGCATTTATGGTCGAAGGTTCGTATAGTCCGACACATAAATATCTCGGCAAATACTCCGCCTCCGGTGAAGTCGAAAAAGGACTGAAAAAAGGCTATGTTTTGCACTTCGGCGGAAAATTTAAGAAATATGATGCAGTTAAGGCTAATACAGGTTACATAATTGCCGAAAAGTATTGGGGGAATAATCGTGGAGCATATACGCTCTATGTGACGAAATTGAGTAATGCCGGAACTGCCCCGATACACCGTTTTCAATATAATCGCTATTATGGCGAAAGCGTTAATAGCTTTGGAGCGGCTTTTTCCATCGGACGTGAACACGAAAATTTAGGTCCCGGCTTGGGTATTTTACGAAGCAACACCTGGAGCGTCAGCCTTTCGGCAAAACACTGGTTGACCAAAAATGTTGGTCTAAATGTTGACGGCACGATTCACCGTCAAGGGGATTTTTATTATCGCAGAGGTTTCACCTTTGGTTTACGCTATCGCTTTTAACACACCTTCAATAATTGCATGGTGGACGGGAATTCTGTTCATTGCGCTAAGTATTGTCTGTATTGGTTTTATGTTTCTGCTTCGTGGAAGAGATAGCTTTTTGAAAAATCGAAGTCAGGCGATAGCTCTTAAATGGCAGACGACTCTTAATCAGGTAACGGTAATCTCCAAAAATGAATTTCGTTCAAAAGGACAGGATGTTCATCGTTTAACTCCGAATGAGAAAAAGAATCTGCTTGAAACATTGCACGAGCAGGGCAGATTTGAACCGATTGATCCGATTCCAAATCAGGAATTGCCGGATTTTCTATTTTTGTGGAATTATCTTCACGAAACTGTTTTTGGCGAATCGAAAGATAATTTGAATTCTTTGGCTAACGCTTTAGATGTTAATCAAAATGCCGGACGAATGTTGCAAAGTCGTTCTTTGAAAAATCAAATTTTGGCAATCAATACGCTTGGTAATTTGCGCGAACACACTGCTTACGAACAAATTGAGCGAATTATGCTGGGAAGTGATCCGATAATTTCACTTTGGGCTTGGCGCGCTCTATTTCGGATAGATTTTGAAAAAACTCTCCAAAAACATTTGGCGAAGATTGCCCTCCGCGAAGATTGGTCGCCCGCTTTTGTTGTCAAAGTTTTGCTTGAATTAGATAGCAAACTGATTTCTCTGCCACTCATAAACTTAGTCGAAGAAAGCTATCAAAATCGTCTTAATGAGAGGCAATTATCGCGGACTATCTCGTATTTGAGCATCACGCATCTTGATTTGTCGAAATCGCTGATTCATAAAATTCTTACGGAGAGTGAAGAAGTGGAAGTGATTATTGCCTGTTTGCGGTTGGTTAATTCGCGCAAATCTTTGCCTCGTGTGCGTGAACTTTTGAAATCGGAAAGATGGGAAATTCGTCTCCAAGTAGTTCAAACTATTGGACGTTTTGGACTGAAAAAAGATGAAAAACTTCTGATTTCCGCCTTAAATGATTTGGATTGGTGGGTGCGATATCGGGCGGCGACCGCATTAATCCAAATGCCCTCGATGAGTGAAGAAAGATTTGAAAAACTCTCAACTACCTTGCCTAATGAATTTGCCCGCGACATTCTTCATCAGGTTCTCGCCGAAATACGTCTCCTATGCTACGTTCAGCCATCATCGAGTATATTGTCCAGATAGTTCAAAGTTTCTATCTCGGATATTTCATTATCCTCAACGGTATTTATCTTGCTTTAACCATAATATCGTTGAGGGTTTTGCCTCGTTTTATGCAAAGGCAGACGATTCATAAATTCCCGCATACCGAAACCGGATTTGAACCTCCAATCTCTTTAGTTGTAACGGCTTACAACGAAGAAGCCGTAATTGTCCCAACTATCAAAGCACTACTTCAATTAGACTATCCCGAATATGAGATTCTAATTGTGAATGATGGCTCAAAAGATAATTCACTTGCCGTTTTAACTCAGGAATATGCTCTTGAAGCATTACCGATGGCGTTTCGTCAGCGGATAAAACATAAGCCTGTCAAAACAGTTTATCAATCAAAACTTCATCCGAATTTGCGGGTAATTGATAAAGAAAATGGTGGGAGCAAAGCTGACGCTTCAAATGCCGGAATCAACGGCGCAAGATACGGACTTTTTATGCCGCTCGATGCCGATACGATTCTCGAACGTGATTGTCTGAAATTAATGGTTCAGCCTTTTATGATGAATCCTCATACAGTCGGCGTTGGCGGAAACGTCCGCATTTTGAATGGTTGTGAGGTGCGCGACGGATACCTTTATGAAACTAATTTACCAAAAAACTGGCTTGCACTTTTTCAAGTTTTAGAATATACAAGGGCGTTTTTGAGTGGACGAGTTGGCTGGAATTATTTCAACGCGTTGCCGCTAATTTCAGGCGCATTCGGACTTTTTCAGAAAGAAGCGGTGATTGAAGTTGGCGGTTATAGCCATAAATCTCTCGGCGAAGATATGGATTTGGTTTTACGTCTGCACCGTCATTTCCGACTTCGCGGAAAACCATATCGAATTGATTTTGTAGTTGATCCTGTTTGCTGGACGGAAGCACCGGAAACATTGAGCATCTTAAAAAAACAGCGGGTTCGCTGGCAACGAGGTTTGTTTGATTGTCTTTGGGAAAATCGGCAATTATTGTTTCATCCTCGCGGCGGTCCGGTCGGTTGGATGTCGTTTCCTTTTCTCCTTTTTTTAGAAGGGATTAGTCCGATTTTTGAATCTTTCGGACTGCTATTTTTTATTGCCTGTTTTTCAACCGGATTGGTCAATGGCGAGGGGACAATTTCCTTTCTGCTGCTATCTTTTGGAACGGGTTTTCTACTTTCGATTTCCTCAATTTTGCTTGAGGAAATAACATTCAGAACTTACCCTAAAAAGAAAGATTTAATGATGCTCTTAGTTGCCGCTTTTGTGGAAAATTTCGGTTATCGTCAACTAATGTCGCTCTGGCGATTGGAAGGGATAATCAAATGGATTTTGCGAACAGAATCGAGTTGGGGGACAATGACTCGAAATGCTTCTTGGTCTGCAACTACCCCTTCGCAAGTTCCAACACTTCCGCCTGCTATGTTGGAAACAACGGCTAAAGAGCAGCTTATCAAGCCTGAAAAAGTAACTACTTAGATTATTGCTCAGGTTTCTCAATTTTCTTAAAATTGTAGCGTAATAAAACACGAATCGGAAGATTTTTTCCGCCCCGTGAAGCAGGTCGCCATTCCATTCGATTAATTGCTTCTTTAACCGATTCATCCAAATCGTAACCTGCCCAGCGGGTTATTTCGATTCGTGTAATCTTACCGTTTTCATCTAAATCAACCGTTGCATCAACCGTTGCGGCAATTCCGAAAAGGTTGGCGAGCCTTTTGTAAACAGGAATGTGGCGTTTGTAGGGAAGTGGCGACTTGAAATTCTTAGCTTCGGGTGAATTTTCTTCGGGTAATTCCGCAAGATTGAGTGGCGGACTTTCTTTAAGTTCACGCTCCCGAACAGTTTTTATATTTTGTGAGATTTCACTGATTAAATTACTTAACGAACTGAAAAGCTGTTTTTCTGCAACATTGGCAGTTTCCGATTCAAAACTTTGCAGTTTCCAAAAGACTAAACGTCCTGTTCTTGCACTAACCAAATAAATTGCAGCGTAAGATTCAAAATAGACAGGTTTTGCAAATGATGTCCGACGCAGATTTTCGGCTTTGAGAAGGATAAAAAAATCACAACCGATAGCATTTCCCAATGTTTTGGATTCTTCGGTGGAGAGATTGAAAATGTTTGTAATCGGCTGAGTTTTTAGAGCCATTTCGACCAAATCCGAATCCATTGCTTTCAGGTTTTCAGCAAATTGAGTGGTAATCTTTTCAGAAATTGGATTTTTATCAGGTGTGATAACAGCAATTTTTTGAGCTTGAACCGAAATAATGAAACCGCAAAAAAACAGAAGTAAAAAGACAAAAATAAATCTGCGTCGTTGCGTCTCTGCGGTGAAACTATTGGTGATACAATTTTGCAATTTCATCCTTAATTTCGGGCGGAAAACAAACTCGGTGAATTTGATAGCCACGCTGCAATCCGCGAACTGCCGCACTTATTTCGGAAATTTCCCGAATCGTCGGGCGTGAATATCCATCGGCAACGTAAATCAATTTATTCGGCGCGGTTGTTTCTTTGTTATAAAAATAATACGGCACGTCTCCCGCCATATCCTCAGCATAATAAAACTCAGGATTAAACCCTGCGTTTTCAACTATTTCGCGGGCTTTCGTCAAAAAATCCTGACGTTCCTCATCCGGCATATCAAGATCAAACGCCTTAAAAAGTCTTCGATGCAAAAAACGCTTGGCGAGGTCGGAGAGAATTTCATCATCTGATTTTTCCCATTGTTTGATGTGAAACATTACATCGGAATCGTCAAATTCTAAATGTTCGGCGAGTGTTAATTTTTCGCCGCGTAAAATTTTCTCAAAGGGAGTGTTTTCAGCATACCAAATATGTTTTCCTTCACTAAAAAGTTGTAAACTACGTTTGAAAAGTGAGCGTAAAACAACCTCAGCCGAGCGCAAAGTTCGGTGAAAATAGACTTGCCGAAACATATAATAACGGGCTTGCAGATAATCCTCGACCGCATAAATCCCACGCGCAGAAACATAAAGACGGTCAGATTCTTCATCAATTTCGAGCGATTTAATTATCCATTCCAGATCGTAAATTCCATACTTTGCGCCCGTCATCAAACTGTCGCGCAAAAGGTAATCCATCCTGTCAACATCTAATTGTGATGAAACGAGTTGGGACAAGGCAAACGGGCGAAAAGTTCCATTGATTATGTTGGCAATATCTTGGGGCAATTCACCGGAAAAATCTTTTAATACTTTTCCAACTTCAGTTTCCTCGCTCAAAACAGCCTTGATCGTAAAATCCTCGTGATGAAAATGTAAAACACTTTCGATAACGTGTGAAAAAGCACCGTGTCCGATGTCGTGCAAAAGTGCGGCACAGCGAACAGCTATTCGTGCTTCATCCGAAATTTTATATGTGTTTTGGAGTTTGAAAAGTGTTCGAGTTGCCAGATGCAAAGCTCCAAGTGAATGAGTAAAGCGCGAATGTTCTGCGCCTTGATAGGTGAAATTTGCCAAACCAAGCTGTTTGATGCGTCGCAGGCGTTGGAATTCTGCCGTGTCAATCAAACGCACCAAAAGTTTCCCCTCATCCGTATCGGTATTGAGGCGGATAATATTGTGAACCGAATCGCGGTAGATTTTTTCTGACAGATTTTTCTCCTAAAACACTAACTATTAAAAAATACTATCCTATAAATTCTATTTTATTCAATAGTTGTTCGTGCTATAATCAGCAAAATTTTATAAGTTCCAACCCAAAAAACTTTGTTGGCTGAGTTTTCTTCTAAGGAGATTATGTATGAGAAAGATTATTAGTTTCTCGGCAATGATGGTTATTGCTATTAGCCTTTCTTTTGTGCAAAATTTAAGTGCTAAAAATAATACCGCAAATATTCAAATAAAATTAACAAATAGTCAGGATGGAAATAGTATATCAGGTTTTGTTTTTGACCAATCCAGAAAACCTATTTCTGATGCTTATGTAGAATTGCTTAGTGATTTTTATTCAACGATAGCCCGAACTAAAACAAATGGAACAGGCTTGTATAGTTTCAAAGGGCTTGCATCTGGGGTTTACAATATTAAAGTAACATTTTATGGCGGTGAAACTGAAACGCAAACACGTTCAGTTTCTTTAGTTGGCGTTTCACCCATTCCGGGTAGAGGAGTTGTCAGCGAACAGGTTGATTTTTATTTGAAGAGAAAGCCAAATCCGAATGCCGGTCCGTTGGCAGCTCCAGGTGTTATCTTTGTTCAGGAAATACCTGCTGATGCCCAAAAACTCTATGAATCTGGAATTGAAGACCTTAAAAATAAAGATGAAAAAGTTGGCTTCGACAAATTAAAAAAGGCATTGGAAATATTTCCTAATTACTTTTTAGCTTTGGATAGGCTTGGGACCGAATATGTGGTTCGCGGATACTATGAGCCTGCATATGTATTATTAACAAAAGCGGTTGAGGTTAATCCACGAAGTTTTTCGAGTTCTTTGGGTTTAGGTCTTGCTCTTTATCGGTTGGGTAGATCGGATTTGGCAGTAAATCATTTGAAACGAGCAACCGAAATTTATGATAAATCAGTAAATGCTTATTTGTGGTTGGGAATAGCCTTTCTGCAAAGTAAGCAATTATCGAAAGCAGAGCCGGCTTTAATTCAGGCAAATAAATTAAGTAATGAAGCATCAGCAGAGGTGCATTGGCAGCTTGCCAGACTTTATAAAGATCAAAATCGTTTTCAAGAATCTGCTGATGAATTAGAACTCTATTTGAAATATAAGAAAGATGTTGAAGACATTGAAAAAGTTAAAGAAACAATTAAATTATTACGGGCGAAAAACAAAAAGTGATGAGGCAAAATTATTTGTCTGAATCCCAATATTTAATCGTGAATTGAGGCACAAAAATTTCTCAATCCTAACTCTCTTTCCTATTATATTGTCGTTTAGTTTAAAAAACTCAAATGCCAAAGATTTGTTTAGAAAGCATTCAGTCTGTAACTTTTGATATTCTAAAACATCTATCATTTTAGTTATTCCATAATACAAAATTGAATAAATAAATCATCGTTCAGAAGCAGACAGTTTCGGTGTGATTTGTTTATTGTCAATAACGGCAGTCAGATACATTCCTCTAAGACTTTCAATAAAAAAAGAAGCTGTCAATAAAGACAGCTTCTGCAAAAGATTACCGAAAATACGGCAATTAATTAAAACAAAAAGCGGAAACCAAATCTAACTGAGCGACCACCTTGAAATGTGGTAGGAAGCCCATAACGCAAATCTTGGTTTGTTCCGGTTAAGAACGGTGCAATTTGGCTGCTCAAATTGGTTGTTTGGTAAAGTCTAATCGCCTCTTGGGTATTTTCAGTAAGATTCAAATCTCCACTATTAAAGTTAATACCTCTAGTTGAGATACCTTCAAAAACAGCAAGGACATTAGCTTCATTGAAAGCATTCAAAACGTCAATATCAAATGCCATTGTGAAGCGATTATCACGACCAAATTTGTATTTATGAGTAACCGCTAAATCAGTTTGTGAAAAGACCGGGGTTCTACCTAAATCACCACGACCATTCAAAATCTGACCTCCAACACCTTCAAAAGTGAATCGTGTGGTAAGTGGTGTTCCACTTGTGATTGTGGTAAATCCTGAAAATTCAGTAGCATTACTGCCACCCCAATCATATGTGTAAGCACCTGCAAGTTTGAAGCTATGCGGACGATCTGTTGGTAATAAACCATTATCAGGTTGACCAAGAGCACTAAATCCAATAAATGGAAGGTCGAAGTTGCGGTTTACGTTTGGTGATGTGCGACCTGCTTCGTCTGAACTTGCCAGACCTGCATAGTTACCAAATAAACGACTCCAGGTATAACTTGCATCCATATAAGCAGTGCTACCAAATCGTTTAACAACACGGAATTCAGCCGCATCATAATCACGAACCGCTTTCAAACCGATAAATCCGTTTGCTTCTGATTGTTGAAGTGCTAATCCAAATCCCGGATTACCAATGATATATGCTTCCCCACCGGTTGAAGAAATGAAACCAATGTCTTCTACTGCAACGTCAACTTGTTTATGAGTATAACGGCTGCTTAGGAAGTAACCTCTACCAAGGTCTCTTTCAAGTCCAAAAGTATATTCACTTTGTTGGAATGCCTTAATATCAGGATCAACGGCTCCTAAATCAAGTGTGTTGCCGGCTAGATTTGAAGGAATACGGAAATCAAGTTGGCATCGGCTCAGACCAGTGCTCGCAGGCAAAGGACAATTTCCGCCAATTGGATCAGGATTTGTATTGATTACAGTTTGACGATTGAAACTGCTAATTGTTTGACCCGGGAAGATTTCAAAATAGTCGTTACGGAAGAAGTTGCCGCCAAATGAACCACGAGGTAATTCATATTTGAAACGGTCAAAGAAACGTCCGTAGCTACCAAAAATCTTTGTTTTTCCGTCGCCGAACAAATCAAAGGCAAAACCAATTCGGGGAGCAATTTTGTCGCCCCAACCAAATGTAATACCAGGTGCTCCCGGAGCAAAACTTGGTGAAT
>ERZ1292630.4671-Hain-H41-02um-R3-4671-length-11513-cov-5_pt1 | contig 11513 bp, 14 predicted proteins | sample MGYA00564408_ERZ1292630 | MGnify/ENA primary metagenome ERZ1292630 (study PRJEB36523, sample SAMEA6512641) | groundwater metagenome | collected 2019-01-08 | study: AquaDiva: Metagenomics assemblies of 32 groundwater samples | reverse complement strand
TTAACATGAGTTTTATTTCTGTTAAACTTTTCTCTTGCCATTTTTATTTACTCCTTAAATCTACTTAGAAGATTCTTTATTAGCTTGTTGGATTATTCCTTCTGCGATTGCTTTAGGTACTTCCATATATTTTTCAAATTCCATTGAGAATGTTCCTCTACCTTGAGTCATTGATCTTAGATCAGTAGCATAGCCAAACATTTCAGAAAGAGGGACATAACAATTTATCATTTGTAATGTACTATCAGCTGGATCTGGATTCATTCCTTCAAGAACACCTCTTCTTCTACCTTGAAGATCTCCTATTACATCACCCATGTTTCCTTCAGGAACAACAACTTCAACTTTCATTACAGGTTCAAGTAAAATAGGTTTTGCTTTATTAAAGCCTTCTTTAAAAGCCATAGAACCAGCTATTTGGAAAGCCATATCAGATGAATCTACATCATGGAAAGAACCATGGAAAAGAGTTACTTTGAAGTCTATAACAGGATATCCTGCCATAACACCGCCAGCACAAGCCTCTTTAATACCTTTTTCTACAGAAGGTATATATTCTTTAGGTATAACACCACCAACTATTTTATTTATAAATTCAAATCCTTTACCAGGTTCACTTGGCTCAAGTTTTATAACAACGTGTCCATATTGACCTTTACCACCACTTTGTCTGATAAATTTACCTTCTACTTTGTCAACAGGTTTTGTAATTGTTTCTCTGTAAGAAACTTGCGGTTTACCAACATTAGCTTCAACTTTAAATTCTCTTAAAAGTCTATCAACAATGATTTCTAAGTGTAATTCACCCATACCAGCGATAAGAGTTTGATTTGTTTCATGATTTTGAGAAACTCTAAAAGAAGGATCTTCATCTGCTAATCTACTAAGAGCCATACCTAATTTATCTTGGTCAGCTTTTGTTTTTGGTTCAATAGCAACGTTGATAACTGGTTCTGGAAATACAATAGACTCCAATAGTACTGGATGTGCTTCATCACAAAGAGAATCTCCAGTAATAGAATCTTTTAAACCAATAGCAGCAGCAATATCTCCTGCTCTTACTTCATCAATTTCAATTCTTTCATCTGCTCTCATTTGAACTAGTCTAGAAATTCTTTCTTTTTTACCTTTGGTTACATTTGTTACATAAGAACCAGATTTAAGGGTACCAGAATAAACTCTAATAAAAGTAAGTCTTCCAACAAAGGGATCAGTAAGTATTTTAAATGCTAATGCAGAAAAAGGTGCATCATCATTAGCTTCTCTAAATTCTTCAACTTGAGTATCTGGATTAAGAGCTTTTATTGGAGGAATATCTATAGGAGATGGTAATAATCTGATAACATTATCTATCATTAATTGAACACCTTTATTTTTAAAGGCTGTACCACAAATAACTGTCATTATTTTACAATCAATTGTACCTTTTCTTAATCCGAATATTACTTCTTCTGTAGATAATGTACCAGTTTCAAGATATTTTTCTAAAAGATCATCTCCACCACATTCAGCAGCAGCTTCAATCATTTTTTCTCTATATTCTGCAACTAAATCTTTTACTTCTTCAGGTATTTCATCACTTATTTCAATATCGGTTCCTTTATCATTTTTGTAAACATAAGATTTCATATCAATAAGATCAACTAATCCTCTGAAATTTTCTTCAGAACCTAATGGAACTTGTATTGGAATAGAAGGCATATTTAGCTTTGTTTTTATTTGATTAACAACTCTAAAAAAATCAGCTCCAACTCTGTCCATTTTGTTAACAAAAGCCATTCTTGGAACACCGTATCTATTTGCTTGTCTTGAAACAGTTTCTGATTGTGGTTGAACTCCGCCAACTGCACAAAAAACAAAAACCATACCATCAAGAACTCTTAGAGATCTTTCAACTTCAATTGTAAAATCAACGTGTCCAGGAGTATCTATGATGTTTATTCCATATCCTTTCCATTCACAAGATATAGCAGCAGAGGTTATTGTTATCCCTCTTTCTTGCTCTTGAACCATATAATCAGTAGTAGCAGCTCCATTATGAACTTCTCCGATTTTATGTATTGCACCTGTATAATAAAGTACTCTTTCAGTAGTAGTAGTTTTACCAGCATCAATATGTGCAGCAATACCAATATTTCTTACTTTACTTAATTCAAATTTCCTAGCCATAATAAAAAAATTACACTCCGCTTAGTAACTATAGTGTGCAAAAGCTCTATTAGCTTCTGCCATTTTATGAGTATCTTCTCTCTTTTTAACAGATGAACCTACTCCATTATTTGCATCAACAAACTCAGCTGTAAGTTTTTCTACCATTGATTTGCCGTTTCTTTTTCTTGCATATTCGATTAACCATCTCATACCAAGAGCAACTCCTCTTTCAGTTTTTACTTCTATAGGAACTTGATATGTCGCTCCACCAACTCTTCTTGCTTTAACTTCGATTAATGGACTTACATTTTTTAATGCAGTTTCAAAAACTTCAACTTGACCTTTTTTCAATTTTTCACAAGCCGCATCTAGCGAGTTATAAAATATTGTTTCAGCAACTGTCTTTTTACCTTTAGTCATCAAATTATTTATGAATTTACTCATAACAACATTATCATAAACCGCATCCGGTCTAGGTTGTCTTTTGATTACTTTTCCTCTTCTTGGCATTATTCCTTATATCCTTATTTAACTATTTTTTCTTTTTAGCTGGAGCTGCTGCTACTACGCCTTTTTTAGGACGTTTTGCTCCATATTTAGATCTTGATTGACATCTATCTTTTACCGCTGCTGTATCGAGTTTTCCTCTTACAATATGGTATCTTACACCAGGTAAATCTTTAATTCTTCCGCCTCTGATTAAAACAACAGAGTGCTCTTGTAAATTATGACCAATACCAGGAATATAAGCAGTAACCTCAATTTGATTGGTTAATCTTACCCTAGCTACTTTTCTAAGAGCCGAATTAGGCTTTTTAGGTGTAGTTGTATATACTCTGGTACAAACACCCCTTCTTTGAGGGCAGTTTTTTAACGCAGGAGATTTAGTTTTTACTAAAACTCTATCTCTCTCGCTTTTTATTAGCTGATTAATGGTAGGCAAATTAATTCTCCTTAAATTTCGAAAAAAAATTCAAAAATTATAAACATAAAAATAAAGACTAAAAGTTCATGAAACACAAAGTCAGAATAAATGATAACCCTCTGATTAAAGCGGTGTCAAGATAACTTTCAGTTTTTATAAACAAAAATTTACTTAAATTTAACTTTTATCTTCATAGTATTTCCAATACTAGGTTTTATTATAGTGTATTTCATCTCTTTTGTTACATAGATTACGGGTGTTAAATTATTAAAAATTTATTTTTTGACATATATCTAAACATAAAAAAGGTATTTTTCTTTTAATATTTTACTTTTATTAAAAAATTAAAAAAAAATTTATTTTTGGTAACTTTATTTATTTGTAAAACTATAATATTTTTTAAAAATAGTATTAAAAAAAAATTTAACGAATATAATATAATCAAAACTGTTTAGATAAAGGATAAAAAAATTATATAAATTATATGATCGAGAAAAAAGCACTACTTATACATAATCCTACATCAGGGCAACTTTGGACAACTTATAAACCAGAAAATGCGGTTAGTTTTTTAATGGAAAAAGGTTGGAAAGTTGATTTAGTAAAAACAGAGTATGCAGGACATGCAAAAGAAATATCATTTAAGGCGGTTAAAGAAAAATATCCTGTTGTTATATCTTCTGGTGGAGATGGAACAATAAATGAGATCATTCAAGGGTTAGCAGGAAGTAAAACAATATTAGGTATTTTACCTGTTGGAACAACAAATGTTTTAGCGAAAGATATTGATATCCCATCTAATTATAAAAAAGCACTTGAAATAATTGATGACCTTAATAATGAAAAAATAGATTTGGGTTTAATGAATGATAGATATTTTGTTTTAATGGTTGGATTAGGTTTTGATGCAAAAGTAATGAATGATGTTGATTCTAATTTTAAAAAAATAGCTGGTTTAGTTGCGGTTGTTTCAACTACTCCAATTTCTATGCTTAATTATAAACAAGCCAATACTTCTATAGTTTTATGGGATAAAACTGGAAAAAAAAGAAAAATAAAACAAATGGCGTATCAAATATTAGTTTGTAATTCGAGCACTTATGGCAATTCTGTAAAAATAATGAATGATTCTCAAATCAATGATGGTTTATTAGATTTACTTACTTTCAAAAGTCAAGACAGATTTAATTTTTCAAAAGACTTATTTGCAATGGCTTTTATTACAAAAGAAACAAATGAAGAATTTTGTGAAATAGTTAAAGCATCAAAAATAATAATAAAAACTGATCCTCCTATGTATGTTCAAATTGATGGTGATTCTATAGGAGCAACAACTCCTGTAACACTTTCTATAAAACATAAATGTTTAAATATAATTGTTCCTAAAAAAATAACAATTTAAAAATATATTTTTTTATTTTTGTATATTTATTTGCATAAATGACAATAATATTGTATATTTACAATATGAGGTGCAATTGATTATGGACGTTTGGAATTCTAAAGCTAAAAGATTACTTAAATCGGAGTTAGTTAAAAGAGGTATATCTAATATAGACTTAGCTTTTTTACTAAGAAACATAGGTATTGATGAAACAAAATCAAGTCTTGATAGTAAAATTAGCCGAGGAACTTTTAGTGCTTCTTTTTTTCTTCAATGTATGACAGCAATTGGTTGTACAAAAATTGATATTGAAGAATTTAAAATAACTAATTTAAAAGTAGCTGAATTAAAAGAAAGCTATATTGTAGAAAAAGTATGAATAATAATATGAAATTTATAGATTTATTTGCTGGTGTCGGTGGTATTAGAATTCCTTTTCAAGAATTTGGAGGAACTTGTGTTTTTTCTTCAGAATGGGATAAATATTCCCAACAAACATATGAATCAAATTTTGAACATAAACCAAATGGAGATATAACTAAAATAGATGAAAAAAATATTCCAGAATTTGATATTTTACTAGGTGGATTTCCCTGTCAAGCTTTTTCAATAGCAGGAAAAAGACTTGGATTTGAAGATACTAGAGGTACTTTATTTTTTGATGTTGCTAGAATAATAAAACATCATCAACCAAAAGCTTTTTTACTTGAAAATGTTAAAGGGCTTTTAAATCATCAAAAAGGGCAAACGTTTGATGTTATAAAAAACACTCTTTCTGACCTTGGTTATAAAATACACTATAAAACCCTCAATGCAAAAAACTTTGGTGTTCCTCAAAATAGAGAAAGAATATATATCGTTGGTTTTAAAGATAACGTAGATTTTTCTTTTCCAGACCCATTAGATAAAAAAACAAAACTAGGTGATATTTTAGATAAAGAAGTAGATCCAAAATATACTATTTCTGATAGATTATGGGCAAGTCATCAGGAAAGGAAAAGAAGAAATAAAGAAAAAGGATGGGGCTTTGGATATAGTATATTTAATGAAGAGTCAGAATATACTAGTACAATATCAGCTAGATATTATAAAGATGGTTCTGAAATTTTAGTAGCACAAAAAGATAAAAATCCGAGAAAACTTACACCTAGAGAAGCATCAAGGCTTCAAGGTTTTCCAGAAAATTTTATTATTCCTGTTAGCGATGTTCAAGCTTACAAACAGTTTGGTAATTCAGTTTCTGTACCAGTTATAAGAGAATTAGCTAGAGAAATTTTAAGTAGTTTAAATTTAATTAATGAGGATGAAAAAAACCTTACAGCAAAAAGTAAACCTAAACAATTAGCTATAAAATATTAGTAACTTTCAATAATTAAACTATCCCAATAGCTTGAACTCGCTCTCCATTGTGAATAGTTTCTATTATTTCCTTGATACATACCACTATCAAAAAAAACTATACCTTCCTTAAATAGCTTAAGCCATCCATCAAAATCCATTGGTGCTCCAAAGTGAATTGATTCATACTCGCCATTAGAATTTGTTTTACAAGTGAACCAACCTTTTTGATTAAACTTTTTTTCAAGTTTCTTTTTTATAGATTCTCTATTCCATTTTGCAAGAACTAGATTTTCTTTTTGAAGTTCTTGAGGAACAATATTATTTTTATCTACTCTAGCATCTTTAGCAAAACTGTATATTATAACTATATTTTCATTAGAATCAATTGTTAAAATCTGTCCAAAAGTGTTTATTTTATTATAACGATTTGGACAAGGTATCCCTGACCAAGAAAGCCTTCCCTCTTTTTCTTCATTAGGTTTTCCAAAAATTCTAAAAAAATCATCTCTTGTTAAATTATAATCTTTATTTGTATCATGAATTTTCTTACCAGTTTTGTTTTTAAAAATATATTCATCTGCTGTCCAATCACCAAAGGTTATTTTTCCTGAGCTTGTTTGATTTTTCATTTCATAACCAAATAAATCAGGAGCATTATTGGCATTTGCAGTTATACCCATTTGACGTTCAAGCCAATGCCCATTTTTACCATCATGTTTTTGATTACTTAAAGATGTATCAGCTTTTTTTCCTTTTACATTTTTATTAAAAAGTTCTATGATTTTTTTTTGTTCTTCAGTCATTATTAAATATCCTTCAACAAATCTATTAAACTTATGTCTAATCCAGAACTTAATTTCTTTAGATTTAAAAAAGATGGGTTTCGTTTAGCTCTTTCTAATAAACTTATATAGGTTCTATCAAAACCACATTTATCAGCTAATTTTTCTTGGGAAATTTCTAATTCTTTTCTTCTTGCTTTTATATTATTAGCAAGTATTTGTAGATATAATTGTTCTTGGTTACTCATAATTACATATTATTAAAATGAAGACAATTAACCAACGGACAATACATCACATATTGGAATAATTTTTTATTTTTTTCTAATAATTCACAATTCATAATTTATAATTTATAATTCTCTTATTCTTATTTGGTTTATAAAATTATGAAAATGAAAGCTTTTTTGGTATGTTTCTTTTTGCTTATGACAAGCAATATTTATGCACAAAAAACAGTACCTATTCAATCTCGTTCTATGGCAAAAGTAACAAAACTTATTGGCAATGCAGAAATCTCTGAAAACAATAAATGGTCAAAAATAAAAAAAGATATGGTAATAAAAATGTATCATAGAGTAAGAACAAATAATAAATCTAGAATGGAATTAGTATTTCAAGATGGCTCTAAACTAAGAATGAATGAAAATACAAATATTATTTTAGTTGAATCAAAAAAGAAAGAGTACAGTATCTTTAATTTATCAGCAGGGCAAATATGGGCAAATATTACAAACAATGGTAAAAATAAAACTAGTTTAAAGACTAATACTGCAATTCTAGCTGTGATGGGTACAGTTTTTGATGTTAATTTAAATTCAAATTTTAATAAAACAGAAATGTCTGTTTTTAGCGGTTCTGTAGGTGTTCAACCTCAACAAGAAAATATTTCTAAGATTGAAGAAAGCCTAAATACACTAAAACTCAAGGAAGATAAAAAAATTGAAGATAAAAAAGAAATAAAAAAAGATAAAATTTCTAAACCAGTTCAGATTGAAAAACCATTCCATATTGTTCCTGGTCCATATAAAGTTTCTTTTGATAAATGGTTAGAAATTACAGAAAATAAAAAAATTATTATTGATAATATTGGGAATGCTCTTGTTTCAAATCAAGAAAATGATAAACTTAAAGAAGATGAATGGGTAATTTGGAATAAGACACAAGATTCTAATTAAAAATTACTATTGCATTTTTTGTGTTATAATTGCTAAAAATGTTATTTTGCAGGAGGTAAAATTTGGAATTCAAGGCTACAATGACAGGGCCATCTTTACCTAACATATTAAAACTTTTTTCTTCAAAAAAAGTATCTGGTGCTTTAGAAGTAACAGGAGATGATTTTAGGGGAATTATTTGGTTAAAAGAGGGTCAAGTTACTTATGCTTACTCATCAAAAACAATTCAATTAAAAGATGCTATTAGAAGTTTAAATATTGTTTCGGCAGAAAAAATACAAGAGTTTGATAAGTTACAACTAAATGATTTTAACCTTGATAAGTATCTTCTTGATAATGGTTTAGTTCCTGATAGAATAATTTCCTATATTAGATCTCATCAATGTGCAGACTCTTTATACTCTATTTTTGATGTTGATAAAATTGATTATGATCTTAAAATGGGACAAGAGTTATCAATAGGTTGCCCAAGCTTAGTACCATCAGTTAACTGGATGGCTGAGATTTATCAAAATATGTATTCTTGGGTTGAATTAAGAAAGAAACTTTCTAAAAATGCCTCAAGATTTAAAGTAAAAACAGTTACTGGGGCAACTTTTACAAAAGAAGAAGAAAAAATATATAAAAATTGCTCAGCTGATAAAAATATTAAAGATCTTATTTTATGGAGCGGAACAACATATTTCAAAGCATTTTCATCTTTAGCAGCACTTGTTACAAAAGGACTTTTAGAAATAGAAGAAGATATTTCTAATATTTCACCAAAAGTTGTTTCAGAAATAGTAAAAGTTTTAGATAGTATGGAGCAAATGCCTGGTATAAGAACAGCTTTTGTTGTTGATAAAGAAGGAAAAATAATTGCTCATGATTCTAAAAGATCTAAAGTTTTAGAAGCTGGTGAACTTGATACTGAAACAATGGCAACTATCTTATCTCAAACTGTATCTAACTTTGAAAGTAATCTTAATGATGAAGAAAATGTTTCAAATGAGATAATTGAACAACTATGGGTTGAAAGAAGTAATGGAGATAAAACACTCCTTTTTGTTTCAGGTAAAATAATATTAGTAAGTGAAGCTCAAAAAGATTGCGATTGGGGTCTATTAAAACTTTCTTCAAAAAGAACAATGACTTCAATAAAACAACTTATATCAGCAGTTTAAGGTAATATGAACAATAATTCTCAGTCTTCTGAGAATGATTATATAATAGCAGCATTGTCATATTTTCCTTTTGTTTCTTTGTTTACTATTTTTACATCGGGAAGAAATAACTATTATATAAAATATCATTCTTCCCATGCAATTCTTTTTTATCTTTTTAATCTTATTTTTTTGGCTTTAAGTATTGTTTTTTATTGGTTTCTTAAAGATATATTTGGTTTTTTTGTTAATGCTATTTTTGGGTTAGCAATATCATTACAAATGATAGTAGGATTTTCTTTGGCATTATATTATTCAACTCAAGCCTATCAAGGTAAATATATCGTTATTCCTGCTATCACAAAGATTTTTTATTCTTTTTTTAAGTAAAAAATAATTACTAATCATTCAATAATGAGATTAAGAATATTTCATTAATATAATAAAATCTGATAATATTATATTTTAAGATTTAAGATAAAAAATTAGTGTTTTAAATATTTTTTACTTTATGGAGTATTTTACAAAAAACTTTAATGAATATATTAGAAATAAACAATCTATCTAAAAGATATGGCAAAATTCAATCGCTTAATAATTTTAGTTTAAAAGTAGAAAAAGGCAATGTGTATGGTTTACTAGGCCCTAATGGAAGTGGTAAAACAACAACACTTGGAATTGTTTTGGGTATTATAAATGCAAATTCTGGATCATATAAATGGTTTGAAAAAGAACCCACTAACGAAGCAAGAAAAAAAATAGGTGCAATTTTAGAAACTCCAAATTTTTACCCATATCTTTCGGCAGTAAAAAACCTTGAAATAGTTGCAGATATAAAAAATGTTTCTTATAAAAATATTGAAGATGTTTTAGCAACCGTAAATTTATCAGAAAGAAAAAACTATCCTGTTTCTACTTATTCATTGGGAATGAAGCAAAGAGTTGCGTTAGCTTCTGCATTATTATCAGATCCTGAAGTTCTTGTTCTTGATGAACCTACAAATGGGTTAGATCCTCAAGGGATAGCAGAAATTAGAGAAATAGTACAAAAAATTGTTAAAAAAGGAAAAACTATTATAATTGCAAGTCATATTTTAGATGAAATTGAAAAAATATGTACTCATGTTGCAATAATAAAAAAAGGTAATCTTATTATTTCAGGAAGTATTAATGAAGTTTTAAGTAAAGATAATAGAATTGAAATTATTTCAGATAATTTAGATAAATTAGAAGATGTATTAAAAGAATATAATGGTATAAAAAGAATAATAAAAGCTGGTTTAAAATTAGAGCTTTATGTTGATGATAATGTGAAATCAGAAGAAATAAATAAGTATTTAGTAGAAAATAATATATATCTTTCTCATCTTGTTTTATCAAGACAAAGTTTAGAAGAAACATTTTTAGAATTAACATCAGAGCAAAAAAAATGATTAGATTAGTAAAAGCAGAAGCAAAAAAAATATTTTATTATAAGTCTTTTATGGCTTGTACAATTTTATATTTAGTATTTCTTCCATTAATGTTTATTGGGATAGGTCAACTATCTATTTCTAAAACAGCTATATCTTTAAGTATTATATTTAATTACCCAGATTTATGGCATAATCTTTCTTATTTAGCTAGTTGGTTCAATCTTTTATTAGGAATAATGTTTATTCTTTTAATATCAAATGAGTTTGTTTATAAAACTCTTAGGCAAAATGTAATAGATGGTGTAAGTAGAAATCAACTTATCCTTTCAAAATTTATAGTTATTTTAATAATTGCTTTTTTATCAACATTTTATATTTTACTTAGTGGATTACTAATAGGTGAAATATACGCCGTTAAACATTCTTTTGATGATATTTTAAAAGAAAGCTATTTTTTGATAACCTATTTTATTCAATCTGTTGCATATATGTCATTAGGTTTACTTGTTGGAATGCTTTTTAGAAGACAAGGGACACCTATTTTATTTTTTTTATTATATACAGTAATGATTGAACCTATTGTAAGTTTAAAAATACCAGCTCCTTTTAATGACTATATGCCTATGAATATATTAGGTAATTTGGTAAATAACCCTTTACCAGGAATGATTGGAACAACACTACCTCATTTAGATTTAACGACTACTATAATTGGATCTATTACCTATATAATCTTATTTGTAATATTATCTTTAGTTTTAGTAAAAAAGATTGATTTGTAGTTATAAATCATTTTGATAAACAGATTAATCAATACTTTTTCTCATTATAATTTATGAAAAATCTTTAAAAAAAATCTCATTTTGTATTTCAAATAGGATACAATTTTAATTGATAATTATATTTAGGAGTTTTTTTATGAGTAGAACAGCAATGATTAGAGCCAGAACTGAACCAGATTTAAAAGCTGAAGTTGAGAATATTTTTCATCAATTAGGATTAACAACAACAGAAGCCATAAATTTATTTTATTCTCAAGTAAGATTAACAAAGGGAATACCTTTTGATTTAAAAATACCAAGTGAGAACTTAAAAAAATCAATAAATGATATTAATACAAAAACAGATTTAACTTCTTATGATGGTAATGATTATTTATTAATGATGAAAAAGAAAATTAAAAAATGAGATCGGT